>Ga0206128_1002086_pt1 | contig 18529 bp, 23 predicted proteins | sample Helgoland_Spring_7_FD_148601 | JGI IMG/M metagenome (GOLD analysis project Ga0206128, IMG submission 148601) | Pelagic subsurface seawater microbial communities from Kabeltonne, Helgoland, North Sea - Helgoland_Spring_Bloom_20160426_1 | ecosystem: Environmental > Aquatic > Marine > Epipelagic ... | reverse complement strand
AAAACTGGCGTGATGCTATCCAAAAGTCACTATGGGTCAACAAAGGCAATCCCAACACACAAAAGCTTCGTACTGCTCTTGCCAAAATGATTGCAGATTCTGAGTCATCAGCAGAAATTAAAAAGTTAGCTGGTGACTATCCTTGGATCACAGACGGCCCAGCATTGCTTGCAATTTTAAAAAGCCTGATCACCGAAAAAGCTCTTAAAGATGCTGTCAAGTGGAACCAAGAAGCATACGGTTTCCCATCAGTGTTCAAGCCAGAACTACTCAAGTAACAAAGAAAGAACACTATGTTTGACTATGTGTTATGGGCAATGTTAGGCACACTTTACGGTATGCTAGTGGGTATTATTCCGATTGCCGGAGTTACCACTGCACTGATCACTGTGTTCAGCATGGGTTCTTACTTTATGGCTGACCCCTACGTGGGATTGGTCTTTTTAACAGCAATAGTGGCAAGTTGTGCCAGCGCAGACAGTTATACAAGTATCTTAACTGGTATTCCTGGCGCAAGCACAACGGCTGCTTGTGTTATCGATGGCTACCCAATGGCCAAACGCGGCGAGGCAGCTCGTGCAATGGGTATTGCTATTGCAGACAGCACATTCAATGGTGTACTGTATGCGATACTTGCTTTCATGTTACTGCCTTACTACGGGAAGATTATTGTGTTGTTTGGAAGGCCTGAATTTTTAGGCTTTATGATGATGGCACTGGCCTGCGTGGGCTTTGTTGCAAGTAAAAATGTATTCCTCAGTATAATTGCAATTACATTTGGTTTGTTTTTGGGATTCATTGGACAAGACAGTGTGGGCAATGCACGTTTTGCATTTGGATGGGAATACTTGGAAAACGGCGTAGGCATGATTGTGTTGCTGTCTGGCTTGTTTGGTATACCAGAACTGTTGGACGGTTTCAGACAAAAGATCAAGTCTGCGGCGCCGCCTATGTCCGATGACTATTGGAAACAGTTGTTTCAAGGATTCAGGGATGTGCGCACACACTGGCGCGACATGGTGCGCGGCGGCTTTATTGGATTTGTAACAGGACTGCTTCCTGGTGTGGGAGGAGCAGTTGGCGACTTTTTAGCATACGGTGCAACCAAAGCCGCACACAAAGAAAAACAAGAAATACCATTCGGCGAAGGCAACCCAATTGGACTGCTGGGATGTGAAGGCGCGAACAATGCACAAAAAGTAAGTAGTATGATTCCTGCTGTACTATTTGCTATTCCTGCGGCACCATTTGCTGCAATGGTAATGGCAATTTGCATGTACTTTGGTATGGAAATTGGGCGCCCAAGTTTGCTAACCGACACCAACTTTACAACAAGCATTGCATTTGGTTACATATTTGGTACAATTGGCGTTGCATTGCTCAGTATATTTTTGTACAAATGGATTATTAAAATACTAGAAGTTCCCTACTGGATCTACGCAACAGTGATCATTGCTGTTATCATATATGCAAATATGCAGTACACACAGGGCTGGGAAGATTTAGCGTTGTTGGGTATACTAAGTGCTATTGGTGTTGTTTTAAAACACTTCAAAGTCAGCAGACCTGCTATACTTGTTGCCTATGTTGTGGCATTCAAGATCGACGAATACTTTGTGGCCACACTACAACTGTACGGTTACAAGCAATGGAAACCAGGTTTGGAATCCATGGCAGACTTCCGCTGGCTCGAATTGTTCAGTGTCACCAACCACCCACTGTTCCTTTTATCCATCGCTATTTCCGTGGGGATAATTATAAACAGTATTATAAGAAAAGACAGAGGAATAGATTATGTATAAGAACCAAGACGACTACGACAGTAGTTGGCAATGGTGTGTTGACCATAGCAAATATCATTTTGACAATCAACGTGTTGACCAAACTGGTGAATGGTTTCAAATCCTTGGACGCTTTACTGGCCGATGGGACGAGGAAGTTGCTCAAGCACAAGGTAAACCTATCACATGGGCAACTCGCAAGTTCTACAGCAACGACGACGACACTGTGAGTCCCATGCTGACTCAAGAAGAAAACGACTTGCGCAACACAGGAGCACCAGTTGATTTAGAATTAACAGATGCTGTGTTTGATATCAGTGCTTTTCCTACATTGACAAAGATGAGCGAATACTTTGGCATTGAGGATGCCAAGATTCGTATGCATTACCAGCAGCCAGGGCAGATGTTTAATTTGCACATTGACAAACTACAAGAGCGTTGCCCTGATGATCCTGAGCGTGTTATACGCATGAGTGTTATGCTGACAGACTGGGAGCCAGGACAGTTTTATTTGTATGGCACAACCACTTATTCAGGATGGCGGGCCGGCGAAGTGCACATATTTGATTGGGCTAATGTGCCGCATGCCACTGCCAATGCTAGCCGCAGTATGAGACCAGTGTTGCAGATTACAGGACTCAAGACAGACAAGACTCGTCAAATGCTCAAACTGGCAGGGTCGTTGGTAACATATCCAGTATGAGAAAGTTATTGATTATAACCGGTCCGCAAGGATCGGGTAATCATTTGTGGAGTAAAATATTTGCACTACATCCACAAGTTTGCGGTTGGAAACATTTGCTTGACACTTATTGGATAGGACATGATCAAGAACCGTTTGCCCGCTACTGGAAATACCCTCAGCAACTAAACGAATTTGATTGGACTCAGAGTAACTACTATGTTGCCAGTGTCAGCGTCCCTTACATGGACAACGGCACAGCAACTGTTCCCAACTTCAAAGAGTTTATAGAAGAATTACGCAAGTTAAATATAGTCGTGCAAGTTGCTGTTATTGGGCGTGATCAAAGTATACTAAAAGAACAACAAAAGCGTGTGCGTGATAGCGAAACACTGCCATTGGCATTGGCCGAAGTTGCTAGATTTACAAATGTAGACTTTTTAAGTTACGAATTGTTACACTTGTATAAAGAAACATATCTTAAAGAACTTGCACGTATACTAGATTTCCCCGTTGATTACAGCAATCCCCAATTAAATGAAATACTCTCAACTGATTCTAACAGTAAGTATATCACACCGGTGGAACACTATTGGGTAGACGACTTAGCAAAGGAAGCATCAAAAAAACATGATTAAAAAGATATTAATATTTGGATTGCCTGGCAGCGGCAAAAGTACACTGGCCAAGCCATTTGCTACGCTGATCGGCGGGGTATGGATTAATGCAGATGCAGTACGTGAAGAATACAACGACTGGGACTTTACACCTGAAGGTCGCATGCGTCAAGCACAGCGCATGAAGTACTTGAGTGATGGTGTAGTCAAAGCAGGTAAGATTGCCATTGCAGATTTTGTGTGTCCTACTGAAGCAGCTCGTGCTGAATTTTCTGCAGACTTTACTGTATGGATGGATACTATCAAAGCAGGTAGATTCGAAGACACTAACAAGATGTTTCAAACACCTGCACATTATGACTATCACGTAAGTGCATGGTTTGATGATACACATGAACAACTAGCAAAAGTAGTTTCAAAATATATGAAAGCTCAAAATGGAAAATGAAAAAGTATCACCGAAACGCCACTTAGCCAAAGCGGTTACTTGGAGAATTGCGGCTAGTACAATAACAGCATTGATTGCTTTTGGTTTCGGTTTGCCAGCATCTGCGATAGGCGGCGTATTCTTTGTTGACTTGGTGCTGAAGTTTGTGTTATACTATTACCATGAACGCTTATGGTATAAGCATATAACCTACGGAGTTAAAAACGATGTTTGATAATCAAAAACCCACTACACAAATGCTGGGACGGTGGCAACCATTTCATCCTGGGCATGTAGCATTGTTTAAAAAAGCATTGCTAGAAACAGGACAAGTTTGTATACAGATTCGCGACGTTGGCGGCATTGTGGGCGCAGATGCAGGCGCAGGAAGAACTGCTACACAAGCTGACAATCCTTTTAACTTTACCGAAGTTAAGAACAATATCATACAGGCATTGTTTGAAGAAGGTTTTACCTACAATGAGGAATACATTATTATGCAAGTTCCTAATATTGTAGACATCAGCTATGGTCGTGGTGTAGGATATACATTTACACAGCACGACCTAGGTGAAGACATACATGCTATCAGTGCTACACAAATTAGAGCACAACTTAGGAAAGAAGGTAAATTACAATGACAGAAAAGAAATCAAGTTTTTTGGATGCAATCAAAGCAGCACAAGAACTCAAAACTAAAATTACTCCAGAAACTGCTGCCAGCATACACCAAGCAAAAACCAAACCTAAATCACAGGTAACCACTAACAAACCAACAACTAAAAATACAGGACGAGGAAGATGACAGATTACAAAATTGCTGACATAACATTGGCACAATGGGGACACAAAGAAATAGCAATTGCCGAAAGCGAAATGCCCGGACTTATGTCCGTCAAAGCAGAATACAAAGATACCCAGCCACTTAGTGGTGCTAGAATTGTGGGCAGTTTGCACATGACTATCCAAACTGCTGTGCTGATCAAAACGCTGGTGGATCTTGGCGCAAGTGTACGCTGGAGCAGTTGTAATATATTCAGCACACAAGACCATGCTGCAGCCGCTGTTGCTGATATGGGCATTCCTGTGTTTGCTTGGAAAGGCGAAACAGAAGAAGAATACTGGTGGTGCATTGAACAAACTGTAACAGGGCCCAACTGGACTCCCAACATGATCCTTGATGACGGGCATGATTTGACTGGTGTCATCATTGATCGACATCCTGAACTGATTGATGGTATCATTGGACTCAGTGAAGAAACAACAACTGGTATCCATCATATACTAAAGCGCATTGAAGAAAATACATTCCCGTTCCGTGCGTTCAACGTCAACGACTCTGTTACCAAGACCAAATTTGACAACTTGTACGGTTGCCGCGAAAGTTTAGTCGACGGTATCAAACGTGCCACTGATGTAATGATTGCTGGCAAAACTGCTGTGGTTTGTGGTTACGGCGACGTGGGCAAAGGCAGTGCAGCCGCATTAAGAGCATTGAGCGCACAGGTTTGGGTTACTGAAGTAGATCCTATCACTGCACTACAGGCTGCAATGGAAGGTTATCGTGTTGTCACAATGGAATATGCCGCAGACAAAGCAGACATTTTTGTAACAGCAACAGGCAACAAAGACGTTATCACACGTAAACATATGGATGCAATGAAGCATCAAGCTATTGTGTGCAACATTGGACACTTTGATACTGAAATCACTGTAGCTGATTTAGCAGACTTGGAGTGGGAGGAAATTAAACCACAAGTGGATCATGTGATTTGGCCCAATGGCAAAAGAATCATCTTGTTGGCAAAAGGACGTTTGGTCAATCTAGGCTGTGCTACAGGACACCCTAGTTTTGTAATGAGCAACAGTTTTACCAATCAAGTACTAGCACAAATTGAATTGTTCAACAATCCCACAGCATATGAAAAGGGGCAATTGTATTTGCTGCCCAAGAAGTTGGATGAAAAAGTTGCAAGGTTGCACCTTGAGCAAATTGGTGCCACACTGACTACTTTGACCAAAGATCAAGCAGACTATATTAGTGTCAGTATCGACGGCCCTTACAAAGTAGGAACATACAGATATTAATGAAGGACCGAGCAAAACAAGCATACATGAAAGCCGCAGAAACATTTGCGGAATTGAGTTATGCAGTACGATTGAAAGTGGGTGCGATTGTGGTCAAAGACGATCGCATCATAAGTATTGGTTACAACGGCATGCCTGCCGGTTGGGACAACAATTGTGAAAATCACGTGGGGTTTATCAAAGGTACGCCAGTATTAAATTCTAAACCGGAGGTATTACATGCGGAAACTAATGCAATCGCTAAGTTGGCAAGATCGAACGAATCTGGCCTTGGTGCTGATATGTTTATTACTCATGCTCCTTGTATGGATTGTGCCAAGTTGATATATCAGAGTGGAATTAACTGCGTATATTATAGGCACACATATAGAGACACTGACGGCATTGAGTTCTTGGAAAAAAGCGGCGTTGTTGTGGAGCATTTAAATGATATTACCTGATTTTATATTACATTCTCGGGTTGATGCTCGCTGGGATTATAGCGGATCGGATTCGCCTGGCCCATGGAATGTTAATAAAAAGTATTTTAAAAATTATCCATATCCTATTGAATATGTATATAACAGTCGCGGATTCCGTGATGCCGAATGGCCAGAATCTGTTGACGAATTAAGAAATGCTATATGGTGTATCGGGGATAGCTTTACAGTTGGCTTAGGATCTCCGTTGGCACATACTTGGCCATATTTGTTGCAACAACAATCCGGACGTAGATGTATCAACGTCAGTATGGATGGCGCCAGCAATGAGTGGATAGTAAGAAAAACTCAACGGTTGATTGAAGAAATAAATCCCACTGCCATTGTCATTATGTGGAGCTATACAAATCGTCGTGAAAAGAACGATAACTCACTAAGTGACGAAGATAGACGTATACATATAGGAACCACTAATGATTTAAAAAATATTATTAATTTTAAATCATGCATTGATTCTGTATCGCATTCTAATATCATTCACACTGCAATTCCCAATGCATACGATTCTCAGAATCTTTTAATTAACTGCATAAACACAATATATAACGATGTAGCAGATATATCATGGCCTCAAGAAATTGCCAATCGCACAAAACTTGAAAGTCTCCCGTTACATATATTAAATGAACTCAAGTTTAAATTTAAAGTCTACAACGAGATATCCGAGCGTATTGATATAATAGAAATATTAGATTATTGCGACCGCGTTTATAAAATTAAACAAGTTACACAGTTGGATCGTGCCCGAGACTATTTCCATTTTGACAAACTAACTAGCCAATGGTTAGTTGAGCAAATTTGTCAGTGACACTGGAGTATTAAGACGTGTTTCTTCGTCGTTGGCTATTAAATTTAACTCGTTGGTTGAATATATTTTACCAAAATTGTTATCAATTACCCAATTGTTGTACCATTCAATGCACTGATCAAAATTCTTAATTATATGTTTCTTTTCTTTCAATGATTGCAATTTGATAGGGACACCAGTAACTAATATTTTGTTGTCAACTAGTTTAGATAATTCTTCATACGTTTTACAATACGCGGGCAGTTGATTTTTAAGAAAATTATAATTTTCTTGAGATACCACAACTGAGTTAATTTGCGGAAATCTTTCTATAATTTCTGTCTGAATATTATCTGCAATTGTGTTGTTGAATGTGTTTAAAAGTTTTGGCGGCGCCAGCGGCCAATCTTTACCAGCGACACTATCCCAATGATCCTTGGTAATATTTTCATCTGTGTTTAACGTTAATGCAACTGTAGTTTCCGACGGCTCGGGTTGATCTAACAATAAATTAGGCAGCATACGATGGCATGTATTCCAATCTTCCCAATTTTGTCCAAACATGTCTTTCCATGTATTGTTTTCGTGGCCTTGCATAAAGTCTAGTCCTAAGATATACTGCTCTATGTTTTTTAAATCTTTGTCGTAATTAAAATATGATTGCACATTGAAATGATTATCGACCCAATTGATATAATCTAAGTATTGATTGAGATATTTGGTTAATCCTTCTTTGGTGGCAGTTATGCTATTTTTGTAAATATCTTCAAACTGTTTGATTTTTTCCGCTGGCGAATACACATTTAGTTTTTTGCTATGTGATGCTATTACCCAACTTAATGCATGTTCAAACAAGTTCTCTCGTTGACAACTGATTATGTAAAAGTTATCATTTAGATAGTTATAAAATGGAACTTGCTCGGCCATTGTGTCTTGACGATTTTTAATATGATAGTGTGCCAATCTTGATGTTTTATAATGGTCAACAGAATTCAACAATTCAATTATTTCTGTCAGACTTTGGTAGTATCCCCATGACTTGTCGCCGAATGGCTTCGCTAGCACTTCTTGATTGAACAACGGGCTGTAATATTTCATTAACCCATTGGTCAGTTCGTGTAGATTAATAATAGGTTTATCACCTCCTTTGCGCAACATGTATATTGTTACCAATCTTTGTAACAATGTACTGCCGACACGGTCCGGAGTCAGAATTAAAACATTTTTCATTTTGTATTTAATGTTAAATACGTTGCAACAAAATATTTGTAAAGGAAACCAAAATGAAACTAAGTAAAAACTTCTCAATGGCCGAGTTCACCAAGTCACAAACTGCTGAACGCAAAGGCATTGACAACACACCACAGGGTGAGCATTTGGAAGCCGCAAAGGCTCTGTTTGAAAACGTTGTGCAGAAGGTGCGTGACCATTTTGGTGTTACCACTATCAACAGCGGATACCGTTGTCCAGAGTTGAATGAGGCAGTCGGCGGTTCTGCAACATCACAACATTGTCACGGCGAAGCCGCAGACATTGAAGTTCCCGGAGTTGCAAATAGCGACTTGGCAGAATGGATTGTCGAGAACACCGACTTTGATCAAGTGATTCTTGAGTTCTACACACCCGGTATTCCTGACTCAGGATGGGTTCATGTGTCCTATAAGGCAGATGGTAGTAACCGCGGAAAACCAATGACTGCGTCACGTGTCAATGGTAAAACAGTATATTCAGTTGGTATCAACGCATAATATGTTTGGCTCAGCCGCAGTAATTAAAATAGTTGCTATACTTGCAATTGTTGTGATTGTTGCTGGCGGCCTATGGTATATTACGGGCCTAAGAGCAAATTTAGCCATCAGCGAAGAAAATGCCAACAAACTGACTGCCAGTATTAGTCAGCAACAAGATGTAATCAAATCAATTCAAGCAGACCAGGTGCAAATTAAAAAACTCAACGACGAATTAGCTGCAACTGTCAAAGCACAAAACAAAGATTTAACAAGTTTAAGAGATAGATTTAACACTGCGGCCAATGGTGACAGTCGGGACTTTGGTGCATTGGCCGCTGTTAAACCTGCGGCCATTGAGCGAGCAGTAAACGCAGGAACTGCAAATGCTTTGCGTTGCTTTGAATTGGCTTCTGGCGCACCATTAACAGATAAAGAAAAAAATGCAAAATTACCAACTGAAATCAACAAAGAATGTCCAGCGTTGGCTAACCCTAATTATAAGCCTATACCTGTTAACTAACATAACAGGCTGCGCCAGTTTTTGGGGCAACTCAGTAAAGCCTGTTGAGGTCATTGCCAAACCAATGGATAAAACTCCACTGAACATTCCAAGTCCTGATCCGCTGGCAGTTAAGCCTATCAAGTGGGTAGTTATTACACCCGAAAACGCACAAAGTGTATTTGCACAATTGGCAGCAAAAAAACAAGACTTGGTATTGTTTGGGTTAACTGCCGACGGTTATCAGCAGTTGTCGATCACAATGTCGGCATTGCGTAACTTTATTGCAACACAGCGCACAATTATAATCAAATACAAAGACTATTACGAGCCGCCTGAGCTTGTTAAATAAAGTTGTATGCAAGGAAGTCAATTATGAAATATCTAATAAGTTCTATTGTTGCTATTGTAGTAGCATTTTTACTAGTAGCAAGTTCTATGTCTGCATATGCTAATCCCAAAGTTATAATAAATGAACAGCAGGTGCGCGAGTTCCAACAAAAATACGGTTTAACTGTTGACGGGAAAGTTGGATTAATGACATTGAGTGCAATGCACAAACACGGGTACATTTACTTTCAAATTAAAAGTACCAAGGTTCCGAGCAAAAAGTCCAAGAAGTAAAGCTCGCACACGCAGTCAACATAACTACTATGTTGACTGCTTTTTAATGACTTAAACATGGATCACTACAAAACACTTGGTGTTAACAGCACCGCTGCCCCAGATGAAATAAAGAAGGCTTATCGTAAGCTGGCCAGCCAGCACCATCCCGACAAAGGTGGTGATACAGCCAAGTTCCAGCAAATACAAACTGCTTATGATGTATTAAGTGACACAAACAAGCGTGCTGAATACGATAATCCTAGACCACAGTTTGGTAACTTTGGACAACATCCGCACCCGTCGAGCCAGCACTTTGATTTTGAAACTATATTTGATGTGTTTGGCACTAAGTTTAATCAATCAAGACAACGTCAGGCTGCCATCAGCAGAGTAAATTTAACAATCAGCTTGGTAGATGTAGTAACAGGTGGCAAACGAACCATTGGCCTGGGTGGTAGAAATACTATAGAAATAGATCTTCCCAAAGGAATCAACAACGGCGATAGTGTACAATACAGAGGAATAGCACCAGGCGGCGGCGACTTGGTTATAACTTTTAGAGTACGCGAAGATCCAAACTGGCAACGAGACGGAGCAAATTTATATACCGAACATGTTGTTGATGTATGGGATCTTATACTGGGCAGCGAATCTGTTGTTAAAGATTTGCTTGGCCAATCAATAACTATTTTAATACCCAAAGGTACACAACCCGGGGATCGGTTACGTCTACGGGGCAAAGGATTACCGGGTAAAATTGGTGTAGGAGACATCATTGTGCAAATACAAGCCAAGATTCCGGTTGACATACCAGAAGATTTGTTAAATATGATAGAACAGAAACGAACAAGCACTGGTTGATATATTGATCAAACAGTAGTATAATATTACAAAGAATACCCATAAAGGAAACAATGCAAAATAATCCCGATATCGACGAAATTGTTAATACTGCCACTAATATTGCTGTTTCTCTAAAACATGGTTATGTGTTGACCGAACATGTGTTGTTGGCAATGATTAAACACAGTGGCTTTCGCAAAGTATTAGAAAAGTACGGAACGCCAGTTGACAACCTTGAATCAGAATTATCTGGTTATCTGATTTCGCAAGTTAGTTTAGTCACTGAGCGAGAAGAACCTCCGCGTAAAACAAATGCATTAGAACGTGTGTTTAACCGTGCGTTGACGCAGGTGTTGTTCACCGGTCGGCGCACAATTAACATACTAGACTTGTATCTGGCAATAATGTCTGAAACAAATAGTCATGCACACTATTACTTGTTGAAGTACAACGTTCGTAAACAAGAATTTGCAGAGTTTTGGCAGAAACATGCAAGTACTACCACTGCTGAGTTGAGCGTGTCCAAAGCAGATGAAATACTCGAAGAGCACTGTATCAATCTAAGCAGACATGCAGCCGAAGGCACGCTCGAGCCAATGATCGGACGTGACTCTGAACTTGAAGAAATGATCACAGTGTTGGCCCGTAAGTTCAAGGCCAACGTGTTGATGGTAGGCGATCCTGGTGTTGGCAAGACTGCCATCATTGACGGGCTGGCACAGGAAATTCATGCAGACAATGTTCCTGATTTCCTCAAAGGTGCAGAAGTTTGGGGCGTTGAAATTGGATCGCTACTGGCTGGTTGCAAGTACAGAGGTGAGTTTGAAGAAAAGTTTGAAGAAGTTATCAACGCACTAAAAACCAAAAAGAACTGTGTACTGTTTATTGACGAAGCACACACAATGATGGGCGCTGGCACAAGTGGGTCCAGTAGCTTGGACTTTGCCAACATGATCAAGCCTGCAATCACCAGTGGTAATTTAAAAGTGATTGCCAGCACAACATGGGAAGAATACTACGAGTCATTTGAACGTGACCGTGCGTTGATGCGTCGCTTCCATAGAGTAAGCATCGGCGAGCCGGATGACGCAACTACTGAGCAAATTTTAATTGGCATTAGCCCACGTCTTGAATCATTTCATGATGTGATGATCGACACAGAAGCAATGATGGCTGCTGTTGAACTTAGCGGACGTTATGTTCACGATCGCAAAAATCCTGACAAATCAATTGATTTACTTGACGGTGCGTGTGCCGCACAACGTGTCAAAGATCAAGGCACTGTGACAGTGACCAAAGATATGATCATGGCGCAGGTCAGTCGTGTCACTGGTGTTCCGCTGGATCGTTTGCAAAATGAACGCAGTCTTAAAATTGTTGATCTTGAAAGCAATGTCAAACAATTCTTGTACGGACAAGATCAAGCAATTGACACTGTGCTAGAACGTGTGTACATCAACTTCTCCGGTATTGGCAATGCTAAAAAGCCTGTTGCCAGCTTCTTGTTTTTGGGACCAACTGGCACGGGCAAAACAGAACTGGCCAAACTGTTGGCAACAAACCTTGATATGCAGTTACTCAAGTATGATATGAGTGAGTATCAAGAAAAGCACAGTATTGCCAGTCTAATCGGCGCACCTCCTGGATATGTTGGGTTTGACGACGGCAATGTAGGCGGCGGCAAATTGATCAGTGACATTAGTAAAAACCCATTTAGTATTTTGCTGTTCGATGAAATTGAAAAAGCACATCCTGATGTGGTCAACATCATGTTACAAATGTTGGACGAAGCTAAAATTACCAGCAGTGGTGGCAAATCTGTAGATGTTAAAAACTGTATCATTATTATGACATCTAACCTGGGTGCCCGGGACAACGAAAACAACAACATTGGCTTTGGCAAATCGCTAGAAAAGTCCGGAGAAGAAGATCGTGCAATGAAAGAGTTCTTCAAGCCTGAACTACGTAATCGGATTGATGCTGTTTGCAAGTTCAACAAGTTAGATCCATTGGCTATCAAGAAAGTTGTTGTCAAGTTCACCAGTGAACTGCAAGAAAGTTTGTATGCCAAAAACATCAAGTTGATGTTTGACGAAACAGTTATCAATATGTTGGCAGAAAAGGGCTACGATCCCAAGATGGGCGCACGTCCTTTGAGCCGCAAAATCGACGAGCTAATTCGTATACCACTTAGTAAAAAGATCTTGTTTGATCAAATCAAAGACTGTTCTATTTTGGCAATAATGGTCAGTGGTGAGCTTATGTTTGTAACCAAGCCGTTGGCAGGGCCATTGCCTATTGTGGACGGAAAAGGATATATTTTACTCAATGGCCCAGATTCAATTTGACTCCGTAAACAAAGATCGTTTATTTTACGATCAGTATCAGTTCTGCATGACTGCAGGGCTTGCAGAAGCAGGATGTTTGCGGCGGCTATCGCACGACTATATTGATCATGTTGTACGAATACGTAAAGAATATCGTGTTCTAAGTCGTTCATGGTCCAGCATGCGTGTTAATATAACTGATGAAATGGTTGCTGATTTACATAATCTTTGTGATTTATTAACTGACACTACGCATCAATTTAAACTGCTCATTGAGTACGGTGGATTCCGTTTGTACACAAACGACGAAACTTTGTTAAAAGAAGTAATCAACACCAATATACGTTTCAGATTTGCACATTTTAAACAAGTAACAATTGATCGACCCAGAGACACTGTCAAACTAAAAAATCCAAAGCACTTGCACCGCAGTTACTTTAATCGTTCTAGATTGACAGAACAAGAAAAAACTGCAATTGCCAATTTCTTTAAGAACAACATCAACACCATACGGCTAAGCCCGTGTTTGCGAGATTGGTTAGGGCAGCCGTTTAAATGGACAGAACCTTACTATTTTGTAGATCATGATGACGATGCCTGGATGGTCATGCTGAGTTTGATACGTCCTGGATTGATAAAAAAGACATTTAGCATAATAAAAGCATAAGTAATAGACTATGGCAAAAATACACGAAGAGATTCTTATCATTAAATTTAGCAAATTGGTCAAGGAAACTGATCAAACTACACCTGTTGGCACTGACGATTTGGTGGCCAGTTTGGCAGCGGTTGCAGAAGAACTAGCAGGCGCAGGCGTTATTGTTGAAGTAGAGCGTACATAACATGTCGCTTACCACACTGACCTTGTTCAACAACGTTGTCGTTGGAACTCCCAATGGCAATTACGATGGCAGCACCACTTTCTTTGAAAGCGATCCTGTCAAAGGTGCGGGCTATTATCAAGGGCAAGGCAGTTTGCAAACAGTATTTGTAACAGTGACCAACTTTCCGGGTGCAATGAAGTTTATGGCCACATTGGACTTTGATCCTGCTACTGCCAATTGGTTTGAAGTGTACGATCTCACAGACGACTCAACAGAGTTCCGCTTCCCCATTAATTTAACTGGCAACTACACATGGCTCAAAGCTGTTGTTACAGGATTCGAAGATGAAACAGGACAAGATGCTGCGATTAATTCTGTAACCGTCACATACTAAAATGGCAACACCAATAACATTTGACTTGTCCTGTACCGACTATAGCGCACCGCTGGGATTTGATGTTTTATTAAACAACGATGTTGTGTTCACTACAGAACATGTTGCAGAACCAACACCGGTTACAATTGACATATCAGACGACGAAGGCCAGCACGAACTTAAATTTGTTCTAAAAAACAAAACTCAAGACCACACTCAAGTGGATGAGCAAGGTAATATACTCAGTGACGCTGTGTTATCTATTGGCAACATGTCATTTGATGATATTAAATTAGGGCATATGTTTGTAGAACAAACTGTTTACTATCACGACTTCAACGGATCAAAAGAATTGGCCGAGAACAAGTTTTACGGTGATATGGGCTGTAATGGATATGTTAGTTTAAAATTTACTACACCAATTTACCTGTGGTTGCTGGAACACATGTCAGCATAAATATGCTATAATGAACTATCTTGTAATCTATCCCGGACGTTTTCACCCATTTCATCGAGGTCACAAAGCCAGTTACGATTGGCTGACCAAAAAGTTTGGTGATGACTCAGTGTACATTGCAACCAGCAATGTGCAAGCACCTGTTACAAGCCCGTTCAACTACAGTGACAAAGTGATGATGATGACCAAGTTGGGTGTGCCTGCTGGTCGTGTTGCCAATGTGAAGAATCCTTATCAGGCTGCTGAAATTACAGCAAACATACCCGATGAAGAAAAAAGCAAAACAGCATTGATATTTGCTGTCAGCGAAAAAGATGCGCAACGTTTTAACTTTGCTCCAAAGAAAGACGGCTCTGCCAGTTACTTGCAACTGTTGCCCGCAAATACAAAAAAGCTAAAGCCAATGACCCAACATGGCTATGTTGTCATTACTCCCACTATCAACTTTAAAGTAAATGGTGTGGATGCCAACAGTGCCAGCGAAATACGCAAAATGTATATCAAAGGCAACGACAATGATAAGAATCAAGTTATAGCAGATTTGTACGGTCAACCTGATGCTGCCATTCGTGACATATTTGACAAAAAGTTAGGCATTGTAGAACAGGCACAAAATTATATTAGAGAAGCACGTGAATTCGGAGCCGCAAAGGTCGTAAACTGGATGCAACGTGTGTTAATATTAGAACAACAAGCAAACAGTTTTGACACTGATTTTGCACATCTCAAACCCGATTACATCGACGAAAAAAATTACAACCGTAAGTAAAGTCATTAAATATCTGACTAACTTAATCTAAGGAAACCATGGCTGACGTAAAACCAACAACGGACTTGCCGTCCACTCCCATCACTGGGCAAAACCAAATCCAAGTAAACATTGACTATTTGAAGACCACCCGTGTTCATATCTGTATGCCATGTTATGGTGGACAGTTGACTGAATCCACGTTTATGAGTTATATCAAGTGGGGCAATACTGCACGTCAGTTGGGCATTGATTGGACCATGGAAACACTCACAAACGAAAGTTTGATCAGTCGTGCCCGTAACACACTCACTGCCAAGTTCTTGAACAACAAAGACAGCACACACTTGTTGTTTATTGATGCTGACATTGGCTTTGAACCGTGGCACATTTTGGTATTGCTGAACCGCCAAGTTGATGTGATTGGTGGATTGTATCCAATGAAAAGTATGCCAATCAAATGGTGTGTAAACGGGTTTGACGGTGCAGAAGAAGGTGATGATGGCCTGCAAGAAGTAAGCAAGACCGGCACAGGCTTTTTGTTGATCAAGCGTGATGTGTTTGAAAAACTAAATGCACATCCTGCAACAAAGCCTTTTATCAACGACATTGGTTTGCCGCAAGAACTCAATCCTTACATGAAAACGTACTTTGACACAGCAGTGCGTGAGAATCGCTACTACAGTGAAGACTGGACATTCTGTGAAAATTGGCGTGATTTAGGCGGGCGCATTTGGGTAGACAAGCGTGTGCTGTTGCGTCACACTGGCACATACACATTTGCTCACGAAGCACAAGAAGGTTTGATTGACGCATTTACTCCGTTTGTCGAAAAGCGTCAAGCTGAAAAATCAGCACTATCAACTGCAACACCTGATACTACTGTTATTGCAGCAAGCAACAAAAAGAAAAAGAAGTAAGCAAATCGCATCAACACCCATAAAGCCACTTTAACAGTGGCTTTTTCATTTACGCTAAATATTACATAATGAATATTCTTGAGCTTGATTCCTATAACCTCGATGATGCTGTTAAATTCAACGAGCATTTGAACCCTCGTCTATGGGGTAAAGACCGTCGCTTACAACCCGATGTACGTGAGCATTTGTTAAAAATAGCCGACGACTTCCGTGAGTTTTTAGGCGTTAGCGATTTTGAACTTAAAGATATCACTGTAAGCGGATCCAATGCTGCTTACACATACACACCCAAATCAGATGTTGATTTGCATCTGGTAGTAGATTTGCCTCAAGCAGATGCCAGCGAAGTGTATCGCGAGTTGTTTGACGCTAAAAAGTTCCAGTACAACGAACAGCACAACATCACCATTGGCGGATACCCTGTAGAACTGTACGTACAAGATGCCAACAAAAAGCACATCAGCCAAGGCATTTACAGTGTACTAAACAATGCATGGATCGAAGTTCCCAAACGCAAAGATGCCGGAGTAGACGATATATCTACACGCAGCAAGTATGAAGATTTGGCCACTCGTATTGATGCTGCAATTGAATCTGAAAATTACGAAAGCATGGCCAACTTGATGAACAAAATCAAGACCATGCGTCAAACTGGATTAGATCAACACGGCGAGTTTGGTCCCGAAAACTTGGCATTCAAAATGCTGCGCAATCAAGGTGCTATAGAACGTTTGGTCAATGCAAGAACTGCGGCCAAGGATCGTGAACTGAGTCTTCGAGAGCGTGAAAAAGTCAAGCAACGAGTACAGTACGGATTTGCAACAGAAGATGCTGGAGCAACTTGGGATGGCGTAAGCGCAACTACACAACAGTTCTTGAATGAAAAGCCAGAGCTCAGTGATGCTGAAATAGTATCTGCGTTTATTGACTATTGCGTACAGCAGCTGGGAATAGAACAAATGCCTGTGGTAAAGTTCAAAAAAGATCCACAGTGGAGTGCCCGTAACAAAACGTTTGGACGTTACAGCCCTGATCAAAATTTGCTTGAAGTAAGTTTGGCTGATCGTCATGTGATGGACATATTGCGCACAGTTGCACACGAGCTTACACACACTAGACAACACGAAGTACAAGATGTGCCCAACGGTGCTGGCGAAACTGGCAGCCGATGGGAAAATGAAGCAAATGCTCGAGCTGGCGTGCTGATGCGTGACTACGCTCAACAGCATCCAGAGTTCTTCGAAGCTGGCGAGATTGACGAAGGCATCAAAGACAAAATAGCCGGGGCCGCATTGGCAGCATGTGTTGCAGGCACCGCTGGATGTGCCACAACTGAACCGTTTAACAAAGGCGCTGAAGCTGTGAAGGCTGCTGTGCGCACCAGTCAAATATCCAAGGATGATTTAAAGTACGGAGCAAAACAAGGACTCAAGAACATCCTTCGTCGTGCTGCCAATGCTAATGAAAGTTCCGGATACATTCCCACAAAAAAGCAAGCCAAAGATCCACGCTTTGTGATGGCACTGACCCGAGATGTGCAACCTGGCGCTGTTGGCAAAGAAGCAAACAAATTAAATTTAAAAACCGACAGCCAAGGTCACCCTGAGTTGTTGATGAAAAACTTAACCAATGCACTGCGTGAGTTCAAAGAAGGCAAACCCTTAGACAAGTCAACACCCACACTGTCGGACATAGCAAAGAAACACAAAGTCGAAGTTGATACACTAAAGAAACAATTAGAAAAAGGTGTTCGAGTTGAACTAGAACACACGTCCGATCGTGTTGTTGCCAAAGAAATAGCACTTGATCATTTAAGTGAATTTCCGGATTACTATACACGTTTAGATCGTGTAGAAGTTAAAGAAAGCAATGAACAATTAGCCGAAGAAGATGTATTTGAAGTCAGCATGCGGCCCAGTATGTTGCGTCAAGCGGCAGCCAACATCAATGCTAGAGCAGGCATGGAGTTTGAGATGATTGTGCCCAACGCCAGTAGAGGCGAAGATGAAGATGATTTCGGAGAGCCAGACTACGATGAAGATCAACGTAGCCGTAGCTGGAGCGATATCGAAGACTTCTTTCTAGGTGGTGATGGTGCTAATGGCCGTACTGACGTGCAACGTGCAATCGAACAAATGCAAGCAGAATTCATGGAATCAATGGATGAACAGATTCAGGAAGACTGGGTAAAAGAACAATTCGACATGGTCAAGGAATGGGTCATCAACAATGTACAAGATGAAGACATTTTAGACTTCGGCGAGTACGACGACGAAGACAGGGAAAAGTTTGCAGAAGATCCCGAGTTCCGTGATAAAGTAATCAAGGATTATGTTAT
>Ga0206128_1002074_pt1 | contig 18609 bp, 16 predicted proteins | sample Helgoland_Spring_7_FD_148601 | JGI IMG/M metagenome (GOLD analysis project Ga0206128, IMG submission 148601) | Pelagic subsurface seawater microbial communities from Kabeltonne, Helgoland, North Sea - Helgoland_Spring_Bloom_20160426_1 | ecosystem: Environmental > Aquatic > Marine > Epipelagic ... | reverse complement strand
AAAGGTGAAACTGAAAGCACTTAAGAACAATTCCAGGTAAAACTTCCTCCGCTTGACGCTCTTAGCAAATAGAGGACCGTCATGCCCCATCATCAGAGCACCTAACATGAAACATTTTCATTCCCTCCTTCTTCTACTCGCCATCAGCACAGGCCTGCTTGACGCCCAAAGTAATGGCTTTTCATTCGGTGATACTCAAACGGAGGGCAGCAATACACAAATCGCGCTAATCTCAGAAGTAAGTCAAGCTGCACCCGGCGAGAGCTTCACTATTGCCATTGAATTAGAGCACCAAGATGGATGGCATGCTTATTACCAGAATCCAGGCGGCCCGGGCCTGCCCCTTGAATTTGATTGGCAGCTGCCAGAGGGCTACACACTGACAAAACTTCATTGGCCGACCCCCCACATCTACAGCAGCGGCGAGACTCAATTTTACACCTATGAGGGTCGTTACGCACTATTGGCTGACATTTCTGTTTCCTCGACTGCCGAGGCAGGAAGCCAGGCTGAAATCTATGTGACCCCCACGTGGCAACTCTGTGATGAAAACGGCTGTGCCGTACCCACATCACGAAAGCTCTCCATTAAGGTTCCCATTGCCAAATCAAAGACTCCCTCTGCTGAGCATGCAGGGCTCTTTCAGGCTGCACGAGCCAAGCTTCCTCAAACAAATGAAAGCTGGAATGTTGAATCCAAAATAAAAGGCTCTGAGCTGGTGCTTACCATAAGCAGTTCGGATGGCAGTGTCGCCATCGTCGACTCGCTGCACTACATCGATAACGCTGGACTCACTGACTCGAGCAAGCCGCAAGTGCTTAACGATCGAGGTGACGCCTACATCCTTAAAGCCCCACTAAGTGCGTCCGCCAAGCCTGGCAGCAGGATTGAAGGTATTCTTATTTTTGACGGCCAAGATGCGGTCGCCATTAGCTCAACGCTGCCGAACCCTACAGCCGCAGCCATGCGCTCCGAAGTCCCAGGTGCTGCCGGCGGTGAAGAGCCAAACTCAGCCGCTCACGGCATTGACAACAAAGCTCCAACAGCTGCCGAAATTGCCGCTGCAGCAGAGCTCTATGATGCCGAGAAAAAAATCGACTTTGTCCTACTGGATGGCACCAAGGAAAAGGCACACAGCCTATCAACGGCTTTTGGCTTTATCTTTATTGGCGGTTTACTGCTCAACCTCATGCCCTGTGTCTTCCCCGTTCTTGGGCTCAAGGTGATGGGTTTTGCTCAACAGGCTGGCTCTGAACCTCAAAAAATAAAAATCCATGGTCTTGTTTTCATGGCTGGAGTCGTTGCCTCGATGTGGATCCTCGCCGGCATCATTTATATTCTTATTTTCAGCTTTGGACGCGACATCAACTGGGGCGAGCAACTCACCAGCCCTATCTTCCTGGCGTCAATCATCATGCTGCTCTATCTGTTTGGCCTTAATATGGCAGGTGTGTTTGAGCTAGGCACTTCCCTGACAGGCGCCGGCGGTAACCTGCAGGCAAAAAAAGGTTACTCAGGGTCATTCTTCTCGGGAGTGCTCACTACGCTAATTGCGACACCGTGCAGCGGCCCATTCCTAGGTTCGGTCATGGGCTACACGCTCAAGCAGCCGCCACTGCAGGGCATGGTTATCTTCACTGTCTTTGCTCTCGGCATTTCATCGCCCTATGTGATCCTCGCTTTTTTCCCGAAGCTCATTAACAAATTGCCCAAACCCGGGGCATGGATGGTCACCTTTAAGCAGCTGATGGCATTTGCCCTCTTCGCCACGGCAGCCTATTTCTTCCGAAGCTTTGCAAAAATTACCGGCACCGGCGGCGCTTCATGGCTACTGATGGCCGCTGTTGTTATCGGCCTCGCCGTGTGGGCATACGGACGCTTCGGCACACCCTACACACCCAAGCTTAAAAAGTTTGTATGGGGCACGAGCTTTCCCCTGCTTGTCGCGACAGGCGCTTTCTTCATGACCAAGTCGGCCACTGAACAACGAGCTCCAGAAACACCCCTGACTGGCTCATCATGGTATCCTGGCGTGGTTGAGCTTAACCGCTCCAAAGGGCGTATCGTCTGGGTTGATTACACGGCAGATTGGTGACTACTCTGCCAACAAAATGAGAGCCGTGTGTTCTCATCCGACGCCGTTGAGTCGATACTCACAAAATACAATGTGCTGGTGGTAACTGCTGACAACACTGATGGAGACGCCATCATCAAGAGGGACATGGATCGTGCCGATCGCAAGTCGCTACCAACCAACCTGATCTATCCAGCTGACCCCTCAAGACCCGCAATCATGCTTCCCGAATATCTCACTCCCGATATTGTGATCAAGGCCATCGAGTCGGCAGCGGGACAATAACACCAGACACCCTGATCGCGCACAATTTCCGTGCGTTGTCTAATCACCATGCATAGCATCAAAGTATGAGTAGCGATTCACCTTCAGTTCCCCGTTTAGTTCAGGATGACTGCTGGCTCGAACCCTACGCAGACCACATCTCTTGGCGCATCAATCGACTCGAAGAGCAGCTGCAAGCAATCAACGCAGAGGCCGGAAGCATTGAGGAATACGCACAGCTGCATAAGGAGCTCGGCATCCACTACCACCAAGCTAAAGATATCTGGTCAGTGCGGGAGTGGGCACCTGGCGCGCACTATGTATCGATCATCGGAGATTTTAACCATTGGGACGCCGGCACTAACCCTCTGACAAAAGGCCCAAACGGTATCTGGGAGCTGGAGCTAGATGGCAAGGCGCTGAAGCATGGCGATACCATCAAGTTACATATTTATGGTGCTGATGGATCTGCACGAGATCGTATCCCCGCCACGATTCACCGCAGTGTTCAGGATGAAAACACCCATGACTACTCTGGTCAGATCTGGCAGCCTGAAAAGGATTACTGCTGGGAGAACGACTTTGACCCATCCTCAATAGGTGCGCCGCTTATTTATGAGGCTCACGTTGGCATGGCCGGGGAAGAACCTCGACTCCACACCTACCGAGAATTTGCAGACAAGGTCTTACCACGAATCCAAAAGCTAGGTTACAACACCATCCAGCTTATGGCGGTGCAGGAGCATCCCTATTATGGTTCGTTCGGCTATCATGTGTCTTCATTTTTTGCTGCTTGCTCACGCTTCGGAACTCCTGAAGATCTCAAGTACCTCATCGACAAAGCGCACGGAGCAGGCATTGCGGTCCTACTAGATATTGTCCACTCCCATGCCGTCAAAAACCTGGCCGAAGGGCTGAATGAATTTGATGGCACCGACCACCAATATTTCCATGCTGGCATTAAAGGAGATCAACCTCAATGGGACTCAAAGTGCTTTGATTACAGCAAGGATGAGGTTTGCCGTTTTCTCCTCTCCAATGTTCGCTACTGGCTCGAGGAGTTTCACTTCGACGGCTTCCGTTTTGATGGCATCACCTCCATGCTCTACGAACACCATGGCAGTGTCGACTTTGACCACTACGATAAATACTTTACCGATGGCGCCGATGAGGATGCCATCCTCTACCTCGCACTCGCCACCACACTGTGTAATCGACTTCGGCCAGGGGCCCTGCTCGTTGCTGAGGACATGAGCGGCATGCCCGGCCTATGCCGACCTACTTCAGAGGGTGGCATTGGATTCACCCACCGACTTGCGATGGGTATTCCTGATTACTGGATTAAGCTGCTCAAACACAAAAAAGATGAGCAATGGAACCCCGAGGAAATGTGGGGAGTAATGACCAACAGAAGGTACGGTGAAGCCAATATTGCCTACGCTGAAAGTCACGACCAGGCACTCGTGGGAGATAAAACGATCGCCTTTCGCCTGATGGACAAGGAAATGTATTGGCACATGGATATTGATGATGAACACGAGGTCATCAACCGAGGCATTGCGCTGCATAAGCTGATTCGCCTTTTCACGCTCATCTCAGGTGGTGAGGGCTGGCTTAATTTCATGGGCAACGAATTTGGACACCCTGAATGGCTCGACTTCCCCCGTGAGGGCAATGACTGGTCTTACCACTATTGCCGCCGCCAGTGGTCGTTGGTGGACAATGTGAAACTACGCTATCAGCAGCTCAATGCCTTTGATCAAAACATGATTCAATTGGCCAAAAAACACAATCTCTTGGCATGTGACCCTGCTCAGCAACTCCACGTTCACAATGACCATCAGGTCCTGGCTGCTGAGCGTGGCAATGTGATTTTCATATTTAACTTTAATCCGACTCAGTCCTTTGAAGACTTCGAGCTCAACATTGGCCGCCAAGGAGATTACAAAATCATACTCAACAGTGATTCATTAGAAAACGGCGGTTTCGGCAGAATAGACGAGTCCTTGAGCTACCCAGCAGACAAGCACGGCAAATTACGCCTCTACCTACCAAATCGCTGCTGCCTGGCTTTGTTTGCCCAATGAGCCCCTAATTTGAGGCTTTCACGGTTGCCAAATCCAAAGTTACCAGCTAGATCCACTGCCATGGCAACTGAAACTTCTTTGATTCTTTTTAAACCCGATGCGATTGAAAATAATATCGTCGGCAGTGTACTTGCTCGCTTTCAATCCGAAGGCTTCATCATCCGCGGCATCAAAATGATGCAGCTCGATGACGCAATCCTCAGAGAGCATTATTCCCATGTAGCGGATAAGCCGTTTTTCCCTGAGATTACTGAGTTTATGAGCCGCACGCCCGTCATCGCTCTGGCACTTGAGGGCAATGACGTCATCGACCGCGTCCGCAGCCTACTCGGACCTACCAATTCCAATGAGGCCCCTGAGGGCACGATACGCGGAGATTTTGGCGAAGATATGATGGTCAATGTATGTCATGCATCAGATGGCCCTGACACAGCCGCCGCAGAGCTCGCACGCTTCTTCAAGGACGACGAGCTGTTTTCCTACTAACTATCTCTTTTAGCTAAGTCTATTTCATAAGGTCTGCTGGGTATTCCGGCAGACCTTTTTTAGGTTTTGCCACCCTACTTCTGATGTCGGGATTCGCCTCGGTTGGCTCTTGATTATTCAGCAACTACAATCTAGTTTGTGTCGCGTTGTTATCAGCAATCAAATTTTATGAGTTCATCCACATGCTCCATCTGCCATTTTTGGCAGTCATCCATCGGAAAAAAAATCGTTGTTGCCCTCACTGGTGCTTATCTTGTTTTTTTCTTAGCAGGCCACCTGGTCGGCAACATGCTCATCTATCAAAGCTCTGAAGCATTCAACCACTATGCTGAATTTCTCCACACTATGCTTCACGGCTGGGGCATCTGGATCTTCCGCATCATTATGCTTGTTGCCTTGGTGTTACACATCATCGCCACCATTCAGCTCACTGCCGCCAATCGTGCAGCAAGACCTAGCCGCTACCAACGCGATGCCACCATGGTCGCGCCCCGCTCATCCCGCATGATGATATGGAGTGGCCTGACGGTTCTCGTGTTTTTTGTTTTCCATATCTTGCACTACACAGTCCGAGTTCAGAGCGATCTCCAAGTCCTCGCAGACTTTAAGCAAAACTGGGCGATGACTATTGCCGGATTCCAAAACCTGCTTGTCGTTCTATTCTACATTCTTGCCATGGCATTGTTATGCTCACACTTGTCACATGGCGTGGGTTCCATTTTTCAAACTCTCGGATTGCGCACTAAGAAAACAGCAAAAGGAATTCAGCTCTTCTCTAAGGCTTACAGCTTGATTATCTTTGTTGGTTTCATCTCCATTCCCATCAGCGTGTATTTCTTTGGTATGGGCAAAAAAGAAATGGAAGCCACCAAGGCCAAGGTTGAGGCTGCGGTGCAAGCTGGGCTCACTGAACTACCCGAACAAGACAACGCACACTAAGCCACCCCCCAACAACGGCTCACTCACCAACCTCTCATTATCATGTCACTAGATAGCAAAATACCTGAAGGCCCCATCGACCAGAAATGGACCAAGCACAAGATGGACTCCAAGCTCATCAACCCTTCCAACAAACGTAAATTCAAGGTTATCGTTGTTGGGTCTGGTCTTGCGGGAGGCTCTGCTGCTGCTTCGCTCTCCGAGATGGGCTACCAAGTGAAATGCTTCTGTTATCAGGACACCCCTCGCAGGGCTCACTCCATCGCCGCACAAGGTGGTATTAATGCGGCTAAAAACTATCAAAACGATGGCGACTCCGTTTATCGCCTCTTTTACGATACCGTCAAAGGTGGTGACTTCCGTTCACGTGAGGCCAATGTCCACCGGCTTGCCGAGGTATCGAGCAACATCATTGATCAATGCACCGCACAGGGCGTTCCTTTTGCTCGTGAATACGGCGGCCTACTCGATAACCGCTCCTTTGGCGGAGCTCAGGTGTCACGCACGTTCTACGCGCGTGGTCAGACTGGACAGCAGCTGCTCATCGGTTGTTACCAAGCACTGCAAAAAGAAATCTCCAAGGGTGGCGTGGAAATGCACACTCGCACCGAAATGATGGATGTCGTACTCGTTGACGGTCATGCCAAGGGAATCGTAGTCCGGGACCTCGTCACCGGCGAAATCTCATCACATGCCGCCGATGCAGTCTGCTTAGCAACTGGCGGCTATGGTAATGTTTTCTACTTATCGACCAATGCGATGGGGTGCAATGTCACCGCAGCCTTCAAAGCCTACAAACGAGGCGCCTACATCGCCAACCCATGCTACACCCAGATTCACCCCACCTGCATTCCTGTCAGTGGCGACTACCAATCCAAGCTCACGCTGATGTCAGAGTCACTCCGTAATGATGGCCGCATCTGGGTTCCTGTATCGAAGGAAGATGCTGAAGCCATTAGAACGGGTAATAAAAAACCAGAGGACATCGCAGAGGAAGACCGTGATTATTACCTAGAACGCAAGTACCCATCATTTGGTAACCTTGCACCACGTGATATTTCCTCACGGGCAGCCAAGGAGGTCTGTGACGAGGGTCGCGGAGTAGCCCCAACCGGCCTCGGCGTTTATCTTGACTTCAAAGACGCCATCGGACGCCTCGGCGAGGATGTGATTCGCGCACGCTATGGAAACCTCTTCCAAATGTATGAGAAAATCTCAGGTGATAATCCCTACCAAACACCGATGCAGATTTTCCCAGCTGTTCACTACACGATGGGAGGCTTGTGGGTAGACTATAACCTGCAAACCACTATCCCAGGCCTACACTGCCTTGGTGAAGCTAACTTCTCCGACCATGGTGCCAACCGCCTCGGTGCTTCTGCCCTCATGCAAGGACTCGCAGACGGATACTTTGTTATCCCAACGACCATCGCCAACTATCTGGCCGACCAAAAACCAGGCAGCATTAATACCGATATGGATGAGTTCACCCAAGCCGAGTCAACGGTGAAGGAGCGCATCGAGCAACTCATCAACATCAATGGAAGCCGCACTGTAGACAGCTTCCACAAGGAACTCGGTCTGCTCGTATGGGAGCAATGTGGCATGGGCCGCAGTAAGGAAGGCCTTGAGATGGCGCTAAAGCGCATCCCCGAAATCCGTGAGGAATTCTGGACCAACGCACGTATCCCGGGAGACGCCAATGGTGTTAACACGGAATTAGAAAAGGCTGGCCGTGTCGCTGACTTCCTCGAATTTGCTGAGGTGATGTGCACCGACGCCCTCAACCGCGAGGAGTCTTGCGGAGGTCACTTCCGTCTGGAATATCAGTTCACTGAGGACTCCGATGAAGTTAAAGAAGGCAAAACCCAGGCCGGTGAAGCACTTCGCCGCGATGCTGAGTATGCCTACGTTGCCGCATGGGAATTCAATGGAGTTGGCACCCCGCCCACCCTTCACAAGGAAGAACTTGAATTCGAAAATGTTCACCTCGCCATCCGAAGCTACGCCTAGATCGAGATCATTCACACCCTTCTACTTCCACCATTTATTCTTCAACCTGAAATTATTTCCCCATGAACTTAACACTTAAAGTCTGGCGTCAAAAAAGCGTTCATGATGACGGCCTTATCGAAACCTATCAGGCCAAAGACATTCCGATCGAAGCCTCGTTTCTAGAAATGCTCGATATCGTCAATCAACGTATCATCATTGATGGTGGCGAGCCCATCCACTTTGACTATGACTGCCGTGAGGGAATTTGTGGTCAGTGTTCACTCACTATTAACGGCATCCCCCACTCCAAGGAGCGAGGTGTCACCGCTTGCCAATTACACATGCGTAAGTTTAAAGATGGCGATACGATCTGGATTGAGCCTTTCAGAGCCAAAGCTTTCCCCCTTCAGCGCGACCTCATGGTTGACCGTTCTGCCTTTGACCGCATCATCGCAGCAGGTGGCTTTATCGATGTCCGCACTGGGTCAGCCCAGGATGCCAATAACTTACCTGTTGCCAAAACTCGTGCAGACTCAGCCATGGACGCTGCCGCATGCATTGGCTGCGGTGCCTGTGTGGCCGCCTGCAAAAACGCAAGCGCTATGCTCTTTGTCTCAGCCAAGGCTGCCCACCTCAACCTGCTTCCACAGGGAGCACCTGAAAAAGACAAGCGTGTGCTTGGCATGGTGCGCCAGATGGACGCTGAAGGTTTTGGTAACTGCACCAACCTCTATGAATGTGAGGCTGTTTGCCCGAAGGAAATCAGCACTGAAAACATAGCCCGCCTGAACCGAGACTACGCCGTTGCTCTCGCAAAAGAGGCTACCGTATAACAAGAGCTCCCCCACACCGCCTGAACAAAGCCGAAGAGGCCCAGGTTAGCCCGAGTGGGCATACAACAGCAATTACGAGCTCCTAGGGCCAGCATGCCCCGAGTTTGAGACCATTTACTACCTCATGACATCGGGGAGAATACGGGCTTATTGAGCCATTTCTCTTGAATATCATGCTGGTCTATGCCATCTCCCCGCCTCATGGCCGATAAGTGCTTCCAGTCTCTACCCGGGTTCCGCGACTTTACTCCGCGTGACTGTGCGGTTCGCAACTACCTATTTTCAGTGTGGAGAGACGTCGCGCACCGCTATGGATTTAGTGAGTATGAGGCTCCCATCGTGGAATCCACCGAGCTCTACCTAAAAAAAACGGGTGGTGAACTCGCCACTCAACTCTTTCGCTTTGAAGATCAAGGAGGCCGTGACATCACGCTACGTCCCGAGCTTACCGCCTCTCTTGCACGTATTGTCGGGGCTAATCAGCGCGACTTTCCTAAACCGCTCAAATGGTTCGAGATCGGTCCCTGTTTCCGCTACGAGAAACCACAAAAAGGTCGCGGCCGTGAATTCATTCAATTTAATGCCGACATCATCGGAGAAGCATCCTCAGGCGCTGATGCTGAGCTCATTGCCATGGCTATTGATACCATGCTCGCTCTTGGCTTCGGAGAAAATGACTTTGTCATCAGGGCTTCTGATCGTGAGAGCTGGCTGAGCTTCTGCACCCAGCATGACATCTCCGACCCGTCAGAATTTTTACCACTCGTTGACCGCCTTGAAAAACTCAAGCCAGAGGTGCTCGAGGAACAACTTGGCACCTTTAACGTCACTCGTCAGCAGGTTGATGATTTTGTCAATAACCCTGACAATGCCTCGCCTGCATTCAAGGAGATCAGAGAAAACCTCAATGCTCGCGGGCTCGGTCAATACCTTGAGCTCGACCTCACCATTGTCCGCGGATTGGCCTATTATACGGGCGCTGTTTTCGAAATATTTGATACCAAAAAATCCATGCGCGCCGTCGCAGGTGGTGGTCGCTACGATGGCCTCCTCTCAACTTTATCGAACGGATCTGCCGATCTTCCCGCTACCGGCTTCGCCATGGGAGATATGGTCATCCAGAACTTCATTGATGCGACACCTGGCGCAAAACTAGAAATGGAGGCGTGGATGGCACGCAACCCTGCATGTGAGATCTATCTTGTCATCGCTGACGAGAGCAAGCGCAACGATGCCCTCGGTGTGATTGCCCAACTACGCACGAGCGGACTCTCCGTTGACTACCCCATGACTCAGCTCAATGTCGGTAAGCAGTTCAAAAAGGCAGAACAGTCTGGCGCGCGCTTCGCCCTTGTCATCGGTTCAGAATTCCCCGAAATGCAGCTCAAAAACCTCTCCTCTCGTAGTGAGCAAACAATAGACAATACAAGTAATTTTACTGAGACCATTCAGGCACTTCTCGATGCTCCTGATGGCCCACTCATCGCATAACCCATTCATGCGATCCAGATTCATACCATAACCTTTTTAATAAGATGAGAACTCATACCTGCAACGAACTCCACCACTCCAACATCGGCGAAACAGCAACACTGATTGGATGGGTTAACTCCAACAGAGACCATGGCGGCGTGGCCTTTATCGATCTCCGTGACCGCGAGGGTCTGACTCAATGTGTTTTCCGTCCGGAGGACAACGCTCAGGCCGCAGAATTGGCAAAAACCTTACGTAGTGAGGACATGATCCAAGTCACAGGTATCGTTGAGGAGCGGCCCACCATTGATGGCGTATCTACCATTAACACCGATATGGCGACAGGCTCTATTGAGATCTCTGCCACCGAGCTCAACATCATCAACAAATCTGAGGTTCTTCCTTTCCAGCTAGACAAGGAACTTTCTAATGAAGACATGCGGATGAAATACCGCTTTCTTGATCTGCGCAGAGAGAGAATGACCCGCAACCTTCGCCTTCGTCACCGCATCACGCAATCAACACGCAACTTCCTAGACGCTGACGGCTTCTGTGAGATTGAGACCCCCATCCTCTCTAAGTCGACCCCAGAAGGCGCACGTGACTTCCTTGTCCCTTCACGCATGCAGCCCGGCAGCTTTTACGCACTGCCCCAGGCACCACAGCAATACAAGCAGCTGCTGATGTGTGGCGGCATTGAAAAGTATTTCCAAATTGCTCGCTGCTTCCGAGATGAAGATCTCAGAGCTGACCGCCAGCCCGAGTTTACCCAGATTGATGTCGAAGCATCTTTTGTCACCCCTGATGACATGCACAGCCTCATCGAAGGCCTGCTTGGTAAAGTCTTCAAAGACACACTGGATGTCGTCATCCCTGAAAAATTTGATCGCATTACTCACCAAGAGGCGATGAACACCTACGGCTCCGACAAGCCAGACCGCCGTTTCGGCTACCACCTCACCGAACTATCAGAGGAGCTCAAGGACTGCGAATTCCGTGTCTTCTCCGGTGCCATTGCCAATGGAGGAGTCGTCAAGGCCATCAATGCTAAAGGATTTGCTGGCGCCTCTCAGGGCCAAATTGAAAAACTCACTCAGACGGCTATCGAGGCTGGCTCTAAAGGACTCGCCTACATCCAAGCTCGTGATGAAGATCGCTCCACATGGCGCTCTCCCTTTGTCAAACGCATGACGGATGATGAAGTCGAAGCACTACGTGAAAAACTCAATATCGAGCCTGGTGACTTAATCCTCTTTGGCGCAGGCGAATGGGAATCCGTGTGCGAGGTTCTCGGCCGTATCCGTCTTTGCTGTGCAGATTTACAAAACATCCTTGAGGATAATAACGAGCTCAATTTCCTATGGGTTACCGAATTCCCTCTTCTTGGTTATGATGAAGAAGAAGGTAAGTGGAACGCCGTTCACCATCCCTTCACGCGCCCCATCCCTGAAGATGAAGCCAAGCTCATTGCCGGCACCACCGCTGAGCTCGAGGACGAGAGCCAACGTTACGCAGGTCTCCGCGCCCAGGCTTATGACGTCGTTCTCAATGGCTATGAACTCGGTGGCGGCTCCATTCGTATTCACGAAGCAGCCCTTCAATCAGCCATGTTCACAGCTCTCGGTGTTACCGAAGAAGAGAAGGAAAGCATGTTTGGACATATCCTCGACGCCTTCAAATTCGGCGCGCCACCACACGGCGGCATTGCCCTCGGCCTAGACCGCCTTGCTATGCTTGTCTGCGGCGAATCCTCCATTCGTGAGGTTATCGCCTTCCCTAAAAACAACAAGGGAATGGACATCATGTCATCATCACCCTCACCTGTTGACGCCCTACAACTACGTGACCTCCGCATACAAAGCACGGTCAAGGATAAGGCTCTCCAGCCCGAGTAATCAATATTTAGATCACCGGTGGTTATCCACCGTGGGAGCAATCACATTTCCCGAAGCCTGCATCGCCAGCGCTTCGGGATTTTTCTGGTAATGCTCACGCACGATTCTGGCGAGTGCCAATTTCACCTCATCACTCACCACCGCTGGTGATGTATCCGGCAAAGCCTTCACTAACTGTGCCACCAACTCGTCCTGAGGCGGCTCGACCTTACTCTGCCATGAATCAAGAAGCTCTGGGGCCACCCGCGCCGGCAATGAACCCATGATACCAAGATCATTCTGATCATGCACTAATAGCCCGGAGGTTGTGCCCCGGTCCAGTGTCAGCACTTGGAACATATAAAGCGTATGATAGGCAAGCTGCTCCGCCTTTGCTGCAGCGTCTACATCCGGATAGGTAGCTAAGGCAGACTGCAAAATCTCCAGATAGCTATCAATCACTCGTTTGCCAAACAACTCGGCAAACGCCCTGTCAGCCTCCACATTTTCCGTGGCATAGCTTTCTAGATAAAAATGAGTCGCCCCACGGTGCCGCCCCAGTGCGGGAATATAAAAGTAGCGATCTCCTTGTGCTGCGGCCTCCTCATACTGGCTAGGAGCGGCCTGGCGCATACAATGGACGAACTGATCTCGGTATGCTTCATGCAGGACTGAGGGATTAAGATCTGCCATGATACGCCAATACCCACGGTCAGGCGCATCCCCCACCGCTTTCATCTCGGTCCAGCTGATATGAATGTGCACTGAGGGTGCATGGGGGTTCTGCGGATGAATGATGGTGGAAATGGCCGTCGCTGAGCCAAGTTTCTTCTCTGGCAGGTCATCGTAATGCACTTGGGAGACATTGACTGAAGCCCGATTGAACAGATCACTCTCGGATACGGTGTAGCGGTTGCCGCCGCCGTGTTGGCCAGTATCACGCAGCCATTCGCTTTCTTCAAAGCCCACGTTCTGCCCACAAGCAGATGAAACCCGTTCCAGCCCCTCGACAAAGCGTGCCTGAAGCTTGGCAACAAGCTCAAGCGCCTCAGCAGCGGATGGGGATTGGGCCTTGATCAGCATGGATGATAGATTAACCGATGGTTTCTGATCTGCAATCCCTAAGGCTACTGCGGATGGTGTAAGAATCGCAGAGGCGTAAAGCTTTGCCAAGTTCGTCGGGGTGACAGGGTTACCCTCGTCTGCAGACGCTGTGCGCTCGAACTTCGTTCTCATCCTTAGACCATTTTCCTAGAGAAAATGGTCGGGGAGACAGGATTACGTCTGCCCACAGACGCTGTGCTCATTTGCAGAAATGCTCCTCCGCATTTCTGATGGAGAGGGGGCGTGATGCACGCACTTCGTGTGCGCTCGAACTTCGTTCTCATCCTTAGACCATTTTCCTAGAGAAAATGGTCGGGGAGACAGGATTCGAACCTGCGACATCTGCGTCCCAAACGCAGCGCTCTACCAAGCTGAGCTACTCCCCGTCGCCACACTGACAAAGGCAGTGATCTACGGCGGGCAGAAACTCTACGAACTCTCCCTCAAGTTCAAGAGCAAAATGAACATTTTAACAGGATCCTCTCAAAGACTACAGAAATGCCTATAATTCTATGGGTAAACCTGTGACAAGTGGGCGCTTTTATGTTAACCAATGGAACCTCGTTGAGATAGCTCGCATGATTTAACCACCCTGTGAGTCATTCGTTCTATCACAACTAGTAATCCAGTTAAAAACTACCAACCCAATACTCAATATGAAACTTAAATACATTATCGCAATCGCTGCTTCCGCTGCTGTTTTCACCTCTTGTGAGAAAGCTGAAGAAGCAACTGGCGAAGCTGCAGCTGAGGCTGCAACCGCTGCAGCCAAAGCTGATGAAAAAGCTGCCGCTGCCGATGCCCAAGCCGCTATTAAAGCCGCTGCTGCCGAAAAGGCCGCTGCTGAAAAAGCCGCTGCTGATGCTAAAGCTGCTCTAGAAGCTGCTGCTGAAAAAGCCGCTGCCGATGCCCAAGCCGCTGTAGAAGCTGCTGCCGAAAAAGGCGCTGATGCTGTTGAGGCTGCTGTAGAAGATGCCGTTAAGGAAGTTGTGCCAGCTGCACCTGCAGCCCCAGCTGTTCCTGCACCTGCTCAATAAGTTGCTCTAAACAACTCAATCTTCAAAGCACTCCCGTCATGAACGGGGGTGCTTTTTTTGTTCAGATACCCAGCCAAACCAAATACTATTAGGATCGACCCCTAAGACCCAGCACATTATCCCGAGTGATAATCCCCTTCACAGGCTTGCAATCTGTTCCGAATCTCATAATCTACGCATTCGCTTATGCAACTTTCAGCCATTATCGAAGCCCTTCTCGTCGCCTCCGAGGAACCCCTACCCAGCTCGGAAATCGCCCGTATTATCCGTGCCCGTGTTGCCGAAGCTGAGGACGCACTCGCCGCAGAGAATGAAATAGAGAAGAACTCTAATGAGGATCCTGAGGCTACACCTAAAGACTTACCCGAGGAACTTGCCGTATTAGCAGACATCAACGATGATCTTGTCACCGCTGCGATCGTAGAACTCAACCGGCAATATGAAACGTCTGGACGTGCTTTTCTCTGCACAGAACGCGCCAAGGGCTGGAAAATTTATACCCACCCAGATTATGCTGCTTTTGTGCGTCAACTCTTCCCAGACAGGAAGCCCAGCCGCCTCAGTGGTCCAGCGATGGAGACATTAGCGATCATCGCTTACCGCCAACCTGTGACCAAAGCTTCAATCGAAGCCGTTCGAGGTGTTTCCTGTGACGGCATGTTGCAGAAGCTACTCGACCGTGAGCTCATCAAAATAGGTGGCCGTGCCGACTTACCAGGGCGTCCCCTACTCTATGATACTACGGATCTCTTCTTTGAGCATTTCGGCGTCAAATCAGTAGACGAACTTCCCAATTCAGCTGAACTACGCACCATCAAGTTACCAGAACCCGAGCCTGAAACAGAAGCTGCAGAATCAGATGCTGCAATTTCAGATCAAAACGACGAACCCACTTCAGAAGATATTGAGCAGCAACTAGCACTCACATCTGCGGGTATACCCAATGTCAACGAGCCCTCTGAGACGACATCTACCGACGATGCCCAAGATTCAGAAGATCGATAGACCCATCAACACCACCACATTCTTTAAAAGTGCCGCTAGACGATATTCGCAAAAAAATTGATCACCTCGATCAACAACTTCTCGACCTACTTTCAGACCGGGCCGACCTCGTGCATGAGGTCGGTGAGATCAAGAAAAAGGAAGGTCTGCAGATCTATGCACCGGAACGAGAAGACGCATTGCTTAAGCGCCTTGCCAAAATGAATAAGGGCCGTCTTCCGGATGATTCAATCGTTGCTATTTACCGAGAAATCATGTCGGCAGCTCTTGCTCTTGAAGACAATCTCACGGTTGCTTATCTTGGACCCGAGGGCACATGGACGCACCAAGCGGCGATTAAAAAATTCGGCCACTCTATCGCCTATTCTTCTCAGCCAAATTTTGCAGAAGTGTTTGATCAGGTTGCACGTCGTAGGGCTCACTATGGTGTGGTTCCCATCGAAAACTCAACAGAGGGCGCCGTCTCCCACACTCTCGATCTGTTTGTCGACTCGCATTTACAAATCTGCGCACAAATCCTTCTGCGCATCGATCACTGCCTGTTGTCTTCCATAGACAGAGCTGAAATCAAGACTCTCTACTCTCACCCTCAGGTATTTGGTCAGTGTCGGAATTGGATTCTGCGTAATTTCCCAGACGCCGACCTTGTCGAAGTCTCCTCTACCACGAAGGCTGCACAGCTTGCTCATGAAAATGCCGCTTCGGGAGCAGCCGCTCTAGGTGGCAAACTAGCAGCTGAGCTCAATGAGCTCGACGTCATCGAGGAATCCATTCAAGACCGTGCAACTAACACTACCCGGTTCCTTGTCATCGGCGAAAAAACATGCCCTGCAACGGGAAATGACCGCACATCTATCTTGTTCTCGATTCACGATCGCCCTGGTTCCCTAGTGAGCGCTCTTCAGGCCTTTGACAAACTCAATGTCAATATGAGCAAGATAGAATCTCGTCCTTCTAAACAGCGGGACTGGGAATATATTTTCTATGTAGATCTTGCCGGCCACTGCACCGACAAACCGGTGGCCGATGCTCTTCTTGAACTAGAGAAGCACTGCTCTTTGGTGAAAATATTTGGAAGCTATCCAGACACGCAAGAATAAGCCACCCCCTCCTTGATCATGCCCAAAAACGACGCTCTGTGGAAGGCTTCAAGCCTATTGGTCTCCGACACTAAAAGTGCCGTTCTCACAACGGCAGACAATGACGGGCATCCCCACGCGACTTGGATGAGCATCGTCGCTGACAGCTCGATGGAAACGGTGATGTCAATCACGGCTCCCGATACACAAAAGATCAAAAATCTTAGAGAGAATCCTTACGGTGAATGGATGATTGCATCGCCATCACTCGAATCGATGGTCTACCTATCTGGAACGACCCGTGTCATTGAAGGCGACGAGGCCAAGAGCCATTGGGACTCCATGCCAAGTAAATCAAAAGCTTACTATCGACACTATTGCGATGAAGATGACTACGAAAAATTCTCAATTATCCTCACCCAGGTTGAAAAAGTTGTCTACTGTCGTCCGCCCGGATATCGTCAGACCGTTGTCTATGAGCTTAGTTCCTAGCTCCCAGCTTGCACCTTACTGTGATCTAGTGATCAAAAGATCAAGAAACTTAGAGCCCCCTCTCTCCCCTGTGGGACATCCAAGCCAGAACTAGAGATCCTTGAGCTTCGCTAACTCTTTAGCCTCTTCTTCTTGTTTTTTACTGTCCCAGTAATGGTGGCCATATTTTGAAGTGAAGATGGTGATGAGTCCACCATCCTCCCTGATAGCAGTCAGTGCATTATTTTTGGTAACCCAACGTGTATCATCTAAACGCTTCCACTTATCGGCACCGCCATTGACTTTGAGTATGTAGGAGATCTCTAGGTCAGTGAATTCAGTATCCTTGCTGTAGCCAATCTGGTGCACGCTTCCGTTCCAGAGCTTAGCATGAATCTGGTAAATACTCTTTTCAAACAGGCTATATTCGACCCCGTATTCTCCATCATATTTTTTTTGAGCATCTCCATACCTGGAAACACACTCTGTATAATCCTCTCCAATTCTGGCAAAAGAAGTGAGTGGCATCAACGAGATCAGAAAAATGACTAAGGTTTTCATATGGGATGATTCTTGCAGTTTGCAATCACCACGCAAGCCGTTAATCGATGGTTGATATTAGTTAATATTAAAGACTTTGCTGATTGTTTTTTCATCTTAAGAATCAGCTAAAACAAGACCGATTGAATGCATTATTGGGCAAGTGACTTGACCAATCAGCATCAAATCGCCATATACAAATTGCTTATTTCGATATACTTATCTGAACATCCCTAATCATACCAACCCAATAGCAACCCAATAGCAACCATGACAAAATTACTTCTACCACTCAGCATTTTCATTTTAACCTGCACACACAGCCTCGCAGAGGCACCCAATAAAACCCAAAGCGATCATTCGACGGAGTTAGCCAATGCCATGGTAAATACAGCGGCCATCATCAACTCCATTCCTGACATTATTTTCTACAAGGATATTGATGGCATTTATAGAGGTGGAAATCAGGCCTGGGCTGAGCTTCTAGGTAAGCCTTTAGACGAGCTTATCGGCAAAACTGATTTAGAGCTATTTCCAGAAGATCTGGCCAAGTTTTTCCGCACCAAAGACCAAGAGATGCTCACATCCAAAGCGACAAAACGTAACGAAGAGTGGGTAAGCAATGCAAATGGCGACAATGTACTTCTCGATACAGTTAAGACACCATGGGTCGATCAGAATGGAAATACACTCGGAATACTCGGAATATGCCGAGACATCACACCTAAATCAAATAATGAGCGCGAAGTACGTGCTGCAAACGATCAATTCTACGCGGCTCTTAATGCCATGTTTACAGGTGAATTAGCACCGATGAATGCCATCTGGTCTCACTCTGATGATATTAGTAACCAAGGGCCGTTTGGAGCAAGAATGGACGGCTGGGAAGCAGTGGGCGCTCAATTCAAGAAAGAAGCAGCCATGAAGCTTGGTGGCCGCATCACCTGCAAAAACCTCATCGTCCACGCAGGAAGAGATATAGCATACACGGTGTGTGTTGAGGTCGGTGAGAATATGAGCGCTGCAGGAAAACCCGTTGAAGTCAGTCACCGCGCTACCAATATTTTCCGTCGTGAAGAAGGTCAATGGCGTCTGATTCATCACCACACTGATTTGTCACCTCAGCTTGATAACGCTGGCAACGAGTGAAAACTTGCCCGCTAAACCTCATCGCTAAGCGGAACTGACACTTCGTTTCCCGCAAAAACAAAACAACAAAAAGCCCCGCAACTGTTTGAGTTACGGGGCTTTAAATTGGTTACGGGGGTAGGATTTGAACCTACGACCTTCAGGTTATGAGCCTGACGAGCTACCTGGCTGCTCCACCCCGCGATTATAAAATGATTGC
>Ga0206128_1002065_pt1 | contig 18639 bp, 19 predicted proteins | sample Helgoland_Spring_7_FD_148601 | JGI IMG/M metagenome (GOLD analysis project Ga0206128, IMG submission 148601) | Pelagic subsurface seawater microbial communities from Kabeltonne, Helgoland, North Sea - Helgoland_Spring_Bloom_20160426_1 | ecosystem: Environmental > Aquatic > Marine > Epipelagic ... | reverse complement strand
GTGTGTCGAGGGGAGGATTTGGCAAAAAAGCATCATTTATAGCTGTGATCGTCTGATCATTTTTGTCTAAACACAATACATAGCGCTCCGAAAGTTGTATTTCTGGTACTGGATTAACAATTAAGGTGAGTGGAATTATGACAAAACAAGCGTTTGTTAGTGGTTTGACACGCACATAAATTTCTTGAGTGAGCTTAGTCTTATTTTCAAAGTTTGTAGGGTTCAAAATGGTGTCAGTATTTCCTGCTAAGGCGTCAATTTCATTTTCGTAATACCTAAATTCAAAATCTTTAGCTTTTAAGCCGTTTAAAATTGCTGTTTCTATTTCCCTAATATCAAAAATATGAAATCCGTCATTATCAATTTCACACTCTTCTATCGGCGCAGGCATAATATTTAATGCTGCATATAAAATGGTGTTTAATTTGAGTTGAGTTGTGGACGTACATTGATTAGCTCCTTTAGCTAGAATGATAATAGTCTTTGAAAGGACAGTGTTGTTATAGGCCGTTGGATCTACAATTGGATTATTCATGTCTAAATCTGTTTGGGATTCAAAATAACTTAGAACGATGGTGGGGTCATTTGCTGTGATCTCATCTTTTCGAAGAGTTAAATCGTAAAGGGTAGTTATTTGATCGCTACACAAGCTTATAGGCTTGGGTATAACAAGTACCGGGTTCAAATTCACAATCAAATCAAAGCGTATATCGGTTCGCACACATTCGCGAGCATCTAAATTCATATTGTTATTGGGATCAAACTGTGCCCGTACGTAAATGGTTTGGGGGTTTGACGTATTGGTATACGTGGTCAAGTCTGAAGAAATAGGAATGTTATTTTCCGCATCTTGTTCACTTAAGTGATAACTGATCAAAATTGGAGTAACTTGGCTGCCTTGAATTTCGGAGGTTTTAGTGGTTAAATCAAAGGAGGCCTGGTTGGTGTCACTGCATAACTTATAGTCTTTTACTCTGTTTTTTTGGGGAAGATCCTCAACATTTAGTGTAATATGATGCCCGAGTCCTAAACAGGCATTGACATCATTACTATCAACCCGTGCAAAGATCTTTTGAACGGAAGGGCTTCCGATATTTCTGTGATTGCTGACGTCAGGTATTGAATTGAGCTCTGCTAAGGCGTCAGATTCTGAAGTGTAATACGTTACTTTTAGATCTTGTCCAGCTGGAAAAATTGCAAGTATTTTAGCTGTCGCATCACTAAAATCAAATGTGGCTATACCATTAGAGTTATCATTGTCTGCTGCTGTATTGTCACAAACAAAGTAGTCTAACTGAAAAGACGAAGGAATAAGTGTGGCTCCTACCACTAAGTTGACTTTAGAAATTCTAAAACAGCCATAAACTGTTTCTACTCTTGCGTAAATGACACTGTTTAATGAAGTTGGATTAGCGTATGCAGTTGGAGTAGTTATTTGATCCCCTAATAAACCCGAATTCGCCTTTGCCTCAGTACGGTAGTAAGTGAATGTTTCGTTTATGTAGTTCGCAGATATTAATGGATTGGCTTCTGTTAAATTGAAATCTGTGATTCCATCTGTATCTGTATCACATTGTTTAAGAGAAACTTCATAATCTACTTCTGGGAGTGGATTTACGATCAATTGAAAACTTGTCGTCTCAAAACAGTTAGTGTTAAGCTTATTTTCGATTCGAACAAATAGTTGTTGTGGATTAGAGGTGTTTTGAACTACTGTTGTAATATCGGTGCCTAACACTCCTGCATCTGCAGAGGGCTGATCATAATAAAATTTAACCGCAAAATCTGAAGCACTTTGGCTGCCTAAAACATCGAAAACCTTGGTGCTTAAGTCAAATTCTACTACTCCATTAGAGTCGTTTCCATCTAAAGCGTTATCACACAACTTATAATCCCCTACAGATAAAATAGAGGGTTGATCGAATATATTAAGCACAAACGAAACGGTCTCATAGCAGCCCGAATTCTTGTATTCAAAACGAGCATAAATAATTTGATCTTTAATACCTGTAAAAGCTGAAGCTTCAGCAGGTGAAATTGGATCGAGATCAAAATCTGCCGCGTTCTGAGATCTATGATACGTTAAGACAAAATCAGAAGCATTGGGCGTTGGTGCAAATATTATGGCGTTATTTTGATTGAGGTCAAAAACATAAGAACTAGAACCTGGTGTGACACAGCCAAATAAATTCTTTGGAGTCGCATAAATTAGTTCTGGTAAAACTTCGACACAAATTTCTGCTATATTTTCACAACCAAAATCGTTCACAACACGATAGGTATAACAAAATGTACCGTCTGTTGGGGGTTGAACAGTAATGGTATCAGCAGAAGTATTAATTATACTACTATCCGGATCCCACATTTGAGAACTTAGTGTTGGGGTAAAGGAAAGGGTAGAGGGTTGTAGTGCTGGATCAAAGTTTAGCTCCCATGAAAAAATATATCCGTTATCTTGAACCGCATTATCTGTAACTCGAATTGTCCAATCTCCATTTAAAGGTGAGCCTAAAAGACGGTTTAAAGGACTCACAGGTGAATAATTTCCTGATGGCACAAAGAAGTCTCTATAAGTATCTGGGCCATTTTCACTAGGAAAAGTCCCGTTGGGTAGAATACCAGCGGCTAAAGTGGGGAATGTATTTCCTGGAACAAAACAATAATTATAGCCTTGACCAGCTGTTAAATTATTACTTTTTTCGTCAAGGGGACCTGTAGCCCACGGAATCCCTAAATTTGCGGATTCTCCTTCGCGATCGTGAAGCCTTACGGATTGTCCTGAAGGAGATATAATTTCTATGGTTAGATCTCCTAAGAATGAGTGTTCCATGACTAAACAAATTTCAGTTAACTGGTTTATGTTGTCTAAAGTTTGGTTAGAATTAAAACAATCCACTGTAATAGAGGTTTCATAAACAGAACCACTACCGTCAGGCAAAAAAGTTTCTTCACTCATTGGTGGAGTGCATTCACTAAAATAAGGAACTGCCTCAGCAACTCCTTCGATGGTAGTTGATTCACCATAACATAGTGTTAATGCGGCAGCCGATGTTTTAGTAAGATCTGAGGGGGGAGCCACTTGAATAACTTGATTTAAGGCATTTATGTTTTTACAAACTATAGGGTCACCAGTGCTATTGGAGTCTATGATATTAAGGTTTACAAAATATACTCCAGGTTTATCATAGGAAAACTTTGCTGTTTGACCACTTAGAGTTCTTCCATCTCCAAGATCCCATTCGTAGGTGGCGCCAAGACTGCTATTGCTAAACTGACCACTCCCAGAAATAGTAATTTCCTCATCTAAACACGCAAGTATATATCCATCTGTATTTGGAGCTGGATCAGCCGTATCAATTTGAGAAACTATAGTTTGACATGGAGAGGTGTTACACGATATATTTGCCGACCACCCATCGGCGTCTATACTACCATTACTGACAAATTGTAAGGTTAAACAGCCAGAAATATTTGATGCTTGCACGATTCCTATATTAACAGTTCCCGAATAAGTGCCTATAACTGGGTCTGAAGTGGATTGACCATTAAAAATAGTAAGAACATCAGTATTGGCTTCCGTACTGAAGCTGGTAAAGTTTAATTGGGTGGATTGATTTGCATTTTGAGGACAAATCGTAAGCGTATAATTCTCATCACTTGAGTACGTTAAATTACTACCTGAATCTAGTAGCACCCCTGAGCATTGCGTGAATGTACCATTCTGCATAATTAAGTCTTGCCCAAAAGCAATGCAACTAAAAATAGTAAAGAACGCAGAACATAAAAATTTCATTCTTAAAATTTATTTGGGACACATTCCAAATATACAGAAATAAGCTAATTATCTTTATTATCTTTGCAGAAAAATTGAGCCTTCCTATGTGTCCCTTAACCCAAAAAATGATTTAGATTGAACTTAACACTGTTTGGCAGACACCTATGAACGTAAAAAAAATACATGAAAAAAATTACTCTATCAATCCACGAAACTAGTAATCCGAAAATCATAAAATTTGAAACGGATTCATTCCTTACAAAATACGAGAGTTTTGAATTCTCAAATATTGATGACGCTAAAAATTCGCCTTTAGCCCAACAACTTTTTCATCTTCCTTTTGTGAAAAAAGTATACATTTCAGGAAACTTTGTAGCCATTGAACGCTATGACATTGTTGAGTGGAGCGCTGTACAAACAGAAGTTGGTGAACAAATAGAAAACTACTTAAACGAAGGAGGCGTAGTAGTCACAACTGAGTCAAAAAAGAAAAACCCCGTTACGATTTACGCAGAAAGTACGCCCAACCCTGGAGTTCAAAAATTTGTAGCCAATAAAAACTTAGTGTCTCAAACTTTTGAATTCACATCAATAGAAGACGCTAAACTATCTCCTTTTGCAACAGCACTCTTTCAGTTCCCGTTTGTAAAAGCGGTTTTTATCGATAAAAATTACGTATCGGTCACAAAATTTGATATTGTAGAGTGGGATGCCATTACACTAGAGTTAAGAGAGTTTATGAAGTCCTACATAGAGGAGGGAAAAGAAATGGTAACAGCTTCTGCTGCCAAAGTTTTGGAGAAAACAACCGCCCAATTGGACGACACTTACGAAACGTTAGACGATACCTCAAAAGAGATTATAAATATTTTAGAACAGCACATCAAGCCTGCTGTTGCCAGTGATGGTGGAAACATTTTATTTGAATCTTATGACCCGCCCACAAAAACAGTAAAAGTAATTTTACAAGGTGCTTGTAGCGGCTGTCCTTCCTCTACATTTACGCTTAAAAGTGGTATTGAAGCCTTGCTAAAAGAAATGATGGCAGGGAAAGTTGAAATCGTTGAGGCGCTTAATGGCTAATCTTGGACGTTACTGTTTTCTAGATTAACGCCGACACTTCCTTTCCAATAATACTGCCAATGGCAACGCCCATGCCTCCCATTCGAACCCCACAATATGTGTGGTTTGATAACTGCTTTACAATTGGGGTTTTTTGAGCCCCAACCCCCATGATTCCTGACCATCGATGCTCTATTTCAAAAGGCGTATTTGAAAGGATTGTGCTTGTAAGTAAGGCTTCTAATGCAGTTTGAATGCGTTCCGTTTGGGAAAATTTTGTGGTTGTTTCTGTCGCAAAATCCAAGTTTCGACCACCACCTAAAAGAATACGATTATCAATATTTCTAAAATAATAATACCCACAATCTAAATGAAATGTTCCTTTAATATGTAAGTCTTGAATTGGTTTGGTGATTAAAACTTGAGCCCGCGCTGGCTGGATATCTTCTTTAAGCAATTGTTGTGCAAATCCATTGGTTGTTATAATCAACTTTGTAGACGAAAACTCAAAATGATTTGTTTTAATAGCGACTGTATTAACGTCTTCTATATACGACTCCACCGTGGTGTTATTCAAAATAATAATTCCTTGCTTCTGGGCTTTTCTAATCAATGCCTGCATCATCTTTCCCGTATCAATTTGACCTTCAAATTGATTTCGAATGTAGTTGTCTTGAACCTTTGTGAACCCAAAACTATTGGTTACGTTTGAAAATACTTCGGCTTTGAAAATCGGTTTGAGAAGCGTATTAATGTTTTTAATCTGTTGTAAACATGTTTCATAAAGGTGACGGTCTTTTTCTAAAAATAATTCATATCCGCCCAATTGCTTATAGGACAAATTATCGTCTCCTAGGGTCGCTCTCAAAAGTTGAAGCCCATCGTGACGCTGTTTAACTAGAGCAAAAACCTCATCAGGGGTGTGGGATTGTAAATCCTGCAAAATTTCACTCAAGCTTCCAAAGCAAGCAAACCCAGCGTTTTTGGTACTTGCACCTTGTGGAAATAATCCTTTTTCAAGAATTACTATTTTGGCTTTCGGCAGCTTTTGTTGCAGTTGAAGCGCCGTACTCAAGCCAACAATTCCACTTCCAACGATAGTGAAATCGACATTCCTAAGCCATGTTTGTAATTCCCAATATGATAAATTCATGCTTTAAAATTACGACTTTTTATCGTGGTAATTCGTGTTGAGTTTTGGAATAAAAAAAACTCCGAATTGTAATTCGGAGTTTGTGGTTAATTGGAGACTTCCATTTTAAAGTCTTCCATGAATTTGGTAGTGTATTTACCCGCAATATATTCGGGATGATCCATCAATTGACGGTGAAATGGAATCGTTGTTTTGATGCCTTCAATAACGAATTCATCTAACGCACGTTTCATTTTGCTAATTGCTTCTTCTCTTGTTTGAGCAGTTGTAATAAGCTTGGCAATCATAGAATCATAATTCGGCGGAATACTATATCCTGCATAAACGTGAGTATCTAAACGCACACCGTGGCCTCCTGGTGAGTGCAAGTTTGTTATTTTTCCTGGTGAGGGTCTAAAGTCGTTAAACGGATCTTCAGCGTTTATTCTACATTCAATAGAATGTAGCTTTGGAGTATAGTTTTTTCCAGAAATCGGTACGCCTGCAGCAACAGAAATTTGTTCACGAACCAAATCAAAATCAATAACTTGTTCTGTAATTGGATGCTCCACTTGGATACGTGTATTCATTTCCATGAAAAAGAAATTTCGGTGTTTATCTACCAAAAATTCAACGGTTCCGGCACCCTCATACTTGATATATTCTGCAGCCTTGACTGCAGCTTCTCCCATTTTTTTTCTGAGAGCTGAGGTCATAAATGGTGACGGCACTTCTTCTGTTAATTTTTGATGACGGCGCTGAATCGAGCAATCTCTTTCTGACAAATGACAGGCTTTTCCATTAGAATCTCCAACAATTTGAATTTCAATATGTCTTGGTTCTTCAATGAGTTTTTCCATGTACATGTCGTCGTTTCCAAAAGCGGCTTTTGATTCCTGTCGTGCAGAATCCCAGGCATCTTTTAGGTCTTCCTTTTTCCAAACGGCACGCATTCCTTTTCCTCCTCCTCCAGCAGAGGCTTTCAACATCACTGGGTAGCCAGTTTCTTTGGCAACTTTTTTACATTCATCAAAAGTTTCAATAACGCCTTCACTTCCTGGAACACAAGGTACGCCTGCAGCTTTCATTGTCGCTTTGGCATTGGCCTTATCTCCCATACGATCAATCATATTTGGAGAGGCTCCAATAAATTTTATTCCATGTTCATCGCAGATTTTAGAAAAACGGGCGTTTTCCGATAAAAACCCGTATCCTGGATGAATGGCATCAGCATTAGTAATTTCTGCAGCAGCAATGATATTTGCAATTTTTAAATAGGATTCGCTACTGGCTGCAGGGCCAATACAAACGGCTTCATCAGCAAATTTTACGTGCAAACTTTCAGCGTCTGCTGTAGAATACACAGCAACGGTTTGTATGCCCATCTCTTTACACGTTCTTATAACTCTTAGAGCTATTTCGCCGCGGTTGGCGACTAGTATTTTTTTAAACATACCTTTTACGCTTTAAAAATGTAAACAATTATTATGATGGATCTACTAAAAATAATGGCTGATCAAACTCAACTGGTGATGCATCATCCACTAGAATTTTTATAATCTTTCCAGAAATTTCAGACTCTATTTCATTAAATAGTTTCATCGCTTCTATGACACATAGTACATCGCCTTCTGCTATGGATTGTCCTACTTCTGCAAATAACGGTTTGTCTGGTGAAGGTCTTCTATAAAACGTTCCAATGATTGGAGACTTTACCGTAATATATTTTGAATCGTCAGATGTTGCTGCTGCTGGAGCTGCTGCCTGAACAGGGGAGGCTTCTTGTGCTGGTGCTGCAATAACGGGTTGCTGCATAGGAACAGCAGCCTGTTGAACAACAGTAGTCACTGTTTCACCTGAGCCTGTTTTGATGGTGATTTTGAAATCATCCGTTTCTAATTTCACTTCACTTGTACCTGATTTAGCTACAAATTTGATTAAATTTTGAATTTCCTTTAAATCCATAATTATAGTTTTAGTATTTAGTTAGTTCGTTTATATATCTAAGAATCATAGCCCCATGTTAGGTATATCGATCCCCAATTAAATCCACCTCCAAAAGCGGCGAATATTAGATTATCTCCTTTTTTTAATTGTGACTCATAGTCGCTTAATAGTAATGGTAGTGTCCCAGAAGTAGTATTGCCATATTTTTCAATATTCATCATTACTTTCTTAGAGTCCAACTGGATGCGATTTGCGGTAGCGTCAATAATTCGTTTGTTGGCTTGATGGGCTACTAGCCAATCAATTTTATCATTATCAAGATCGTTACGTTTCAGTATTTTTTCTGTGGCATCTGCCATATTGAAAACTGCATTTTTAAAAACCGTTTTCCCATCTTGATACACAAAATGCGTTTGTTCTTTTAGAGAGTCTTCGGAAATAGCATTTGAAGATCCGCCATGTGTCGCGCGTAAAAATTCTCGACCAGCGCCATCACTTCTAAGGTATTCGTCTTGTAATCCAAAACCTTCTGTGTTTGGCTCAAAAAGAACCGCTCCTGCCCCATCTCCAAAAATGATGCATGTTGCGCGGTCATCATAACTAATCATTGAAGAGTTTTTATCAGCACCTATTAAAAGAATTTTCTTATATATCCCAGATTCAATATAACGAGCTACTATTGACATTCCAAATAAAAAGCTAGAGCAAGCGGCATCTATATCAAATGCAAACGCATTGGAAGCGCCAATTTCTGAAGCCGTAAAGGCAGCTGTTGAGGCTGCTTTCATATCGGGGGTTGCTGTAGCCACGATTACTAGGTCTATAGTTGTAGGGTCTAAATTGTTTTTTTGAATAAGGTTTTTAGCTGCTTGTATTGCTAAAAATGAGGTGCCTTTATTGACGCCTTTTAGAATTCGACGCTCCTTAATGCCCGTTCTTGACGTGATCCATTCGTCATTGGTATCAACCATCGTCTCAAGTATCTTGTTGGTTAAAACGAAGTCCGGTACATAGCCACCTACAGCGGTTATTGCTGCTGAGATTTTGCTCATATATTCTATTTTAGATTGACTGGTTTATAAGCATTTATGCCAAAACAATCAAAAAACGTGTCAAAAATACTCATTTTTGATTAAAAAAGACCTAAAAATCAATTTTTTTGCGTTTTTTTAAAATGAGCACTAAACAAAAAAAACGCTCTTAAAAGAGCGTTTTTTAAATTCTGTATACGATACGACCTATTAGGCTGCGTTTTCTTCTGCAGCTGTTGTATCGACTAAAACTTGTCCTCTATAGTACAATTTACCCTCGTGCCAGTGTGCTCTATGGTATAAATGTGCTTCCCCAGTTGTTGGGCACGTTGCAATTTGAGGCGTTGTAGCCTTGTAATGGGTACGTCTTTTATCTCTTCTAGTTCTGGAGATTTTTCTTTTAGGATGTGCCATTTTCTATATTATTTATCCGTTAATAATTTTTTTAATGAGTCCCAACGTGGATCAATATCCTCTTTTTGGGGTTTATTTTCTAAGCTTTTTGGGCTTAATTCCTTAAGTCTTTCGAGTATTTCTGAGTCTAAAGTTCCATCTTCTACACCAGGATGAATCCGTTTTTGGGGTAGCGATAAAATGATTAATTCATAGATGTAATGAGCGACATTAATTTCGTACTCACCATGAGGGATGATTAAAATCGACTCATGTTCGTTATTATACTCATTTCCAAACTGAACCACTAAATCAAAACTGGTATTAACCGGCATATCAAAAGGTTCGTTTGTGAGGTCACAATCTATAGTAATGGTTCCTTCCGCTTGAAAGTTCAACTCTAAAAAGGTTGATTTTTTTTCAAGGTTTAGAACAACTTTAACGTTTGTAGCGTTAAACTCATCATATTCAAAATGCTCAAAGAACTTATAATCTATATCATACTCATAAACATGCTTTCCAAGCTTTAGCCCTACAAACTGTATGTCAAATGCTTTTAGTGGCTTCATTGTCTCGCATATTTGAGCCTGCAAATATATAAAATTTTATTTAGGGCAACCCTAATGCAAGGCTTTTTTTATTTATCGCTTTCTTGGCTGTCGCAATAATGGATTTGATGTTAATATTTGATTCATTTTTCGATTTCTAAAAATAGACAATCCCGAAAAAATAGCTTCTTTAAAAGAAGTGATATCAGCCTCTCCTTTTCCTGCAATCTCATAGGCCGTACCATGATCTGGAGAAGTCCGTACTTTGTTGAGTCCAGCGGTATAATTGACGCCGTTCCCAAAAGCCAAAGTTTTAAAAGGGATCAATCCTTGATCGTGATATGTGGCGACGATTGCATCAAAGTTTTTGTAGTTTTTTGACCCAAAAAAACTATCTGCTGAATACGGTCCATAGACGAGTTTTCCTGTCTGCTTGAGTGCTTCCAGTGTAGGCCGTAAAACCGTATCGTCCTCCGTACCTATAACTCCATTGTCGCCTGTATGGGGATTTATCCCTAAAACTGCAATCCGAGGTTTTCGAATTCCAAAATCCTGAATTAAAGAGTTGTATATAATTGAAATTTTCTTTTCTATAAGTTCTGCTGTAATCTGATTTGAAACTTCACTTACAGGAACGTGATCTGTTAACAACCCAACTTTTAGGTCATCCGATACCATAAACATCAAACTATCACCTTCGAGTTCTTGAGCTAAATAATCCGTGTGCCCTGGAAATTTAAAGTCCTCAGATTGGATGTTATGTTTGTTAATTGGAGCGGTTACAAGCACATCTATTTGGTCTGTTTTAAGATCTTCGACTGCCGCTTGAAGGGACTTTATGGCATAATCACCAATTTTTTGATCTTCCTCTCCAAAATTGATGTTAACATCTTCATGCCAAACCGATACCACATTCACTTTAGAGTCCGCCGCTTGACTTGCATTTTTAATTTTATGAAATTCAAGAGTACTTTTAAAGTGCCTTTTGAAAAACGCCAGAGTTTTAACTGAAGCATATACAATAGGGGTGCAAAATTCGAGCATGCGTTTATCTTCAAAAGTCTTGATGACCAACTCACCTCCTATCCCATTTAAATCTCCTATAGAAATCCCTATTTTGATTTTTTCTACTTTTTCCATTAAAAATGACGTGTATGTTTGTAATTTTGAATTTACAAATTTAACGAATTAAAAGCATGTTTACAGGAATTATTGAAGATTTAGGGATTGTAAAAGATTTAGTAATCGAGAATGACAACTTACACTTAACGATTGAAAGTGTGTTGACTCCTGAACTAAAAATTGATCAAAGTGTATCCCACAATGGGGTTTGCTTAACCGTTATTGCGCTGACTGAACACAGCTACACGGTGACAGCAATCAAAGAAACCTTAGATAAAACAAACCTCAACAGCTTAAATGTTGGAGCAACTGTAAACTTGGAACGTGGTCTAAAACTTGGCGCCCGTTTAGATGGTCACATGGTACAAGGGCATGTGGATCAAGTAGGGACTTGTACTAAAGTAGAAACCCAAAATGGAAGCTGGATCTATTCCTTTAAGTATGATGCTTCTCTGGGAAACCTCACAATTGAAAAAGGATCTATTACCGTTAATGGGGTAAGCCTTACGGTTGTAAATTCTAAAGATGACGGTTTTAGTGTCGCAATCATTCCTTATACCTACGAGCACACGAACTTCAAGCATTTTGAAGTGGGTACCGTGGTGAATTTGGAATTTGATGTGATCGGAAAATATGTTGCCCGTTTGCACGGAGTCCGTTAATTTTATTTCATTAATTTTTGATTCTGAACTTCTAGCAGTGCTTTAATGTCAGACAACAGTTGGATATCTGCTGGCGTCGCAACGGTGACATCTTTTACATCATCGGCTTTTGTTTTGAGCTTATTGATGAATTTAACGACAATAAAAATTGTAAAACCAACGATCAAAAAATCGAGAATAGTTTCGGTAAATAATCCATAATCTATTGAAACCTGACTAGCTGATTCGGTTGCAGTTCTTAAAATCAGTTTTTTATCTTGAAAATTTATGCCGTCAGACAAAAGAGATAAGGGTGGTAAAATGATGTTTTTGACCAAAACATTAATAACCGCATTGAAGGACGCCCCGATTATAATTCCGATAGCCATGTCTATCATGTTTCCTTTCACTGCAAAATCTTTAAATTCTTTAAATAGTTTCATCTGTTGTTAGTAGTATTAATTATTTATTTTTAGTTTCTAATCCAATAGATTTCAATTGTAATTGCACTCGCTAGAGTTGTAATTTTATTGCTCATCGCACAAAATTAGAGATGTAAATTTACTATTTAATTGTAAAGGTTGCAATTTGGATCCTAAATACCCAAAATCATTTAAGTACAAAAAAACCTCCTAATTTGCATTAGGAGGTTTTACTATTTAAAGCTTAGCGCTTCTTAATTAGAATAACTAAAAACTTTGGTTTCAGGGTTAATTCCGCCAATAAAGGTTAAAATTTCATCGGTATGAGATTCAATTGATGACCAGAATTTTTTAGCATCCTCATCCATTGGACCTCCTAAATTTGCCTCTTCATATGCTGCAAAATCTGACCACGAATTGTAAAACTGATAAGTGTGCCAATCTGCCCCTGAACCATAAAGGTGACGACTGGCATAAGCTGCCACTGCATGTCCACTTTCTTTTAATGTTTTTAAACTTCCGTTTTTGATGCCATCAAAAAAAGCTCTGTTAGCTCCCCATTTCGTATCGTATGTGCTAACAACAACAACTTTTGAAGTACTCCAATCTAAGCCTTCGGCTTCAAAACTAAGTTCCTCAAGTCCGTTGCTTTGTCTGATTTGATCGCTATGATTATGGGCATACATCGCAGAGTAGCTTTGAAATTCAGCCATAAGTGCTTCTTTTGCAGCATCATCTAATTTTAACGCTTCTACATTTGCCTGCATAGCAGCATTTGATAAGGCTGGGTCATTTACTAAGTCTTGCTCATTGGCATAAAAATCATAAATAGCAAAGGTGTAATCGCCTGCAAACGCATGTGCAAACATCCCCCCACCCGTAATTGTTCGGTCTTCAGAAATTGAAAGGTTGGTAAATTTTTCATGAAGCTCTAGAAACGTTTCAGAGTTTTCTCTGTCTACAGACACATAAGTTATGTTGACCACTTGCGCAGTTACAGCAAAGCTGATTGTTAAAAATAATGCAGTAATAAAATTTTTCATAATAGTTGTATTTAGTTAAGGTTAATTTTTATTTTTTGATGGTTTTCTTAAACTGATTCCACTGGGTCACTTTACCATCAACAATGTGGTAATATTCATAATATATTTCGGAATCAATTTCGGAATTTAAATCAGTGCTTGTGGTTGTAAATTGAGCATTTACCCAATCGCCGGAATCTATGGTTGTTTCTTCCGACCCATCATCCGTAAGGGTGAGTGCAAAAGCATAATTTGTAACCCATGAATTGCCACCTTCAGTTGTAGATTCTGCAGCATCAGCTTTGATTTTATCTACAAACTCTTGAGGAGTGGTGGCAACAAATCCATCATCAAAACTAAGAGATGCTTCATCTGCAATAAATGTTTTCAAAGTTTCATAATCTCGCTTTGCCCATGCCGCATCCAATTGGTTAAAAACATCTACAGCAGCAGATGAGCCCATTTTCACTTGAAAATCTGTATCTGTCAGAAATCCATTTGTAGGTACTTCACAGGGTTTAGTCTCAGAGCAAGACATAAACGTAAATGTGCAAATTAATGCTAAAATTAAAACTTTATTTTTCATGAATTTGTATGTGTATCGTATTTTCAAATCTATCAAAATTAATTGTAAAACACAAGCTATACTGATTTTATTACTTGAGCCTTTTCGCTAGGACACTTAAAAAAAATTTCAAATCTAATCCTCTACAGCGCTACATTTTATAGAGGATTGCTGATGCCAACCACTTCCAACGTGCCCATGTATTACCTATTTGACTTCACAACCTTTGGATAAACCTTGCAACTTAGAAATTTAAGAAAAAGAAAAAACCCACTAAGTTAAGTAGGTTAATTATCAGGATTTAGCAGCGCATCTTAAATTTAACGCTTATAACTGCCATCTATTTGGCTAGGGATACTACTCACGTCAAACCAGTCTGCAAATTCATAAATTTTTCCGTCCGAATTAAAACGAACAACACCCATCCATTTGTAAGCTACTTTGGCAGCAGAAACTGGATCAGTAAAAGACCAATTACCATAGACTCTCATCCCGTCAGGAGAAGCTTCTGTTTTTTCTGAAGAATAAAGACTCCCTCCATAGTAGACATCGTCTGTAAACTTGATGTCATCAAAGGTTCCTATATAAAAATTAACTGCTGCTGTTAGATCTAATTTGGTCTTATTAATATTCATAAGAGCCTCAGGGTTATTCCATTTTAAGGAATCCGCAAAAATACTCATTACTTTTTCTGGATCTTCCGAGCTAAAGCCACTTATGGCTGTCTTCCAATTTTCAACATGTTGATTAAATGCTGCTGTGTCTTCTGTTGAAGGTACAGTCTCATTATTGGTTTGATTGGCACAGCTCGCCAAAAAAGCAATTGACAGAATAGTTATACATAATTTTCTCATTTGTTAGGATTTAAAGTTAATATCTTAAATATAAATTTTTAAATTTTGATTTGCAATCATTGTGAAGAATTTAAAAAAGAAACCCACCTGTTGGTGGGCTTTAATTGAACTTATATAGTGTAGCGGTGACACTGGTGGAGAAGATCGGATTTGAACCGACGACCTCTTGACTGCCAGTCAAATGTTAATTGCACACAAATACTTAATTTTTAAACACTTAAGAACAAATAATATTAATGTCTGTCAAAAGTGTGTCAAAAATGAGTGTAAAATACCCTAAAATTAAGTCTGATAACAAGCAACGTTTCTATGTAGTATTTTATAATAATGGTAAACGCTATAGGTTGTTTAATGGTTCAAAAATTAATTCTAATCTCTTTCCTAATTCTTACCCTGTAGCTAAACGCTATGAGATAGCACAACTCTTAGCTGCTGAGGTGTTTAAGTATATCTCAAGTGGTTTAAGTATTCAAGACCCTGTTATAGTTATACGCAAGTCTGATAAGCAATATTTAAAGTTAGCTTTAGAGGCTAAACTAAATGGAGAATATTCAGATAAATATAAGTCAATGTTGAGGTTTGTTTATGATGGGTTTCTATTTCATTTAACAGATGAAAACATCACTTCTAACGACGTTAAATCTTATCTCAACCACTATGCCTTAGGGGTGTCATATAACACCATTAAAAGACACCTCAGCGTGCTAATAAATGAAGCAAGAAACATAGGAATGAATAGTAATCCTATGGAGGGGATAAAAGCAAAGAAAACAAAGGCTAAGCTACATAAACCTTACAATGATATTAGGCTCATACTTGACGAGATAAAGTTGTTTAATGATAACCTCTATTTGTGTTGTTTAATGACTTATGGATGTTTGTTAAGACCACATAGAGAAATAAGAGAACTTAAGTGGTCTGACTTTAGTGATGATTTAGATTATATTCATTTGTCTGGTAATAGAAATAAATCTGGTAAGAACAGAATAGTTCCAGTTCCAACATATGTTAGAGATATTCTTGTTAAAGGACAACCTCATCACAATATATTCACAGACACCACAAGACCTTTAAATGAAGACTATTTTAAGACACTCTGGGGACGTTTTAAGAGGGTTTCTAAACTGCTTGAACAAGACCAAACACTCTACTCTTTTAGACACACAGGGGCTATAGAAATCTTCAAGAGAACTGGTTCTATATCCAAGCTACAAAAAGCTATGGGGCACTCATCAATAAATGTGTCTCTGACTTATTTACGTGGTTTAGAAATAGCAGAACTGAAAGAAGAAGATATGCCTGTGGTTTAGTTAGTTTTTTTTTGATTGTTTACTATTTTCAACAGAAACTCCAAATACTAGTCCTAATGATAACCATAACCCAATATTATCTAAATAAACTCCAATTAAAAGCCCAATCATTAATCCTACTGCAATGTAAAATCCTTTCTTTTTTTTCATAGTAATACAAAGATAAGAAATGTAAGTTTGACCTACTTAAGTGGCTTAGAAATAGCAGAACTGAAAGAGGAAGATATGCCTGTGATATGAGTTAATATGTTTATAACTATCATAAAATCAATTTTTTAAAATTAAATACATCCTTTAAATTTGTTGTTATGGATGAAGAACTAAAAACAAGCTGGTCTACAAACCAATTACAACTATTGACTAATATAAATAATCACAAGTTTATGTTTGATGGATATGAATACAGGTGGATGCATAACATTAATGATAAATGGGAGATACATTTTATTGAACCGTTCAAAAGCTATAAAAAAGGATTTTCATACTTAAGATTTGCTTTAAATCTATGGGACAAAGAATTAAAAACAAGAATTAATAAAACTGATAGAAAAGAGTTTTTTATTAATGTTGGAGAATATCATAAAACTGAAGAAAAAATCAGAAAGATTGCAAAGTCGTCTTTACCAACAATTGAGAAAATCAACTTTATGAGACTTGAAAACCCAAACATTGGTAAGTATCAAGTTTGTGAATTATTAGATATTAAAGATAGTATCTATTATCGGTATTTAAGAACATTAAAACAAAGAGGTACACTATTATCCGCATAAATGCTAAAAAGTGTGTACTCAAAAATAAGTTTTACAGGTTAAAATTAAACTTATAAAATTCTACTATAAGAATACTTTTTAGTTGTTTATGTACAACGGTTTGAGACCGCCTTTATTAAAACACAAAATTATCTTTAAATACTTATATACTTATAACACAAAATAACACAGTTTTATGGGGTTTAATTCAGAGACAGCAAGCGAAGCAGGTAAGATGAGTAAGAGAGGTAAGTCATTAAGCATAGACCTCCGTAGCGACCTTAAAACGCTTATAACACACATACTACAAGACATAGATTATAGTAGCCTATCAAATACTCAAAAACTAAAGCTATTAGATATCGCTTTGAAGCATACTTTACCTAAGTTATCTATAGAGAAACAAATAACTGAAGAAGTACCTCCAAGAGAATTTCAAATCAATATAATTGGAGACAACGGTGAGGTGCTTGAAACACATAACAATGTATTAGACGATAACTTTAATTTTAGTAATATGGCAGGTGGGAATAGTTCCAAAAGTTAATATATACTACAATCAACCGTGTCTACAGTTTGCTGAAGTTGATTTAATTCCAAGGGTGAAAATCCTTCTCCACATTGAATAAAAAGCTCTAAAGAACTTATAAATGCTAGGCAAGTTGTTGAAGAAGGGTTATCAGCGAATGCTACTGCAGCATCTTCATATTGTTCTAAAAGTGCATCTTGTCCAGGACAAGCGTCATTATTACTATTATCATTTGTATCCGAGCTGTCGTCATCTGAGCAAGCGAACATTGTTACAGCTAAAAATAAATAAAATAAATTCTTCATAATTAAATTGGTTTATACTTCAAAGATAACAAAAAGAAAAAGACAACATTCAATGCCGCTATATTGCCTTTAAATTAGCTGAAAACAGCGTTAAACGAATAGTATCAATACAACAAACAGAAACGCTAAAATACACACTAAAAACAGACAATGGATATTATAAAGTAGAAGCTACTGACCTACCTTTGCCAATTAGTAAAGTAAAGCGTATCGCATTTGATTAATGAACCGTTGGATTTGATTAGAATTAACAATTAAATCCATTATGGTTTAATTTCTAATAACCTTGTATGAGTATGTTTCTTTACTTGCTTTGTCAAATGCTTTTACAATATACGTTGCTTTTGAAAGGTTAGACATATCAAGATTATTGCCTTGTACCTCCATTATTTTTCTACCAGTTAAATCAAATACTTCTATATTATAATCCTTTTCAGAATTTAAAGAAAGTCTTGAGTTTGTTGGGTTTGGAAATAACTGCATTTTGTTATCTAACTTTATATCATTTGTATTAAGAGCGGTAGTTTGTGCTTCTAAATCAAAAACTACAAACGTATATGTAGAGTTCCAACAATCACTATCATACATATTAATTTTCGTACCCGCAGATAAAACTGTATTTCCGTAAATAGTACTATTTTGATACCAAACATCATTAACAAAAATTAAGCTAATACACATATCTAATCGTGGAGTTATTAATTTTTCATTATTTAGATTCCCTCCCGCCTTCTCCATATTTTCAGGACTTCCTGAACTAAAAGCGCTTGATGATACTAACTGCGCTATTTTTCCTTGTGGCACTGTATAAGAAGAATTGAATTGGTTAATCACGACAACTTCACTTACAGGCAAATTCAACATTTGAGAATTTCCAATCATTGGAGCAATCAATAATAAGAATAATAATTTTTTCATTATTAAATTGGTTTATACTTCAAATATAAAAAATAATTCAAAAATACAAAATAATATTACAACGTTTAGTACTTATTAGCTCAGTAGCTTTGGAACAAAGCGTGTTGAGAAAAGGGCTAAAAGCGAAAAGAACAGAAATGTCTGTCAAATGTCTGTCATTTTTTAGTAAATTTGGACTGTTTTTAAGTATTTAAAATTAAGTGAAGCATCAATCTCTCAGAAGATAATTACAAAATGGGGATGTAGCTCAGTTGGCTAGAGCGCTTGACTGGCAGTCAAGAGGTCGTCGGTTCAAATCCGATCTTCTCCACCCC
>Ga0206128_1002063_pt1 | contig 18645 bp, 19 predicted proteins | sample Helgoland_Spring_7_FD_148601 | JGI IMG/M metagenome (GOLD analysis project Ga0206128, IMG submission 148601) | Pelagic subsurface seawater microbial communities from Kabeltonne, Helgoland, North Sea - Helgoland_Spring_Bloom_20160426_1 | ecosystem: Environmental > Aquatic > Marine > Epipelagic ... | reverse complement strand
TATCCTTATACTCAATTTCACCAGTAGCAATTGCTCGGTCAATATCTTCACCAGTTTTGCCAAAGAACTTGTCCATTGACTTTCCAATCTTAGGAGAAGCTGCACCAAGCGCACCACCAAACAGAGTACCGCCACCAACATAGGCAGCATACTCTTCTTTGGTAGGCATACGGCCTTCGTCAATTTGCGTTGCTATAGTTGCTTCTGTGCCTCCAAGAACTCCACCCTTGGCGGCTTCACGTCCTGCTGCGCTAGCAATCATCTTACCAGTAATCTTAGTAGCTCCAGTAATTGCCTTAGCTCCAACACCACCAAAGGGAATAGCTCCAACTGCGGCAGCACCAGTAGCTCGACCTCGACTAAACTCCTCTTGCCCCTCGATGTCTTGAGCCATCTTTGAGCCAAAGTAACTTCCAATTCCTCCAAACAATGAACTTCCTATCAAAGCACCTGGAATTGCACCAGCACCACCAAACAAAGAACCTGCCGCACCACCAACTAAACCACCAACAACTGAACTAAGTCCACCTGCTAATACTTCAGTACCAACACCTTTGAAGATGTCTCCAGTAGATGGGTCTGCGCTTTCATAATCTTCTTCAATTGTTCTACCAAATTTAGTAAATTCTGGTTTTTCATCTTCAATTATTCTGCCAAATCTAGTAAATTCGGGCTCTTCAATAGATTTAAGTTCCACATTGTTAATAGATTCAGAAAAATCATCTTCAATTATTCTGCCAAATCTAGTAAATTCGGGCTCTTCATCTTCAATTATTCTACCAAATTTTTCCATAACTATAGTTCAACGTATCCATTTAATTTTGCATCTTCTACTTCTTCTCTTGGAACTGCTGCTGGTTTATTATCTGGTCCCATCATGGCGACTTCTCCCTCTTTTAATTTTTCTTTTATATTTTTTGCTTGTTGAGTTACTGCTGAATTTGATATTTCATCACCAGGATATTCATAGTCTTCTCCTCCAACTAGCCCATATATTCGTTTATTTTTTTCTTCTTGAGAGATTGGCAAACTGTTAATGACGTTTAATTTTTCTCGCATTGTTGATGGAGGAGCTGGTCTACTGCGATAGTCTTTCAAATCTTGAGCTTCTATTTGCCTTTGACGAAGACTAGCCGCAGCAGAATCTTGTTGAGCTTGTAGATTTGCAGCAGCACGAGCTGCTTGCATACCAGAATTAGCTAAAGAAAGTGCTTCACGTTTAGCATTTGCATTTTGTTGATCGTTGTATCGTTTAATGTTTATGTATTTTTCTTCAATTGCTCTTTCTGCCGCTTTGCGTTGGCTATAAGGATAATCAAAAAGAACGTCGCCCATTTCTCTATTCTTATCTTTTTCTAGTTGTCTATTGGTAGTCCTAGTCTTAGATTCTTGTTCTTCAACAAATCTGTTATACTCCCTCATTGGAGCATTTGCTGCAAATTCTCTATCTTTTGCTATTTTTTGTGACATACTGACATTTTTGTTTCCAGTCTCTGCAAAATTATCTCTTTGTTTTTGTGTCCATTTCGATTGATTTTTCTTAACTCTTGCTTCAACTGCTTCGGAGGTTCTTGCTAATTTACCCAATCTTTCCAAGGCAGCTTTGCGTTCTGGGCTAACTTCAATAAATTCGCCACGACCACCTTTAATTATTGTTTCATTTTCATCTGGGACTCCTTCTACTACCCCATACTCAATGCCATCTTTTTCTATAATACCCGACAAGTTTCCAACTAATTCTCTATCTGCAAACTCACCTTGGTATTTTTCTGCAACTTGAGGTGTTACTCCTTGTGTTGATCCAATATCAAACAAACTTTTTGGATCAAATCCTGCTGTTGATTGGGTATCAAATAAACTTTTTGGATCAAATCCTGCTGTTGATTGGGTATCAAATAAACTACTTGAATCAGGTGTTAATGTTTCTGTCGGTAAATTAACAGTTGGATCTTGTGCTACTGGAGCTGAGTTTCCTATTTCAACTGCTGCTGGAGCCTGTGGACCTAGAATATTTGGATCTCCTGCGTTTTCTGGTCTACCAAACAAATAGGTCGCTACTTGAGATAAATCACTTGGAGTACCCTCACCAGCAGCAGTTGCCTGAAGCCGAGCGCGTTGAGCTGGGTCTGTCGGCAGAGTGTCTAGTGTGTTTTGAGCTTGCTCTGCGGTTGGCGCTCCAAAGAGATAGTCAAACCCCTTCTTTGTGGTATCTTCCACAAATCCCCCAACTGTCGATCCTTCACGGGCTTTTTGAACCATTCCATCGGTAAGGATATTTGCCATTTGATCAATTTTGGCTTGATCTTGATTGGCAAGTTCCAGCCTCGAGTCCATTGACTGCTGCTGTAATCCAGGAAAAAAAACAGGCCCAAGGGAATCGGCGGTTAGTGGTGCTTGAACAGCAGGTTCTTCCACTAACACGTCTGGTCGTGCAACTGCTTCAATTGCAGCTACATTTTCACCCAAAGATTCTACCCTGTCTCCAGTATAAAGCGGAACCCCATTAATACTGCCCCTGCCAAGCTCATCAAACGCAACATTTGGCTGTTCTGTTGATGGCATTTGAGCAGCAGCTCCAGTATAAGCATCACGCGATGGTGCTGCTGTTGTAATTTCAGTTACCTCAGTTGGGCGTATTGCTGGACTAGAAGTTTCAGAGCGAAACTGAAATGGTAATGGAGAAACTTGAAAAGGATCTTGGTAAGTTGTTGTAGTAGTGTTAAATGCAGAACCAGAATCATACGGAACGCTTGAAGTAGGTTGTTGAAACGAACTACCCGCATCTGAGAAAGATAATGGTTCTGAGTAAGTTGTTTGACTTATTGGGTTTGAATAACGACGACGTGTTGGAGCCGACCCAAATGAATCAAACGATGAGCCTCCAGTGTTAAAGGCAGAACCCGCATCGTATGGGGTTTTCTTTTCGTAGGATGTGCCACTAGAAGATGGTGAGTATGAAGTGTCAAACTGTGGCGCAAGCATTGGATTGCTAGCAGCAGCTGACTGTGGAGAAAATGGCGCTGGTGCGCTTGGCGTGTATTGCCCAATTGATGCACTTGGCAATGGCTTGTACTCTTTCTTTAGAGCTTTTAAAAATGGAGATGAGTCTGGCATAATGTTTTGTCTGTTGTTATTATAACGTACGTGTCAAGTTTCTGTTAAATTGTTCCCTGTGCTAATGGACCATAATAATTTTTTGTTCCTTTTGCATTGTCCATATTAAAAAACGAGTTTTGAATATCGGTTTGTTGGCGCATCACCATAGCCATAGCGTTTGACTGTGGGTTTTCTTTTAAAAGTAGAAGTTAAGCTTGTTTCTATTCTGCCGTAATTATTAAATGATCTGCTATTAGAAGAAGAAACATTAGAACCGCCAAATGTACCAGCACCAGAATTAAAACTACCACCAAATGTATTAGCACTAGAATTAAAACTACCACCAAATTTGCCTGTTCCAATTTTAGCACGATTTGCAATTTCTCCTAGTCCAATTTTAGAACGAGTTGCAATGTTGTTGCCCCATGCGTTAGAAGAACTTTGTGCGGAAGTTGTTCCGATTGAACGAGAACTAGTCATTGGAGAAATTGTTCCTATTGAACTAAGTGGAGAAGTTGTTCCTATTGAACTAAGTGGAGAAGTTGTTCCTATTGAAATAGAACTAAATGGATTAATATAGTTTGGCATAATTATTGTTATTCAAATAAGTTGTTTAGTTTTTCTCGACGTCTAGCACAGGCACTGCACGTGCTTATACTAGTTCCAACAGTTTTGTCTATTGCTTTAGCGATGGGTTGTGCGACCGAATGAAAGGCATTGCCAATCTTTATTTTCTTTAATTTTCTTTTAAAAGATTCTCTAGCATCCATAATTCTTGTGGTATTTTAATTATCAATAAAAGTAATCGAAGAAGAATATATATAGTCCCATTCTTCGGAGCTGGTTACAGTTACACCACTCATGCTCCATGTTCCGCCAAACGTAGGATAAGTTTGGGTTCCAGTTTCTTCAAAAACAGACGATACAGTTTGCTCTGAGTTTGACGATGAGATAATAAAAGAGCCTTCAGTTAGTTCAACAGAAGTAATAACTCCATCTACTGACGTCTGCACTGGAAATGGTCCCTCATCTTTAGTACAAGGAAGCGGATCTCCTTCGTTAAACTGATTAACTGTATTAATTGTTCTAGTTATTTCTCCTCCTGAGCTAACGAAAAATGACCCCATAAAACTATATGCTTGTGGCGGACCATTTTCATTTAGATTAATGCCACGAGCAAATATATAATAAGTTGTATTTAAACTAGAGTTTCGTATTGCACAAGATTGTTGTCCATTTGGAGTATCGAACCAAGAAATGGCGATACCATTTGAGCCATCTTTATTTAAAGAAATACTCCAATCAATAGATCCACTGGCCGCACAATTTTCTGGGTTTCTATTATCTTCTCTGCAAAATTTTAATTGAATGCCAGAAACAAATTCGACCTGTATATTAGAGGTTATAGTTTTTGTGGGGCTTGGACTGTATTGAGGTCCGTAATCTGGTCTAAATGAACTGGCGCTGTAAGACCACGATGAACTTCCGTTTAATTCTTTTGGCAACAATTTGTCTGATAAACAATCAACAGATTCATTATATTCTTTTACTAATTTATTATACTCTTCCAGCAACTCATTGCCAGCAGCTTGACAGTCAGCTAATAGAGTAGCACAATCATCTGGGTTGCAGGGAGCGCAGGGAGCGCATGGAACGCGTACATATCCTGTAGATCCTGGAAGCGTATTGGTTGTTGTAGTCGTAGAACCACCACCACTACCACCACCACCACTTACATTATTTCTAATGTCATCAACAGAAACCTCTGGAAACACAAACCTTGTTCCAGTTCCGTTCCTTAATTCGTATTTAGAAGCTGGCATTTCTATGGGCGAGGAGGAATGGTAGCTGTAACTAAAGTTTTCTTATAATATTGAACGCCATTTTTGTCAGAAAAAACAGGGTCATTGCTAATGCTGACTAAAATTGATTTTCCAGCAGGATCGTATGTTGGTCCTTCTAAATCAATTCTACCATTAGAGCTACCTATTACTTTAACTCCAGTCAAATATCCACCAGCACTTACTGTTTCTCCATTTCCAATTCTTATATATTTTGAATAAGTAGATGCAGAATAAATTGGTGTTGAACCCTCTCCAATTCCAGTAATTAAAGAAGATGCCCACTCAGTTGGTTGCCATAAATTTGAAGTGCTAACATTTTGATTAGTGCTATAAGTAACTTCCACGCTTGCAGCGACTGTAGTAGGCGTTGGTGGAGTCAAGTCTAATACTAGATTTTTTGTTGCGTTGTTGAATGGTTTGTCTTCTAGTACCTCTATAGTACCTGGGATTGTAAATGGAATAGTAGTTTGATAAGTAAAGGTCCCCGATGTTGGTAGTTTACGATACTGAATATTGATTGTTCTTAAACCATTGTAGTCACCAATTTCTTCGCTCGTTATAACACTTCCTGCTGGAATCGCTGGAGATGTACCAACTTCCTTAAGCCAAACCCGAGTGTAATTTACAAGTCCATCGTCGGCGGTTCTAAATGTTTCTGAAAGTAAACCCGCTTCAAACCATTTACGAATCCTCGTTTTTATAGAATTGTTGTTATCAATTGTTTCTCCACCTAAATACAATGTTTTGCCGCTATGTGATTTAGTTGTTGTTCCTATGATTCCAGTTGTAAAATTATTAATCGACAACTCTGTTTCTTGGATGACAAGAAGATTGTTTTCAGAAAAATCAATAATTTCAACTACATCAATATTATATCTAAATTGAGTTGTTTTAATTCCATCAAAGTCGGACTCATCTTTAGAAACTAAAAGATGATTATCTGTAATTGCAGAAATCTCAGAGTCTACCTGTGCTTCTGTTTTCGAGAAAGCTTCAACCACTACAGTTGTTGTTCCCCCAATAAGTTCTTGTTGCAAACTAAGTATAGATGGCTTTAGAAACGTAAAGCGTTTAGTTTTGATTCCTTCAAAATCAGACACTTGTTCATTTGCCAATATATATCCAGATGGTGCTGCTGGTGTTTTATCAAATGCTTCAATTACAATGGCTTTTTGCGATCCGACATTGTCTTCTGTTTGCGACAGAATGCTTGGCTTTAAGAAAGTGTATCTCTTGGTCGGTATCCCTTCAAAGTCAGAAACCTGTTCGCTGGCGACTACGTATCCAGCAGGTGTTGCGGGAACTTCACTAAATGCTTCTATGGTAATGGCGAGCTGACTGCCAACATTGTCCTCCGACTGACTCAAGACGCTTGGCTTGAGGAAAGTATAGCGAGTTGTCGGTATGCCCTCAACATCAGATGCTTGTTCGCTAGCAATTACATACCCATTTGGTGTTGCTGGTGTTTCATTAAATGCTTCTATGGTGATCGACAATTGAGATCCAATTTTATCGCTTGCTTCGCTTAGAATCGATGGGACGAGAAATGTGTATCGAGTTGTTGGGATGCCATCTACGTTTGACGTGGACTTATTGCCAAGAACTGCTGTTCCGTTTGTCGGGATAGGTTCTGCCGTTGGGCTGAATACCTCAATAACTTCCGATAACTGAGATCCGATGTAATCATTACTACGAGACAACTCAGAATCATTCTTGTAGAATGTTCGCGAGCAAGTTTCAAAACCTTGGGTGTCGTTTTTGCTTTCGTTTACAACTGTATAACCTACTGGAGCTTCTGGGCATCCTCCAATTTGAGTAATGCTAATAGCTCCCTTTGCGTCTTCAGAGTTTTCCTCGCGGTTTAACTCTCCAGCCTCAAGCCATATCTCACTTAATGACCACTTTGCATCCGTCTCTTCAATCTTAAATGCTGCAAGATATAAAGTGGTTCCGTTACTGTCAATTGTGCTAGTGCCAACAACCTTATCGTATGTTGTTCCTGGAAGAGCAACGAAGGTGCGTGAGACCTTCTTCAAGCCGTTTAGCTCGTAATCTGTATCTTCCTCCTTCTCTTCTACCCAAGAGGCTGTTAGAGTCTCGTAGGTTAGCTTAACATAGTGCTTGCCAGCTCGGACATTGTATGGGTACTCAGCAAGAACTAAACGCATATCTGGGTAGACGGAACTTGGAATCGCTTCCCAGTCTTCACTTACGCCAGACCCAAAGTTGGCTTCTTGCAAAATACCATAATCTGGTAGTATAGCACCAATGTTATCATAGTACCAATCCTCCTTGGGACTGTTATTTTCACAAAAGAACTCCAGCTTAAAGCGCCCATTCCACAACTTTTCAATTGCGGGCGTTCCGTTAGTAACTTTTAGTCTAATTGTACCTTGATTTGCCATATTATAATGTTGCGAAATCTCGTTTAATAAATAAATCTACATCTGAAATACTAACATTGCTGGTGCTTATTGATGTATCAATAAACATTCTTCCACCATTTGTAATAAATTCTTGAATTGCTGCTACTGGAAAACCTATAGAGAAAGAAGAAATACCAGTTTTTAAAAATGTAAGACTTCGGTTTATAATTGGATTTGGGGCAACAACGGTTCCAATATCTAGAATAAAGTTTGCATAATCATTAATGTTGGTTGGTTCTATTTTAAAATCTACACGAATATCATAAGCATCACCTAACTTTGCTGGTATAATTTTATTTGAAGTAGTATCCCAGAGTGATGATATTCCAACTGGAAGGTAAGTTACATTATTAGTTGGTCCACTTCCATCAATTGTAATTTGATGTTTTGTGTTATTTACTACAACTGGTGTTGTAGCGGAGGCAAGATCATCATATATTGCCCAGCCATTAATATTGTGCGGAGATAAAATATCCCAATTAGTACCATTTGAAATTAACCTAACAGCTTGATTTTTATCAGTTATACTTAATGTTAGATTTCCATCAATTGTTTCTGTTCCATCTGCATCTATAGTTACAGAAAAAGAAGAGCCAGTTTTCTTTACATCTAATGTCCAGCCAGAACCAACTGTTACGGCACTTAAAAGATTAATGGTAACATTACCACCAATAGCGGTGTCGTCTACTGTAAGAACACTATCATTATTAAATACAGTATATGATGTAGTTGTAACTGGTGTAACTGAAGTGGCGGCATTTGATTGAAATCCCAAATTAGTTCGTGCTGTTGTAGCGGTGCTTGCTCCAGTCCCTCCGTCTGTTAGAGCTACATCGGTTCCTCCAACTAAATATCCACCAGCACTAGCAATGTTTGTTGCATTTGTTACATCTGCTAAATCTTCAATTCCCGCAAGCTTAACTCTTTGTGTTTCAGTAAATGCAGCAGTAGTATTTGCTAGAAATGTACTAAATGCTTGAACACTAGATCCAATTCCAGACGTTGGAATTGCGTTATCTGCTGTAACCCCCTGTGCTGCGGTTGCGTAATTTGATGCTGGAGTAGTTGCAGAAGTGCCAAGTCCGAGGTTTGTTCTGGAAATTGCTACATCTCCAACATCTGACAAGTTGTTAGAAGCTACAAGACCTTCAGATGATGCTGGAACTCCAAGTGCAGCTCGTGCTGCTGCTGCCGTCGTTGCTCCTGTTCCGCCGTCGGCAATTGGTACAACAGTTGTTCCAGTAATATATCCGCCAGCAGCAATAATGTTTGTTGGGTCGGTTACGTCTGCAAGTGCCTCAACACCATCGAGCTTAATCTCATCTGCCGCAGTAAAGCTTGCTGTTGTTGCATCTAAGACTGCGCTGTGGGCTTGGACATCCGAACCAATTACTAAACCCAAGTTTGTGCGAGCTGTTGGCGCATCTGATGCTCCAGTACCACCATCTGTCAATGCTACGTCAGTTCCTCCAGCTACATAACCCCCGCTGGCTGCAATGTTCGTTGCGTCGGTTACGTCAGCTAATGCTTCAATGCCGTCGAGCTTGCTTTCGTCTGCTGTGGTAAATGATGCTGTCGTTGCATCTAAGGTTGCGCTGTGGGCTTGTACGTTTGTTCCAATTTCAACACCAAGGTTTGTTCGTGCTGTAGGCGCGTCACCTAGATCACTCAAGTTGGTAGACTTGCGAAGGAATAAATCTGATACTACGGGTACTTGCTCGCTGGTGCTACCATCCGCTTGATAATTTTCAATGAGATCCCACAACTCAATGCTTGCTGTTCCCTCTGGAATAATTACAAACTCAGCCCTTGATCCTTCTACTGTAATTTCAAGAACGCTCTTTTTTCCGCTAGTTCCATTGTCCCAAATGTCAATTGAGAAGTCGCCATTAGAATCCGTTTGAACAGAGTCAACGCTCTGTGCTACTGTAACTGTTGCTGTAGAGTCTGTCCCCAGCTCAACTAAACGAAAACTAATCCACTTATTTGCTAGTGCAGAATTATTAACTCCGTGAATTGTACCTGTAATTGTTGTTGTAGACATATTGATTTAAATTAATTTAACATTTCCATCTTTTAAGTGCAAGTGACTTACGGGTTGGCTTACCCTTAGAATCCTTCATTGGTCCCTTGACCCCAGACATTCTAGCGCAGAATGACTTCTTTCGAGCTTTCCGTTTCCCCGTAGGCTTAGATTCAGTTACTGGGGCTTTTAAATTAGCCCCAGTTTTCTTTTTGAAGTGCGCCCTTCCAGCGGCGGTAAGACCACCCTTTGAACTTTTATGTTTTTTCTTCATTTATTTGACTTGGGATGAACCAAAGTAAAACCCTACAATGGCTAATGCTGTCTGTCGTATCTCTGGTAGTATCACAAAACCCTGTACAGTGGACCATTCTAGGCGCTTGAATAGCCCTAGAAAGCCTTTGGATTCTGATTGGATACTAACACCTATGTCCGTAAATGCGAAGACAAATGGGGCTATTACAATGGCAAAGATAACTGCCGCCGTAATTGCACGACGCATATAGACACCACCACGAGCTGCCGCCTTATCTGCTGATTCGTCCGCTATTGTCTGACGGGCAATCATACGCTCAAAGAGACGAGCCTGATTGTCAGCCTGTGCCGCTATCATCTTCATTACGAAGCCGCTTACGCCGCCTCCTAACATTGCTAATAGTTCTGGTGTCATATTAATCCTTATTTATAAGTTCTTTGATTACCTTGACTGCCGATGCAGTCATATAAATTAATGTAGCAAAACCCACAGCCATACCTAATGGATTATTATAACCAAGTTCAAGGGTAGCGATAAAGCCTCCCGTGCCTATAGTTGATTTGTAAATAATGTCGTTCATCATACTTTTTATTCTTCCTCTTCTGGGTATTGATCTGGGAATTGCTCCTTGTGCGCTGTAAGCATTTCTTCCTCAGTTTCAAACTGCTGAACAATAGCATCGTCCCGATAGGAGACAACTTGACCCTCCATTAGGCAGACTGCTGTTGAGTTAATAATGTAACAACCAGATGTTTTGTTTTCTATTGCCATTTTATAGTGGGCCTCCGTCCGTTATTACCCAATTATAGGTATTGATAAGTGAGTTCCTAGCATCGTTACCAGCAGTTGTAGTTACTTTGCTTTGATTGAAATTTGGACTTTGAGCTAATCCAGAAGTCGGTAAATTTGCCTCCCAATTAATAAGCAAATCATCATAATCAGTTCCTTGATTTGGGACACCATTGGCAGTGTTATTTAAACCGCCCGTAATATTGAGACCAGTAATACTAATATTTGTTTCTAGTCCAACAATATCAGTAAGACCAAAACACCTAACAAAAATTGCAGTCATACGACGGACATTAGAAGTATCCCAAGTTGACACATCAAGGCTTTGGAGACTTTGGCAGTCATAAAAAACCGAAGTTACCTGAAGTGCGTTGGATGTAACAAAATTGTCTGGCAATAATAATGTTTCTAGAGATGTACACCCCCTAAATGCACTAACAAAATAACCTACATTGGATGTATCCCAGTTACTTAAAACCAAAGTAGTGAGACTATTACAATTTTGGAACATCGAATTAATAATAGTAACGTTTGATGTATCAAGAGTGCTTACGTTTGCGCTTGATAAAGAAATACAATCAGTAAACATACCAGTAAGATTTGTCACACTGGAAGTATTGGTATTTCCAGCATTAAAACTCACCAAGTTTTGGCAATCAAGGAACATACTTGATAGAGTAATATATCCAAGGGTTCCAAGATTCTCTACTGAAACTATATTTTGATTTGAAAAAAGTGTTATTTCGGGAGCAAATGTTCCGCTAACCCTTACCTGATATGTTCCAACCGAGCCATACTGCTTTGTCATTACCGCTACTCCTGGAGACACAGTAAACGGAAAACTTCCGTCGCCCCAGTCTATAATTGCATCGTAAACCTGATTAGGATCAAACCTTACTGTAATGCCTAAACCCAAAGAAGTATCGACAGTAAAGAGCAAGTCTTCTTCTAGGGGAACAGGTGGAGTTATATCTGGTCGAACGCCACGAAACCTACGTGTGCCAACATTGCCAAAGGATCGCCTGAATCTAAAATGTGCCATTATACGCTGTTGTCTGTGCTGTATTGAGTTTTAAGTTGGTTGGTCAACGCTGCAATAGCACCTTCCCTGCTAGGCTTCATAAGCGCCCGCTCAAGGGCGTTATTTACGTCACGCAGGGCAATAGGGTTAAAGCCACTATCGCTGTCCTGTGAGGCTCTGTATGAGCGTGCAGCGTCATACGCCATAAACTCCGCCCATTCAGTTGGAACTGTTGCTAGTGTGCCAGACTCTCCGTTGCCGTATGTGTCTGACCACGCCTTCTTGTATGCTACATAAACTGTTCCCGTAACATTGCTTGCTACGCGAATGCCATTGCTGTCTGGGTATGCTGTTAAACTAAGTGGGTCGTTGCCTTCCCATTTAGCTGAACCCCAGTATCCAATGGCTTCACCAATTTCTGATAGTGCTTGGACGATTGGAGCTGGTGAATTTCCATCTGTTTCTAATGTCCATATACCCTCTGGAACTATTGCTCCACCAGTGCTTGAGTATAAGATGTCACCAGAGGCAACTTCTTGAATTGCCCAAATTGAACCAGCGGTGCTAGTAATTTGATAAACTGCTTCGTCGTCATTATACAGGGTATACTTAGGGTTAGTGTCTGCACTATTGCCGTTACGAACATACAAACCATTTGCTTCTGTGGTTCCAGCTCCATACACGTTAATACTGTCCTCCGTTGTAGAAATATAGCCACGTTCCGCTGTGCGAGGCTCAAGAACTAGGAAACGTTCCCAGTATCGGGATTCGTCATATATTGTGCGAGCTGCTGAGTTTAGCAAAAAGCCAATGTTGGTCAGCTCAGTTCCCGAAGAAAATGCTGCTCCAGCTCGTGCTTGAGTTAGCCCAACTACTTCTGCCCATGTGCGTGTTTGTTGTGCCATTAGTTAAGCCAATCTCCTGTTAGACCACGTTCCTTGAAGTCTTTCTGTTTAAATTTTAGGTAGTCTGGATTTACGAAGTCTGTGCCATCTATGGCTTTACATTCGTACTCCATCTCCTTCTGTTCAAAAACATCGTAGCAACCAGCAAAGTTCAAAACCATGTTCTGACTCTGCTTGTTGCCACTGTATGTTTTCTTCATGTACTGGCGCATCACTTCATCGCGACGCGCTCTTCCTGCTGGAGACATTAACCATTGACGACGAAGTTCCATCTTTGCCGCTAGTGCTGTTAATTCATCGTCTGTTAATATCTTCCGCATATACTAATACTTCTTTTTAGTTGAACCTGTTGTTCCTTTACTTGCTGTGCTGCCCTTATGCTTGCATTTTGCTTTAGCCATCATAATATTATTCTTTCTTTGAAATTAAAATATAAGTAAAAGGGAGCGCGTCAAGTTTAATTGACACGCTCCCAAAATACTAACCAACTAACTACGCTTCGTCGCTAAACTCGACCTTACCGAGACCATTAGGCCCAGAGGTCATTAGTGCGTAACGTGTGTCAACTGCGCCCTTGTAAGAGCCACCCAAGAAGGGATAGTTCTCTGACTCAATACCTTGGTACTCAGCAACGCTAAGTAGACCAGGATTGATGAAGTAACCACGATCTGTGGAAGGCATACAATTAGGGTTTGCGCTCTTCATCTTTATTTGACCGAACTGAGAGTCAATGATCTCAACCATCCAAGGGATAGTAGTAGTACCATTTACGTTGTAGTCAACCTGAGATGCTGCACCAGCTGTGCGTGTGAACGAAGCAACGATATGCTCGCGAAGACCTGGACCAGCGACCAACCAAAGATCTTGCATGGTTGTGTCTTGGCTCCACATCGAAGCGATTTGTGCGCCCATTGCGGCATCATCGTAGTCAGCCTTGAGGCCACCGTAGATAGATGCTGCTGGGGTTACATAGAGTGCGTCAACACCATTGCCTGGAGTATTTGAGATAAGAGCGCCAATACCAGCGGTAGCACCACCAGTTGTACCTGGAACGTCAGCAGTTACGCCTTGGTCACCACAGATAACGAACTCTTTGTCAATCGCAACTTCAATTGCAGACTTGTCGGCTGCTTTGATCATGTTGGAGATAACAGCCGAGTCTTCTTGCTCTTGCTCTTTTGATACAGCGTACTCAACAACTGTGCGCTGAGCTTGACCCTCAAACTCGCGAACTTGAGAGAATGCGTCACGACCTACGTTTGTGTCAGTACCTTCAACGTGCGGTGTATTTGCTACAGCCTTCAGCTTGTCCATGAGACAGCGAGGGCGCTTGTTTTTTGTTGCTGTGTGATTCAGCAAGCCTGTTACTGGGGTAATGTCGGCTGCAAGGAGTTCCGCTGTTTGGCGGAGAGACTCGCGATTACCGACTGTACTTGAATATGTTTGTGCCATAATTTTAACTTCTATTTAAGATTCTAATTTGCTGGTCAGCGTCGCGCCGAGCAGCGATTGTTTGCCTCGGATCACTGATGATCTTTTGCAGTTTCTTGACTTTTACACTAACACTGTTCGATCGTTTTGGTTCACGAGCAGCCTTTGTATCTAATGAAACGTTCTCTGTCTTGGACTTGGGAGCCTTGCGTTTAAGCTTCTTACTGAATGTCTTAGTCTCTGGCACTTTAGTTACTGCCGCACGACCAAGGATCTCAATTAGCTCCTTTGCATACTCTGGGAGGATGTTCTTAACCAACTCAAACTTTGGGTTAGACAAAAGAGTTTCATACTCCTTAGCTTCGTCCGAGTCGTCTTCGATCCCTAGTTTGCCACGGACTTCTCCGATGACACCATCTGTATCCCCAAGCGTTTCTGAGACTTTTTTGATCTCCGACTTGCGACTACGTAATGGCTCTAGCTTCTCCTCTTCCCTGTCAATGGCATTGAGCAATTGATCTACAGACATGAACTGGCTTCCAAACATAACTCCAGACTCGTCTTCACCAGTCTTCTCGTTATATTGCTCAACCCGATCAGTAATCAGCTTGCGGTTCCAACCTTTAATGTTGATTTCCGTTTGCTTGATTGCTGCGTCTGCATTCTCTACTGATCTAATGTTAGCAAATGGATTGTCGCTTGTAATAACATTTGCAGATAATTCCTGCACTTGTTCTTGTAGCCTCTCAATCTCTGCCTTCCGCTCTTTGTCCTGCAAGCGAGCTTTAGTCAGGGCTTTCCCTGCTTTTGCCGATACTTGCTGTGTAAGTGCTTCTAGCTCTTCCTCGTTTAGATCCTCAATGTCAAATCCTCCATCATCTGAAGGAACGTCTGACTCATCATCGCTTTCTTCTTCTTCTTCCTCATCGACTTCAGGGGTTTCGACTTCTTCTTCGTCGTCCTCTTCGTCTTCGGTTTCGGGAGTTTCTGGCTCTGGCTCGTCTTTTAAACCAGTTGCTTTGTCGATTCGCTCTTGTAAAAGGTCTTGTCGGCGCTGCTCTGGTGTTTTAGTCTCCTGAATTGCTTCTTCGGAATCAGGGATATCCGCTTCTAGTGTATCTGTCATATCTACCTATTGTTAATCAGCCAAGGCGGAGGCTGTTAGTGAAATTATACCATAAGTCCTCCCAGCACTAATCTTTGCGGGAGTATTTTTTAAAATTAAATTCTTCCATCAAATCTGCTGTAAGGAATTGAGCAACTGTCTGGCATCGGTTTCCTAAATATTTGTCGGGAGAATACCATGGCTGTGAAAGCATTTGATCGCGACGATCCTCTAAATACTCATAGAGGCAGCGACCAATTTCTGGATTATCGTTAAGATGTTTTTTAAATTCAGTAAAGTTCACGATTATGCGTTTGATTCTAAGTTCTGGGTTTCCATATTGCCAACACTTGCTGCTTCGGTTCCGTAGATACCAAACTCAGTGCCGTTCTTCTTTTGTGCAATTGCCATCTCAAGCTGCTTCTTGTATTCTCCAAGAAGGAACATAAATTGAGGATTGGTAAACAAAATAGATTCAACTTGTCCAGACTGTTGAATTTGTTGTTGCTCTCCCTCATACTCCCCGACGACTTGCATACGTAGTTCAGCAGCATTTGGGGCAGGTGCGCGAGCAATACCAGCAGACATTTGAGCAATATCAGATAGTGTTTCGTTCTTAATTTTGTCAGTACCAACTTCTGCTGGTAACAAAATAGTTTCAGCAGCCATTGGGTCAGCCATCGAGAGTAAAAAGTCTACAACAGCTTCATTGTTTACACGACCAGATGTATCTAGTTGTGCTGCTTGAATAATAGTGCGTGACATTTTTTCCATTTTTTCTGGATCATCATACAATGTATTAAAGCTTACACTAATATCCATCTCTGTTTCTTCAGAATCCTTAACAAATTGAATGGGTTCTGGGCGACCAGTTATGCGGAAAAATAATTCTTCTGGACCCTTGAGCTTATACATTTCGTATGTTAATTTCAACACATCTTGAGCAAAGCTTAGATGACGATTGATAGAAGCAGTTTGCATTTGAATTGAAGTTGGATCTTGTGGGTCATGCCCAATCAATCGATCTGCCTCAGATACAATTTCTTTTTCTAAATTAAATACAGCGCCGAAGTTCGTGTTACGTTGTAGATATGAAGGTGCTTGACCAGTTCGGGTAGCATATACGCCACCTGGTCCTGGACGACCATGATCCCACGTTGGCGGCGCAAGCAATGAAGGACTCACCTCGTAAGCTGAGTTATCCATGTTTGCGTCTCTGAGAACCTTTTGGTTCTTCTGGCTTGCCTTCAGCAGCTCAGGAACAGTCGGTGCGCTGTATAATGTGCGTGCATCGTAACTACGAGACTGCACGACAAAGGGTAATTGGCGCAAGCCACTAAGTAGCGTGCGCTTGGCGAATGGAGGGACTTGCCCATCGCTATCACCAAACTCGGGACTCCAGACTGTGAGGTAAATACCCTCCGCCAAGTCGTCTCGGTCAATTAAACGTTCAAACGTAAAGACAACATCAATCAAGTCGCGGTCTTCATCTAAGGAAGTCGGCTGTCGAGGATTTGGTATTGTGCTGCTTGTACGGAATGCGTTAAGTGTGCCACGCTCATTCTCTATTGCCCATTCTGCCCAATCTTTGTCCCATTCCTCGGCGCTTACGCGACTGAGGATTTCCTGGGATGTCATTGGCTTACGAATATGACAGCGAACTGCGTCGCAGAAATTTGTTGTATAGGATGGTGCAAAAAACTCTTCATCTGGAGCAAGGACTTGAACGATTGGTTCACCTTGATCCTCTGCTGTTACTGGAATTTTTGCAGTTCCGTATTTGCGTAGTTCTTTTAAAGCTTTACGTACTCGCTTTTCATTGATCTCCCAACCTGGAATTGAATTAAATACTTCCAGTGCTTCCTCTACGCGATCTTCGTCGGCTAGGATCTCAATATAATCTGCTGCTTGCTCTGGAAAACTTTTTTGAATTTCTTCTAAATCGAAGATTTTTTCGTATGAACGCTTAGTTGGAGACTTATAGTCGCAGTATGCGACTCGCAAAGATTTTTCTTGTGCGTAATTATCCGCCTTTTCCATTTGCTGCCAGAAGTCTTTAATTCCAGCGTCACGAAGCCATTTCATGAATGCAGTAACCTCTATAGAACGTGCTACATCTTGTATGTTTCTAGGATAAGCGCGAATTGAAGACTTGCGAAGTGCGTTCTCATTGATTGCTACTTGAGAAGCAATATGATATTCAGCCAAGTGAACCTCTGTGTCGCTTGAGTTTTGAAATGGAAATGCTGTTTCACCAGACTTCTTTAAATCACTTGTTTTTCCAGCCCATTGGCAATGGCGAATATCAGCAGAGTCGCTGCATCGTTTAATGAAATCAGCAAGACTGTCAACGTCCTCGTCAAAAGTTTGTTTAAACTGATCATAGTCAAACTCGTCAAAATAAACTTCTGCCTCGTCGCTGTCTTGATTTCTATTTATAGCCATTGCCGTCATTGTATCATATTACCTCCCAGTCTTGTTTCTTGCTTCACTAAGTATTCTTATTATTGTCTCATCTCCATATCCCAGAGAATCCTCAAGGTCTTCGTCACTAATTTCTTGATTATTAACTCGCCTATCAATTTCTATCCAATATGCTGCGTTATTAGTTAGAAATGATTTATCTAACTGGATATCTGTAGAATTTTTGTCCATCTAACTCTCCTTTGTTTACTTTCAATCGTTTGCCATTTTGATTAATAATATCTTTTTGGCGTTTTGGTACTGAAACTACAACCTTCTTTTTAGTTTCAAGGTCTTCAGCAAATATAAATCTGGGGTTTCCAGTCTGTTGATGTAACACTCTAACAGTAACAACTGCTGGTGATGCTTTTTCAATAACATCAATTTCACCTTTAATTTGATTCATAATTTTAAGGACACCACTAGGAAGGATGTATTTGCCATCCACGTCTTCTTCCGTACATACTGCTGCACGAAGCTTTCCAATACGCATTGCTGTGTATGTTCCGCCCAATTGCTCTGCTATAGACTTGCAGGTTTCGTTCTCTGATTCTGTCATAATGTGTAGGTTTATTTAATTTTATGTCTGTTAGTTTATTCGTCTAAAAAAACGCCCCAGTGGTGATCAGATCCACTGCTCTCTGTTGCTCCTCGCGAGGTCTTTCAGATGAGTAACCATCACTTGAATCGGCACACCGTAGTTCTTCGCAGCGTGGTCAAGGATAGGATATAGGGCAAGGTGTCTAGTATCCTCCTGAGCTAACCAAGCACTTTAGCTTGCCATTAGAGTAGTGTTCTGGTCCTTGACCGTAGTTTGCTGTTCGCAGATAGCGAAGGCAGTCAATAAAGTCCTTCAGTGCTTCGTCCTTCTTCTTTTGTGCGCCATAGTTGATAATGGCATAGATTAGATTGCCGCAATCCTCGTGTATGTAGACTCGCGGCTTGTTTGCTGCGTCGATGGGCAGGTTTACATTGTAATAGAACCAGTCGTCGATAGCTGTGAGTCCCTGTTCCTCCTGCGAACCCATAGAAGGCACATAATGGAAGTCGTGGGCAGAAAACTGATCAAACAGGTCGGTATTGTCGGCATTCTCGTTGGCAAAGAAGCGGGAGTCACCGATACGCTCGAATGGTTCGATTCCCAGCTCTTTTTCGATGTCCGAGAACAATTTGCAGTATCCGACAACGTCATAGCCTAGTTTCTTGGATGCTGGTCCGAATTTCCAGTGTGGATCGCCAAACTCAGCCCAAGGTCCGTAGGTCTTACGATCTGGCCACTCCCTTTT
>Ga0206128_1002055_pt1 | contig 18683 bp, 4 predicted proteins | sample Helgoland_Spring_7_FD_148601 | JGI IMG/M metagenome (GOLD analysis project Ga0206128, IMG submission 148601) | Pelagic subsurface seawater microbial communities from Kabeltonne, Helgoland, North Sea - Helgoland_Spring_Bloom_20160426_1 | ecosystem: Environmental > Aquatic > Marine > Epipelagic ... | reverse complement strand
TTTTAAGAATCAACCATTTCTAAAGTGTAAACATCGCCATCTTCACAGTTTCCTTCACAATTTAATGCCCCTTCAGGATATTCACATAAGTTTTCATCATTTAGAGTCGCTTCTTCTAAAGTTTCAGCAAAGTTACAAGCCAATTCATTTAAACAACCGGCAACTTCACTAGAATCACAAACTTCATTTGTATTGCTATCTAAACAATCGCCTGAGCAATCTAATCCAGTTTCAGGGAAGGTACAGCTACCATCATCCACCGTTGAAGATTCATCAAAATTACACGCCAATACATTGATGCAACCATTTACAAAACAACCGTAATCGAGCGTATCTGAATTTCCAATTGGTAAACCATAAACAGAATCTCCAACGGTTAATTGATTGTCTGTCCATCCATCTCCGTATGTATCGAACATATAGATGGTGTAATTATCTGGTAGATCTACACATGTTTGAAGTGCAACTCCAGAAGACGAAACGAGCGAATTATTGTCGCAATCTATAATATCGAAAGATGCTTCAGTAATCCAAGATCCACCCCCAAAAGTAATAGGTAAACCTACTTCACAAACACCATCACAGTCATATCCTGCAAGGCTATAAGTACACGATTGATCATCGTCTGTAGCTGAAGATTGAAAGTTACAAGCCTCTGAATCTGTACATCCTGCTACTTCTTGATCATTGCAAATTCCATCACCATCTGAATCATTATCGATAGCCCAACCACTGGAAGCCAAAAGACAATCGCTACAGTGATTTGTTGTGATACAAGAATTGTCGTCGTCTGTTGCTGTGGGGTCATAATTACAGGCAAGAGGATTGGTACAACCTGGAATATCATCGTCATTACAAATTCCATCTAAATCATCGTCATTTTGCATAAGTTCAAAATGATTGTGAACAAATTCACATGACTGACATTCGTTGGTTACATAAGTACATGTTCCATCGTCTTCGGTTGCGGTTGAGTCGTAATTACAAGCTTCAGAATCTGTACAAGATCCATAGAAACAAGAACCGTCTGCAACGGTAGCTGAAGCGCTATAATTTTTAGCTCCGGTATCCGTACATCCAAAGTTTACAGTAAAATTAATTGTTACTTCATTTTGGTCGAAAGTACCAGAGTCGTTATAGGTAGAAGCTGAATCAATCTCGTTGATCTGAACATAAGTCCAAGAAGGCCACCATTCTGAATCACTCGAATTGTTGGCGTTTAATACATAGTCGCCTTCCGATAGACACACTTCAAGACTTTCTGAACAGTTTCCGCCTTCAATAAGCTCTGCATTATCTGTATACAAAGACCAATTAAAGTCAGCACAATAATAGTCAGACTGATTGGAAGTTAGTGTTAATGAAGTTCCACAAGAACCATCGTCTATAGTTGCAGTTGCATCGTAATTACACGATGATGAAACCGTACATCCATTTTTAAAACAAGAGCCATTTTCGGTTTCTAATAATGTAAAGTTCTCTACACTAAGCACCCCATTTCCACAGCATAAATCTTCACCTAAAACGCCGAAAGTTATACGGTCACCTGCGCTTAAATAAACCGTTACAGAGCCATTCCAAACTTCAGTGTTACTGTATGCGTTAAATCCTGTTTGGTAGGCTCCAGTTCCATTGGAAGCCAAAACAGTAATCTCTGTATTATTGTAATAATTTACTAAGGTGGAAGGCTCAAAGTTTACGGCATAAAAGGCACCGTCTGTATCGTAATCTGTATGCTGCCAATTAAATGAGTAGGTACCGGAATTTAAAATTGGAATAGTTAAACTTTGACTAGATCCTTGTGTAAGCCCATTGCCCTCGTTAATTCCGTTAATTATAAAACTATTCGTAGCTATCTCAACAGAGCCATCAGAAGTACTTGGATACACTGCTGTATTCATGTTAGATAGATTAATTTCTCCCGTTACATCTGTTGTTGCAGAAGCATCGTAGTTGTCTGCCCATTCCTGCATACATCCAAATATGAAACAAGATGCATTGTCTATTGTGGCAAGAGCATCGTAGTTGTCTGCCCAGTCTTCCATACAACCCAAACGACTACAAGTGCCATCATCAGTAGTAGCATGAGGATCGAAGTTATCAGACCAATCAGCCATACATCCAGATTTAGAACAAGAACCGTCGTCTAGAGTAACAAATTGGTTGTAATTATCAGCCCAATCGAGCATACAACCGGCTTTAAAACAAGTAGGAGATCCCAAGTTAGTGGATCGAATGAACGATTCTACACTCATCTCACCCATTTGATGTCCAGACATACCAAAAGTTAAAATAGCTCCAGCACTTGCTGAAATAGTATCGGAGTAAAACTCTTCAAGTAGGCTAAAAAAGGTAGTGTCTGAGTTTAGAACATAGAAACCTTGATTCTCAAAATTACGGTCAAATGTATTTTGAGTATCGTAGTTACCCATAGTGGATATAAAGAAGGAATACGTCCCATCTTGAGTAATATTTACTAAAACAGATACCGTTGGAACAAAGGTGGAGTCATAGTCAAAATAGGCTGCCATTTGACTCGAATAATCACTTACAGCAATTTCGCAATCGTAACCGTATTGAAAGCAATTCTGTACTTCTGTTGCGTAGTCATTTAGGTCAGAAATAGCAGAAATACAAGATTCACCATCACCTTGCAGGCAATACTCAACCAAAGTACTGTCTACATCCAATGTGTTTAAATATTCTGACACTTCTAGAGGATAATAGGCTACCGCATTTTCACATGAATAAGAATCGTTGTACTGGAAACAACTTACTATATCTTGAGGATAGTTCATTAATGAAGTATCCATTGATGCTCCGGATTGAGATTGAGTTTGTTGATATGCTGAGAAGCAGTCGTAAGGATCTTCTCCTTCGATACAAGAACGAATCTGATCACCATCGGTGTATGAACTGTACCCATATATTTGAAGAACGTTGGTATATTCATTTACGTAGAAAGACGCTTCAGATGACGAAGCGATTAGTACATCATTAAAAAGAATGGTGTCGTTTTGAATTTCATCTGGTAATTGAGCGGTTGCATTAGCGTTGTAATTATCAGCCCAATCTTCCATACATCCAAAATCAGCATCGAATACACATAAACTATTTTCCTCTTCTGTTGCCAGTGGATTGTAGTTGGAAGCATTAAAATCTGTACAACCTAAAATAGAAGAATCAAATTCACAAGAACCGTCGTCTTCTGTTGCCATAGTATCGTAATTAGAGGCTTCGGAGTCTTTACAACCTAAAATAGAAGAATCAAATGTACAAGAACCGTCGTCTTCTGTTGCCATAGCATCGTAATTAGAGGCTTCGGAATCTGTACAACCATACATTCCTGAATTTACATCTAAAGAAACGTACATGTTTGTATTTTCTTCGCTGTTTGATACCATGAAAGGAACCTCTAAAAAGGAAAGAGCTTGATCTAGTGTATATGAGTTTCCATTGTACATAAGAATGTTACCGCCCCATCCATCACCATTGGAGTCAAGCATTTGAAGTGTGTAATTCCCAAAGGGCAAACACAGCTCTGGATTACCATCGGTATAACCAGATTCTACAAAATAGCCATTTTCATCAAGTATAGTATAGCTTACCTCTTCTGGATAATTTCCCATAGTAAAGCTAAGAGCCCCACAGAAATTTAAACTTAAATCAGTACAAGATTCAATCGGTTCTCCTTCTCCTATTCCGTCCCCATCGGAGTCCATGTAAGAGTAAAAGTAACCTGAGCCACCTATAACGCCACAGACATCGGTATCTTGAGCTTTAGTAATTGAGGAATTTACAATCCCCATAGACAAGACCAAAAAGCTAATCAAAAATTTATTTGCAGTTTTCATATTTCTGGGAGATTATGATTTAATAATGATTTTTCTGAAACTAGAATCGTTTAATTTCAACTCTATGAAATAACTTCCTTTGGCAATATCAGAAGCGTCAATATCTAAATTGTGAAGTCCTGACTTAAGTAATCCACTATATAAATCTTTTACTTTTCTACCTGTTACATCATAGATGACGATAGAAATGATTTCTTCATTTTCAAGTGAAAATTCTACCTCAAACTCCTCTTTAAATGGATTTGGATAAACATCAAGAGAATACGCTTTCAGCAAATCTTCTGGACTATCAACTAAAACAATCGGATAAGGATCTTGTATCGAACCGATCAATTTATTTGCTTCAAACTCTAGAGTATTTTGTGCTTGAAAATAGTCACCAGTAACCTGGTCGAAGTATTTAAACGAAATATTGTACCCCTCATCTCCATAAATGGTGATGAAATACAAGGATTCTTCCTCATTGATTGGTGTCGCATTAATGTTACCCAGACACAAGTGATCGCTATAGGCGGCAAGAATATTTGAAAGATCCGGTTGAGAGTATTTCTCCAAATCAATTTTTGCAACCATACTCATTGAGTTTTGATACATAGCGTTGTTCACCTCAACAAATTGGTCGGCAAGCTGATTCTTATTAAGTTGGTAGTCGCTAATTCTAAAGATTGAACTTTCAGGGTAAATTAACGAACCGTTGCTTTCGGTATTTAACATATAGCCGTGTCCACTTTCCATACTGTTTAGAGTACCAAGCCATCCTAGACTCTCAGAAGCATACATACTAAAAGCACTTTTGTTCTTTATCACATCGCCCGAGCTAGGGTTTAGACTTGAAAGCGCGTCATTCGTACTCATTATTCTTTGACCCAAGTAACTGATCCAGTTCCAACCTGCATTTATACTGATCGGCACATCAGATGGATTCACAATTTTACCTTCGTAAATAATCGTATCAGATTTTTGCGTTTTAATCATGAACATATCCGTAATAGGAAGTTCTGTTAAAGAGCCAATCCAGGTATCATTGTATCCATCAATTTCTGCAAATTGAGTAAAAGCATATTGATTTTTAAATATCGAAACTGATGAGCCATCCACCTGATTCATAACGGTAGAAACTTGTAATACATCGTCTAAATCGTCTTGTTCCTCTAAAGAATTTAGGTTAAAAGACACCCAATTCCAGCCTTCATTTAAAACGATGTCTTGTCTTAAAATATTGGTCGCTTCGAAGTGAGCAAGCTCTGTAAAAGAACCAATCACGAAACTAGGTTGGAAATCATGCAGATCTTGGCCATTAATTTTCACTCGAGTTTGGAATTTACCTGCGCTGGCATCCCATAGTCTAAAGCTCACTTCTTCGCCGTTTACTTGATCTCCGTATACCGAAAGGAAAATGATATAGCTGTCGTATTCCTCTATATAAATTGGACTAGCTGCTCCTCTTAATTCCTCACCTACATAAGCAAACAATAGATCCATCTCATCTCTAGATCGAATTCCTTCTACGGTTACCTTCCCTACAAAGTTCATTACATATTCATAGTCTTGTGGATCAACAGAATATTCAGGTTGTACCATTTCAACATTTAGATTGAACTCCATTCGCTCTGCATAGTTATTGTTTCCAACCAATAATATGTCTTCCTTGTAGTCGCCAATAAACAGATCTTCATTTACAACAAACTCAATTTGAGTAAATGAATTTGGATCTAACAATCCTTCGCTAGGATAAGCATTTAACCAAGGTGGTAAATTACTGATTTGGAAATTCTCTACCGTACCCCCTTGATTGATTATGTGGGTTGTGAACGAAAGAGACTCACTAAGTAATTTTTCCATTTCTATAAACTCATTGTCCCAAATCAATTGATTTTTGTCTATGTAAGTGCTCCATGAAATAGGAGATTCAATCAGGTTTCCAGATAAATCTCTAACTTTTTGAAGTGTAAAATCGATTGAAGTGTTTTCAATTCTACTTAAAGACTCCGTTAAATTAATAGCGATTTGATCTCCATTGGAAACATCGTGAAAAGAAACCGAGGTTTTAAGTTCTGAAGCTCTAATTAAAGGAACATCTAATTCGGAGTAAACAAATATAGTCGCAGTTTCTTTAACCTCATTAAAATCTGTAGACTGTTCTAGCCCTAACTTATCGGATATATTACTGTGCATTTCAGACAGAACTCGGTCGTGAGACTTGGCAATATTCCAAATTCTTAGCTCGTCAATTAATCCGTTATAATGGTTTGTGTATTCAACAGAAGCTGCTTCTGTATCCAGAACTCTTCGATGACCTAAGTAGGTCGAAGAAGATGTAATACCACCCACAAATTCTGAGTCTTTTTGGTCAACCTCTACTCCATCTAAATATAGTTTGGTGTTTGAACGCGCGTTTTTAACCATGGCCATATGATGCCATTCACCATCATTGTATGATGTGTTGGAATGTAAAACGGGTGCATCTATGGTATCCCCTTGAAATATCTCTATTGCTCCAGCGTTTACATCAAACGACCAGGTTTCAAAATTAGCTCCTTGATCCCAAGACCCCAAAGTAAAAAGGGTTTGATTATCTGAAACAGCCGTGTTAAACCAAAGTTCGATTGTGAAGTCACTCCCGTTTACAATGGCGAGTGTGGAAGAATCTTGAAGCGCCGAGAAGTCTTCTATTAAGGCTGGATTGTAATCCAAACTCAGGGCTTTGTTTTCACTTTCTACAGCCCACTGTGCTGTTGTTTGTGCACCCCTATACCTGGCCTTGTCTTTAGGATTTGACCTAAGCTCATCCATTGGCCAATATCCAACTAAATTGGCTTCTTTTCCAGACAAATTAATAGAACGGTTTGCTTGTATATCGCCTGCAACTTTACTCCATACTCTTAAATCGTGCATAGCACCTTGGTAATGAGCGCCAACAATAATAGGTCCATCGCCTACATAATTCATATTAAAAGAATAACTCGGTGTAGCAACAGAGCCAGTTCCATCTAAGAAAATTACTTCATGATTTTCGGCATCGTAAGCAAGAGCTAAGTGCGTGAATCCAGTACTCGGTAATACGATTGAATGGTTAACCGTCTGACTTTGTGCTGGATCGGTAGGATGAATGTAGTCAAACTGTAATTTAGGATCCGTATCGAAATCAACTACACTCATTTTAATCACTTCCGAATCGGTTCCATTTGATTGTTCAAATAAAACACCATTAGACTCTGGTTTTAGCCACATTTCTAGAGTAAAAGACTGGTTTAAATAAACTCCTGAAGGTATGTTTAAACTATCGTCTGAGCCGAAATAAAGGTAGCTATCGTGTGTATGAGCTGTCCTGTTTTTTCGCGTCATAACTTCAATATATGTTTGAGCGGATGAAGTATTAAAGGCAATTTCATTGATTGACTCATTGAAGGTTACGATCACATCATCATTCGGGTTTAGTATGCCATCTATAGGCTGAATAGAACCAAACAATTCAGGTTGGATTCGATCTGAAAACACATCGTGAGTTAAACTTTGAACAGCGATTTCTTCTTGCTGGCTGGTGGTTTGTGAAGTATAAAAACCACAATTTGATTTTGCACGGATTTTATAATTCCCATCTTTTGGCACCATCGGCACCTCCCAAAGAACATTTGTACTTGACATTCTCAAAGAAAGCATCTCATTATCTGAAACGGCTTCTTCCGAACTTAAGTACGTTGTTTTTAAGCGACTGATCTCTTCTTGAATATACTCAGTAGTATCGCCCTCAAATGTCTTCCAGGCTAACCAATCTTCATGTACGTTAAATTCTGTAACATCGTATATGGCGCAATTACTTCCTCTACAATCTTCTTTTGGTTCTAAATTGTTGAACAAGTTTGTTGTAATAGCAGCAGACAAATTAAAGTCCGAATGCAGTAGATTATACAAATCTAAAGGACTAAAGGTTTTGTAATTCTCTAGTTTATTGATTACGTAATGTGGATTAACCACATTTGACTGAGGCTCGATAGGTGACCAAGGTTCGTTTTCAAATTTATAATCAAAGTATACATCTCTTAAGCTATAGTAGTTGATGTTGTAGTCCTGTAATTTAAGAGTAAGCAAGTTTGTATCGGCAATATTCACTAGCCAATCGTCATCCGTATCTTTAATTACAATGTCTGTACAAGTTGGTAAGAAATAAGCACTGAAAGAGATCGTATCGGCAATTTCGTATTCATCTGAGGTCCCAAATTCATACTGACAAGCAGGGTAAATAACGAGTTTAAGGTTTTCGTAGTTTAAAGAATCTGGACCTTTGTTTACCGTAAGTGTTTTGTTTACTGAACCTCCAGCTGGAACCGCAAAATCTCTATTTGGCTTAATACCATCAATTTTTATAATAGCTCCATGTGGATTCGAAGCTTCAATAACACGAAGATTAAAGATTCGGTCCGAGTTGTTTTCTGATGCATTCCCCAGGGTTATATTAAATACTGCTTGTTCATTTTCATTAACATTGTACAAAACTGAAGGAAATACATCTATGATAGGCTTATCTATTTGAGATGTCGTTGCAGATAGCTCATAAGGAACGTCAGAAGCAAACATACTGTTATGTTGAACTAGAAGAGCTTCTCTAACAGCATTATAAACTTCCAATCGCTTCTGATCAAAGACACTTTTAATCGGTAAAGCAGTTGTACGAGAATAATCTACATAAGATGCTTTTTTAACATTAAGCTCATTTTCAGCTAAAGAACCATAGAAGGTAAAATCAAATGTATTTGAGTTCAACATTAACTGACTTGGCATCGCCAAACCTGTTTTCACAAACTCGTCGTAAAACTTTAATTCAAAATACAAATCAAAATCTCTAATATATTTTGCGTTTACTACACTTTCCCAAGGGCAAGAGGTCGCACCAGCTTGAACTTTAAATATAGGCCCGAATCCGTAATTTGATTCGTTTACATCTATAGAAATGATGTCTCCTTGATCGTTGTCTGATAATTTATAGTTTGTAGTCGTTTGGGATTGTCCAGACAAATTTGTGGCAGTCTTAAACTCAAGCGTGAATTTATTGTTGTAGGAAAAATCTGCATTAAATCCAACCACTAATGCATTCCCTGAAAAATCTGCACCTAAATTGTTTACTGAAGATAAATCGTAAGTAATCGAATTCGTATTGGAGTAAGCCCCAACTGATGTATGACTTTGCTCTACTGAAATACCTCCATTAATCGAATGATTTGTTAAGAACTCCGACTCTATTTTATCGAGTTCATTTTGAGCCATAGCTCTTTTCCACAACTTAATTTGCTGGGCATAAAACTGAACCTTATCTCTTGGGATAACAATCGTTTCGGATTCTTCTGGTACATCCAAGGTTAAATCACCTATTAGATTGTTTAAATTTATAAAACCAGGAACAGTAGTGAAATCTTGTACACTCGCAAAATTCATTAACAAATCACTTAATTGCTGTTCGTTAGCGTAAGCATCATTGGTTGGATCATCATCAACGGAAATATCGACAGAAATACCCGCATTAACACCTCCGCTGGAGTAATCTCCAGATGCAGAAGCAGTATTAACACCATCTTCGCTAGAAGAACCTACGCTACCTCCCACGGTAGTATTTCCGTTTGAAATAGAACCCGAAGCCTCGCCATCGCCAATAGAGCCTTCTGAATCCGAAATATTATCGTAAGCATCAAAGGGGTCGACTGCGAGATCTCCATTTAGGTTGAGATAAGCAGATATTTCGATGTCTAAACCGGTTCCAAATAGAGGTCCTGTATTCACAAAATTTAAATACTGCACAAGCTCTGGCGTTACGCCTCCGTTAATAGAAAAACCAAATCCTGAGGTTTCACTTTCTAGAGAATAAAGTGGGCTATTCCACTCATCGTTATTAATACCCGAATTGGATACACTGTAGCCTATGTAGTAATCAGCATCCTCAAAGTTGGACTGAAACTCTTGGTATGTTGAACCTAATATTGCGGTTAGTGTATTTACATCGTAATTTGTTAGAACCGGTAATTCATAATATTCTTCAGAACTAGTCTCTGGGATAGTGTAGTAATTTCTGATGGATTGATCTTCATAAGAATCAAAACAGGTAGAATTACTTGGCTCACCGAAACACTCATGATCTGTAGGTAATAGATCTGTATCAACCGTGTATTCTCCAAATAAGTACGTATTCTTAATTAAAGCCAATTTGGTAAGTAAATAATTCTGAATATAATTATTTGAATAAGCAAATTTAGTTGTTACCCCTGGTTTGATACTAACTTCTCTTTGCGTACCTATTTGATAAGAAGCAACCTCTTCAATATCATGAATAATATAGGTCTTTCCATTTGAGGAATAGGTAGAGTCTGAAATAATAGATTCTGAACTAGAAACGGGAATGGAAGAAAGCTCATACAAAGCCGAGGCTTCTAAAATAGAAATAACTGTATCGTTGGTTTCATTATCAATTTCATATTGCTTTCTGATTGTTTTGTTTTGCTTTATTAAAGGGTAATCTAAACAATCGAATACACCTCCACCTAAAGCACAATTATGTGAAGATAAAAACTGAAGCTCTTTTGAAGTTCCAAAGTTTAAGTTTTTAGATTCTCCAATGTAAAGATCTCCTTTTGCACCAACTTCCCAATCTGCACTGTTAGTCGATATGGTGTGGTTGAAGGTTTCACTAATGGTTATTATATTTTCTGAAGAATTTGTTAGAGTTGCTGAATTTGACATTCCTATAGTAGCAAAAGCTTTTGCAGACCATTTTACTGAATTTGAAACCGCTGCCACGGGAGACCCCACGATGACACCAAGTCCATTTTCTGATTGAAGCCCAATTCCTGCTTTAAAGTTCCAATCCTTACTATAGCCATTCACATTAGTTACAGCAGAAGTTCTGCTTATGGTAGAACCTTCCGTAATAGAAGAATAAGAACCATCTCCATTTGGATCTCTCAAAATCATATCAACCGTTTGAGGACCAAAAGTGAAAAAGTCGTTTCCATAAGACTCGTCTCCAAAAACGTATACATCTCCTCTGGTTGAGGCGTTTTGGCCTGCGGAAAGTTTTGGCCATTGCGCATTTACTGACCCGTCTTGGTATTGGATAATAAACTTTCTAAGATAACCTTGTTCTTTCCCAAAAACAAAAGGATCATCTGGAGTAAACTCATAATCAATACTTCCGTTTAAATCGTCTAAACTCATCATCGAATTCGAACTTTTCATCATGGTATTAAAGATGCTAATATCTCCTTGCTGTAAAGGATTTAGGTATTGCGTTGTATTGTAAACTGATGCGCCATTTTGGTCTTTGTACATATAACTGTTATGGTTATGTGCTAATAAAATAGACCCATAGTTCGTGTATACTTCACTTACCTCTATATTGTACCTATATGCTCCGTTTAAGAATTTTTCTTCAAAAACTGGCATCCCCAAAAAGTAGCCTGTGTTATCGAATGTAGTAATGGAATAACCCTCTTCTATTTCAATAGATTCTTCTCCAATAAAAGAGGTCCAAAAGTCGTTTCCAGAAATATTTTGGCTGACCAAAATACTTGGGTTATTTCTATAAACAAGGTCAAACCTTTTATTAAATGTTACCGGCTGAGTGCCATAGCTTCCATATACTGAGCTTGTTAGTTCTTCTACAAAATCACCATTTGCATCGTTTTCTCCAATCACCTTCATATCAATGGTAGGGAAAAGTTGTTGTTGATTTCTGTAGTGATTTTCTACATCGTAATTGGACGAGATCCAAGAGGCACTATTTACTTTGTGTATAATTGGTAATAATTTAGCATGATACTCTCCTGTTAAAACATTGGTCTGAACTGAAACTAAATACCCTTCGTAATCTAATACAGAGGCATCATTTGGCATTAAATCAAAACCAACAGATCCAATAGTATTTGCAGACAAGTTAAAACCAATTGCAATGTCCTCTATTGATTGATTGTTGTAGGTTTGTCCTCCAGTTATTCTTCCTCTAAGTTCTTTATACGTATTGCAACTAAAATTGGGTAAGTTTTGTTCCGAATTAAAACTAAACTCTTGACAATACCTATTATCGTCATCACCCTCTAAATCTCCGTAATAAAAAGTATGTCCATTTTTCTCAAAACTAATGCATTGCTCTCCAATAGGAATTGACATTGTAAAATATCCGTCGGCATTGGTTTTAACTTCACCGTCCTCATTTTGGACTCGTTTACCTCCTACTTTCACAAACACATCTTCAACTCCAATTTGGAATTCCGTTTTGTCAATTAAATTCACGTCTGAATTTTCTTCAGTAACATCAAAAAATACATTTCCTTGAACAGTTATGGAGGTTAAATCGTTAAAATTTAGTGACGTAATTAAATTGGTTTGATCTCCAATAAATCCAGTAGATTGAGCAGGCAAGAATTCGTGAATAACAGAGTAGGTTTCATTTAAGATGGTAAATGGCGTAATTGAAAAATTATTTCCATCGTTAATGTATCTAATATCGGTAACATCGTACATTCCACTAGAAGTAGACGAACCTAAATGCAACAACTCAGTATTGTAGGTGTCGTTGTAAAAGTGATTGGCATGGTTCGGTATTGAAAAAGTATCTAAAGACAAGGAGTTTAATTCCATATGATTCCTGTTGAAAACATCGATGATACTGGAAGAAATATCATAAGAAAATTCTCCCAGACCTTCATCTGCAGTAATAAAAAATATGAGGTCGTCATCTGACGAACTTAAAAATTTAAAATAATTAGATTGAATCTCCTCATCCGAAAGAGCTCTCTTCCAAAGAACCATTTCGTCCATTAGTCCATCAAAAGATGAATTAACATTTAAATCTCTATCAACACCAAAGATGAAATCATCAAAGATACTTGGTGTAAATTGAGAGGTATAGGTATTCATTAATGAACCGTTGATGTATAGCTTAACCTGTTTTTCTTCCTCCAACGTAGTAAATGTAAGCGTAACATTGTTCCAACTATTCTCTTCTGGTTTTAAATTATAGGCTGGGTATGTTTCGTTTACTGAACCTGAGTATTCACTGTATCCAATTGTATTTCCCTCTAGGTACAAACTCATGTTATACAAAGTAGACTTTCTAGAAAACAACACACCCTGTTGATCGGTCATTGACTTCATCCAAAATGTTACAGTAAAAGCATCAAGGTCTGAGGCACTTTTAATAGGTTGTCTTACAATACCATAGTTCGAAGCCAAATTTAAAGACCTATTGGTCGTTTGATCTTCGTTTATTATGGGCTCTACTTTTACGTATACATCCGATACTGGATTTGAGGTTTGGTTATAGGTAATCCTCCCCGTAACTCTACCAACGGGTCTTCTGTAACCTACTTGATGAGAAGATACTACATTTGCTTGTACTCCTGGGGCTTCAGGTGAAGAGGTTGCACAATTTCCAATATGAGCTTGAACTCTGTATTCGTACAACAGATTTGCTTCAGCATAGGTATCTTCAAAATACTTTTCCCCTGTGGTTACAGAACCAAGTTGAATCCAAGCATTCTCTTCATCAGAACCATACTGTCTGCGCTCGATAGAATAATGATCAATCACACCAGAACTATTGTTGTTCCAAATAAGATGCACTTTATCCGCAAACTCCCCCTTTGAAGACTTTAAATCTAATAACGGGTTCCCTAATTCAAATACATCTTCAGTTAAGGTTGGGGTAACGTCCATACTATCTCCCTTAACCTCATGATAGAATGGAGAGTCTTCTAAACTAACATTTCCGCAATTATACGATTGTATTTGATAGGTATACTCATTACAGAGTACGGTACTTGCTCCAGTAAAACTAGTCGCTGTACCAGGCTTGTCTTGAAAGATCAAGTCGCCACCCTCAACAATCAAATCTTGAAGATTCGCTTTTGTTAAGACTACAGAATCAAGTTCCACAGCAGCCGAATAGGTTGTGGTTTCTGTAGGAGCAGAATTGATGGCTTGGTTGATTGGAGTTCTAGCGGTACGGTATATTTTTATACGATCTATATCGTCTACCTCTTTTACATTCGTAAACCGAAGGGTAACATAATCATCAAAATTAGCAGAAGATATATCTACTCTAGTAGGTCTTGGTTTTCTGTTTCCAGTAATTACTCTTGGTTTGAATGACCTAAATACCTTTCCATCTGTCCGAGTTGCTTTGATTATTCCATATACTGTTTTTTCAAATACAGAGTCTACTAAAGGGAGTGTAATATTATCTATGTTTGTCACATTCCCGGCGATTACTATTGGTTCTTGGGTTCCTGGTTCAAAAAGTGTGTCTGTAAGCTCACTATTTTCATAAAATAAAACACGCTGAGAAAGTCCTTGAGTACCATAAAAATCAGCACTATTAAAGGAAAGAATATGATCTTGATTGTCGTATTCATAATCTTCGTTACCAAACTTAATCTCCTCATTAATAGAACTTTGAACTCCATTAATTTCGAACCCATCACATAAAGGCGTTGGTGTATCAAAATTCAATTGAGTATTGTCATTAAAAAAAGAAATTCCAGCACCCGTACTCATCGAATGCTGGACGAGGATTGAATCTATAAATTGATTCACAACTTCTGTTTTGATGCTGTATAGATAGGTTTCCTCTGGATCGGCAGTATGATCAGTAAACTGCCCTACGAATCCTACTTCTGATAAGTCTGCGTCTAGGGAATTTACTTCATCATTTGGATCAACTACTCCATTGGTAACATTTTGACCCTCGTTAAGTGTATAGTTTATAAATGGTTCTCCATGTTCAAACTTATAAACCGTCCTCCAACTATTGATGTCTGAATCTGGATCATCTGTTCTTTTTACAGTATATGACAAGTTTTCTATGCTTACACCCGTAAGATGGCTCCATTTTAATTTTACATTTCCATCTTCCTGATTAAGTGCAATAATTCGATCAATTGGAATTAGATCAGTTGTTGAAATCGTATTTGGGTTAAACTCCCTTTGCATAGCACAACCTCTCCCAAGTTCTCGGTAATACAAAGTATAATCAAAAGTAAAAGAGGGACCTAAATCTACCGTATTTTCAGGAGTGAGGATGGGTAAAGAAAATTCATCTGACCATGGACCTAATGCAACCCCATGCTCAAGGTTGTCTCCGTATATCTCTTCACTAACGGCATGCCATGAACCAACATTATCAGTTGATGCACAAGTAGATAATGAACCCTCACCAATTAAAGTAACTGTATTATCTGTAGTGACACTTTCTAATTCAACGGCTACTGAATTCCCATAATTAACACTTATTGCTGCATTAACATAGTTATGGCCATACCCATCATTTCCCACCCTAAATTGAGTGAAACCATCTGATGAAAATGATAAAGGAAAAGAAGTCCAGTCATAACTACCATACTGAGTATTTCCTACAGAAAAATTGGTCGTGTTTGTGAAAGTGTGACCTGGACTTCCCCAAATATAAAAATCACCTCCATTCCAAGCTACCCAATCATCATTTACTTCATCGTATGTGTTGACTTCGACTAAATTTTGCCAGCCCTGATAACTACCCTGATGAGGTGCATCTCCCCAAGGCGATGGAACAGGTTCAGGAATAGCAATAGTTACCCATGCAAAATTATTATTATTGTATGCAAGATTGTTATAAACTAAATCAGACAATTCAGATTCACACATACCTACTACACAAGGTTCATCCGTCGTAAGTTTAGTCGTAAATCTAATAGCACTTAAAGAACTAGAATTGTCAGCACCATTCTTATAGATTAAGCCTATGTTGTAATTGGTTCCCCCGGGTAACCATTCTATAAACTCATCAGGACCAATATTTTGTTCATATTTCGCATTTTGAGCAAAAGAATTGAGAGATAGAAATACGGAAAAGGCTATAAACAGAAATAATTTGTTAAAAAAAGATACATTCATAATCGAGGGAGGTTTATGTTTAACGCAAAAAATTTATTGAAAATGATTTAAAAAAAAGTGGTCTGCAAAAAATTATTAAAAACGCCGAAATTATATTTATCACTTTATAAGAGTGGTGTTTGTGAATAAATATGGTGAAGAAAAAATTAAATCAACCAAGTAAAAAATGGCTGTGGAAGATCATTTCCAATCATGAATTTATTAGTTAAACAAAAGTCATTCATTATTTCATCCAACTCTGCGAAAGATGGATAAGTGATGACCGTAAAAAACTCTAATACAAGTGATTTCATCATAATTGAAGATTAAATTTACGGATGTAAAAGTATCTATTCAATTAATCTTGGACGTTGATCAGGGTTAAGAAGCGTAATTTATTTGCTTGTGAGTCGTTTACGAATTCGACTTAAACCTTCAGGTGTTATTCCTAAATATGAAGCAATCATATATTGAGGAATATTTTGAATAACATTAGACCTATTCTCAATTAAATTTAGGTACCGCTCTTCTGGAGATTTTAGAAGAAGGTCCTCATATTTTTCTGAAACAAGCATAAATAAATGTTCCGTAAACATTCTACCTAATTGTTGAAATTTAGAATTTTTTTGATAGAGTTGAGAAAGTTTATCCTTGTGTATTAATGTAATGGATGTGTTCTCTAATGCTTGAATATAAGCTTTGGACTTTTCATTTGTAAGAAAACTAGTATAACTGGAAATAAAATCATTATCGAAAAAAAAACCACGGATGTATTTTTTACCGTCAACAAGATAGTAGTAGCTCAATAATCCTTCATCAATGAAGGAAACATAGTTACAATATTCGCCTTCTTCAATTAAGAAATCTCCCTTTTCAATTTTTTTTTCAATAAAGTCTTTAGAGATCTCTAACCATTCACTATCAGTAAATTTGATAAGGTTAGAAATTGCATTTCTTATATTTTTTTCCAAATTCTATTTTTAAGGTGAAAAATCGTCAACAACAGAATGCTTAAAATTAGTCAATTTAAGTAGCTCTTTTTCAAACGAAGTTAATTTTTGTTTGAAAAATAAAACAAAGAGTTTTAGCACCTAAAAAACTTAAGATTTATAAATTAATAAACACCACAAAACCATTGCTATTAAACTTAATTGTTTGCGCTTTACAATCTCCATATTTTGACAGCATCTAGCCCTAAAAATAGCCTACTTTTATTCGGCTGTTCGATCTATCCATATTCTAATTATTTTAAAGTTTCTGTCACATTCATTAATGCACTTTCTAAAAATCCTAACTGAATTAAACGTTATGTAAAACTGCCCCAACGGAACAAGCGGGATTAGAACTCATCTTATTCGCACTTTCTAGATGCCGACTTTGTCTATTATACGAAACTAAAGCGGTCCCGATTTACAAGGATTTAAACCATAACAAAAGCCAAGCTAGTAGAGAGGCTTATGTTATGGTTTAAATCCGCTACTTTTTAAATTGATGTAACAATTGATGCTTAAAAAAGAGAATTGAGACTTACTCCTAGTGGCATATTAATACAATGGCTGGTTTTTTGTGTAGTGTAACCCTTAAAAATTCTAAATCGACCATTCACTTTACAAACTCTACTTTACCTAAATCTTTGATGAGCTAAGTTTTAAAAGCAATGTTTTTCCGATAAATAAAAAAAGAGCTAAATTATATTACTAAATCATTACCAGACAAAAAGGATTGCTTAGATTATCAAAAATGTAAATAAGCTATGTCAACCAATTTAAATAAGCCCAAGGCGATTAGAATAGATGAAAAACTTTTGTTGTATTCTAACGAAAGTGATCTCGCAACTACAATTGAATATTTGCTTGGTGGAAAGCCTCTAATCATTAAAGGATTTTACAGCGAAGGACTGTTCCTTCTCAAGGAAATACATAAATATTTAAAGTTAAAACGCCCCAATAAAACATTCAAAGAGCAACAAAGCTATCGAGCAGAGTACTTTAAACTTTCTAATTTAATTTTACTAGAAGTTGTTAATCAAAAACTTTTGGTGAAAAAAGCTCCGAGTATTGGTTGGTTAAAAAAACTATATCCTGAAAACAATCATTTTTACTTAAGTTTTCCGCAAATACAGGGCATGAACAGTTCCTGGCAATGGTATGAAAAAGGAATTAAGATGCCTGTATTACGCAATAAAATTCATCCGTACTATGGAATCTACTTCCCTACCCGATTTGAACATTTAATACTGTTTGATAATTGGTTAAAACGGTATAGTGGAGCAAAAAAATCAGCCATGGATATTGGTGTTGGAAGTGGTGTATTGACGCTTCAATTGATGAAATATAATTTTCAAAAAGTATATGCAACAGATGTAAATCCCAATGCCATTATAGGAATGAAAGAATTCATCGCTGAAACGAAACTATCTCGAAAAATTGAACTTGACTGTGGCCATCTGTTTGGTAAATTTGAAAATAAAAGTGAATTAATTGTATTTAACCCTCCTTGGCTTCCAAAAAAACAGGACTCTAATCCAATGGATCAAGCCATTTACTATGATCAGAACTTATTTACAGATTTTTTTTCGGAGGCAAAAAAAAGACTCTTACCTGAAGGAAGCCTAGTTGTAATTTTTTCTAATCTAGCCCAAGTGTCAAACCTTACGAGTAAGCATCCAATTGAACAAGAGTTGTCAGAATTTAATAGGTTTAAATTAGAGAAGTGTTATAAAAAATCGGTAAAAGAAGCCTCCAATAAAACAAAAAGAGATCAATATTGGCGTGGGTCAGAAGAGGTTCAACTTTGGGTACTTAAAAATAAGTAGAAATTATGATAGCTAAGCTAGCTAGATTTTAAAATAGTATAGCATTTTTACAACCATTTAAATAGACTCAAATTCCCAAAATTTATCCTGAGGTAAGGGTGCCGAGTACGTTATTTTCGACT
>Ga0206128_1002047_pt1 | contig 18725 bp, 15 predicted proteins | sample Helgoland_Spring_7_FD_148601 | JGI IMG/M metagenome (GOLD analysis project Ga0206128, IMG submission 148601) | Pelagic subsurface seawater microbial communities from Kabeltonne, Helgoland, North Sea - Helgoland_Spring_Bloom_20160426_1 | ecosystem: Environmental > Aquatic > Marine > Epipelagic ... | reverse complement strand
TTTTCTCCGGTTTTATCTCCTTGAACTAAATCTCCTGCTTTTTTATTTACAACAATAATATGATTGTCTTCGTAAAGAACTTCAAGCATTAATATTGTTCTTTTTCGTTGGGGAAGTCTACCGATTTTACATCATCAACATAGGCTTTTATTGCGCCTGTAATTTCATCGAACAAGGATAAGTAGCGTCTTAAAAAGCGTGGGCTAAACTCATGCGTCATGCCAAGTAAATCGTGGGTAACGAGCACTTGTCCGTCTACTCCAGCACCTGCTCCAATCCCTATTACAGGTATGGATATACTCTGGGCTACTTTTTTAGCTAAGCTGGCAGGTACTTTTTCCAATACCAAAGCAAAACAACCCGTATCTTCTAATAATTTGGCATCATTAATTAATTTTTTGGCTTCCTCTTCTTCTTTTGCTCTTACTGTGTATGTTCCAAATTTATAAATGGATTGAGGTGTTAAGCCAAGGTGTCCCATAACGGGAATTCCAGCTTTTAAAATACGTTGAATAGAATCTATAATTTCGCTTCCGCCTTCAAGTTTAACAGAATGCCCTCCTGATTCTTTCATTACTCTAACTGCCGAGCTAAGTGCTTTTTTGGAGTTTCCTTGGTAGGTTCCAAAAGGCAAGTCAACAACAACCAAAGCTCTATCAACGGCTCTTACCACAGATGCTGCGTGGTAAATCATTTGATCTAGTGTTATCGGAAGGGTCGTTTCATGTCCAGCCATCACATTAGAGGCAGAATCTCCAACTAAAATTACATCTATACCCGCTCTGTCTACCATTTTTGCCATGGTATAGTCGTAAGCAGTTAGCATTCCAATTTTTTCACCATTACGCTTCATTTCCAGAAGTACGTTTGTGGTTATTTTTTTAAATTCTTTTTTATGAACAGACATATTTCTACTTTTCAAGTATGGGGTTTAAGTCTTTTAGTGTATCGGTAATTGTACTGTCTAGATTAAAGTAAACAGTATCTGCAGTGCAAAAGTTGGTTAAAATAGAATCAATAAAATATTGCTCTTCTAGTTCTTTGTCTAGTACCTTTTGAAACAATTCCAATTCTAAATCTTCGAAATGTAATTTGACATTATTGAGTGAGTCCGTAATGAGTTTGTTCTCAATTTTTAGTTGCCTATTTTCCAGGGTGTTATTTATTACTTTTGTACTTAAGTCTACCAGTAGGCTTACCTGGTTGGTGTCTACGGCTGATTTAATCACCGCATATTCTGAATTTTCTTTATCCAATTGCTCGTTGATTAGGCGCATGGTTCTTAATTGGTTTTCTAGAATACGAATCGCATTTTCTAATTCTAAAGCCCTAGCATCTAAAGATTGTTCCAGCTCTTGCTTTAGTTTTTCGTTCTTTGTTATTAGATCACGAATTTCTTGGTCGCTTAAGTAAATTTTTGTTTTGTCTCGGTAGAGCTCATCGGCATGAATAGTCAAAAAATCTACCCTACCTTTTGTTTCTGGTCCTATAAACAAGCCAAAACTACCTGCCTCTAGTCCCTCTACTCTAAAACTATGTACCAAAATCCCATTTATGTAGAGGTCATGATCGGTGCCGTTGGTTTTTATATTTAGGTCGTTGTACTCGTTAACCCCTTTAACAACGCTATTTTTCACCCAACCATCTTTCCCTTCTGAAGTTAAAGTAACGTAGTTTCCTTCTATTAATTGACGAATTCGAAAACGATGAAATTTGTTTATTTCACATATAATGGCTGATTGGCCACTGTTGCTGGCTCTAATAATTAGGCCAAGGCTTTGGTTTGTATTTTCAACAGGGCCAAGCATTAATGAGGTACGCACACTAAAACTAGTGAGGTCGTTTTCCCAGGTAGACATTACTGCATAAGGACTTTCTGCTTTAGTTCTGTTCATGAAATATTCGCCTTCATCAAATACAAAAAAGTTATCATCGTTGGTTAAAACAGGCCAAAGATTGTTTAGTTCGCTAAAAGACTCATCTAGCATTAGTTGGCTCAGCTTTTTATGAACGGTTTGTTGTCCAATAGCTTGAAAACTTAATACCACGAATAAGATAGGTAGGCACGATAATTGTTTCATCAGTCACAAATTATTTACCTAACAAAAGTAATAAAATATTATACCTTTGTTCCATGATTAGAAAAACACTTTTAGTACTCAGTTTAATCGCTCTTTTTACCTCTTGCGATAACGATTTAAAAATTATTGCAGATTGGAAAGATGTTCCGGCTGTTTATGGTATCCTTAATGCACAAGATTCTGTGCATTACATCAAACTCAACAGGGCCTTTTTAGGACAGGGTGATGTAATGATGATGGCTCAAGAGTTTGATTCTCTTCATTACGCAGTTGATCAAGTTGGTATTCGCTTAATAGAAAAAGAAGAGGACGATGTTCCAAGTCAAAATGGTACAAACTGGCAAACGCGAAATACGTATGAATTAGAGCCGACAAACGAATTTGTTCGGCCCGAAGGAGTTTTTAGTTCTCCTACGCAAACAATTTACAAAACAACAGCCCCTTTAAATAAAGATTTTTATTACTCCGTAGAAGTTTACAGAAAATCTAACGATACAATTATTGCTCAAACAGACGGCCTAATCCCTATTCTTTCTCCGCTATCAGTGATCAATCCTAATACATACTCTCCTTTGGTTATTCTGCCAAACTCGTATGTTCCAAAAGTACAGTGGAGAAGCGTTTCTGGTGGTAAAATGTATGAATTGTCTATGCGATTTAATTACATGGAGTTTCCAATTTCCGGCGAAAGCGATACCTTGTTTAAATCTATAGAAATTAATTACCCTAGTATTTTTTCTATTGATACTGATGGCGGCGATAACATGGATTACCCTTTGTCGTACGATCAGTTTTTAGGTTTTATCGCTGCCAATATCCCCGATGACCCTCTAGTTAGAAGGTTGGTTGTTGGTTTTGATTCTTCTCCAATAGGAACTGGAGTTTCTATAAAACACGCTTGCTTAGATTTTAGCCTTAGTGCTGCAGGCGAAGATTTAGCTACTTATTTATTACTAAATGAAAATTCAAACTCCTTAGTTCTTGACCGACCAGAGTACTCAAACATAGAAAATGGAGTTGGTATTTTATCTTCTAGAACTGTTAAATCTGTTAATGGTGTAAAAATAACCAACCAAACGAACGATGAAATTGCTAAAAGCGAAGTGACAAAGCATTTGAATTTCGGTTACTTTACACTTAATTCAATTACAAACGAAATAGAAATTAACTACGGTAATTAGACATTTTGTCATTAGTATTGTCATGTTTTGAGGGTCTTTCTGTCAAAACATGACTTTTTTTATGGCCTAAATATTCATTTATCTAATGGCACAAAGATTGACTAAAGAGATTGTAGAAAATTTAAACAACTAATAAATACATTTAGATATGAGTAAAATTATCGGAATTGACTTGGGAACAACAAACTCTTGTGTATCGGTAATGGAAGGTAATGAACCTGTCGTTATTGCAAACGCAGAAGGGAAAAGAACCACACCATCTATTGTTGCCTTTGTTGAAGGTGGCGAACGTAAAATTGGTGACCCTGCAAAACGTCAGGCAATCACTAACCCTACAAAAACAATTTCTTCTATAAAACGTTTTATGGGAGAGTCTTTTGCAAAATGTGCAAAAGAAATTAAAAACGTACCTTATACTGTTGTTAAGGGTGATAACGACACACCTCGTGTAGATATTGACGGTCGTTTGTACACACCTCAAGAAATTTCAGCAATGGTTCTTCAAAAAATGAAGAAGACGGCTGAGGAGTATTTAGGTCAAGAAGTTACTGAAGCTGTAATTACAGTTCCTGCTTATTTTAACGATTCTCAAAGACATGCAACGAAAGAAGCAGGGGAGATAGCAGGCTTAAAAGTTCGTCGAATTATTAACGAACCAACTGCCGCGGCGTTAGCTTACGGATTAGACAAAAAAGACAAAGATGTAAACATTGCTGTATTTGATTTAGGTGGTGGTACTTTTGATATTTCTATCCTAGAATTAGGTGACGGTGTTTTTGAAGTGAAGTCTACCAACGGTGACACACATTTAGGTGGTGATGATTTTGATCAGGTTATTATAGACTGGTTAGCAGAAGAATTTAAAGCAGAAGAGTCCATTGACTTACGTGAAGATCCAATGGCACTTCAACGTTTAAAGGAAGCTGCTGAAAAGGCGAAAGTAGAATTGTCTGCATCTGCACAAACAGAAATTAACTTACCTTATGTAACGGCTACTGCTTCAGGACCAAAACACTTGGTTAGAACCTTAACACGTTCTAAATTTGAACAAATTGCAGATTCCTTAATTCAACGATCTATTGCACCTTGTAAAAAAGCTTTAGCTGATTCTGGATTAGATAAAAATGAAATTGACGAAGTAATCTTAGTAGGAGGTTCTACTCGTATACCTGCCATTCAAGCTATTGTAGAAGAATTCTTCGGTAAAAAACCATCTAAAGGAGTTAATCCTGATGAGGTTGTTGCTGTTGGAGCTGCTATCCAAGGTGGTGTTTTAACTGGAGAAGTAAAAGATGTTCTTTTATTAGATGTTACACCACTTTCTTTAGGTATTGAAACTATGGGAGGCGTTTTCACCAAATTAATTGATGCAAACACAACTATCCCTACGAATAAGTCTCAAGTATTTTCTACTGCAGCAGACAATCAACCTGCGGTAGACATTCACGTACTTCAAGGAGAGCGATCTATGGCTAATGATAATAAGTCTATTGGTCGTTTCCAATTAACAGATATTCCACCAGCACAAAGAGGAACACCTCAAATTGAAGTTTCTTTTGATATTGATGCAAATGGGATTATGAAAGTATCTGCAAAAGATAAAGCTACAGGTAAAGAACAGCACATAAATATTGAGTCATCTTCTGGTCTTACAGACGAAGAAATTCAAAAAATGCGCGACGAAGCTAAAGCGAACGAAGATGCAGATAAGGAAGTGAAAGAAAAAGTTGACAAGCTAAATGCAGCTGATCAAATGATTTTCCAAACTGAAAAACAAATTGCTGAGTTTGGCGATAAGTTACCTGCAGACAAAAAAGAACCTATTGAAGCTGCGATTGCAGAATTGAAAAAGGCTCATGAAGCCGAAGATATAGCTGCGATTGACACTTCTATGGAAGCTCTAAATCAAATATTCCAAGCAGCATCTCAAGAAATGTATGCGCAATCTAACGAAGCTGGAGCCGAAGGCCAAGCTCCAGAAGCAGAGCCTGCAAAAGAGGATGTAACTGATGTTGATTTTGAAGAAGTAAAGTAACAAACTTAAATAATAAAAAAAAAACCGGCTTTTTGGCCGGTTTTTTTTTTGACTAATCCTCGATATTGTCTAATATTGCTCAAACAAAATAAGATATTATGAAAGTTCAAATAGTTTTAGCCTTAGCAGGTATGTTAACCTTTGCATCTTGTCAAGACAATACAAAAGTAAAAGGAATTGATTTTGAGGTTACAAAAGAGTTCTCAAAAGAGGAATATAATACTCAAATGGTAAAGCTTTCTAAATTAGTAAATAAGGCTCTCGAAAAAGAAAAAGATAGTAAAACAATTGGAGCTAAAATTATTAGCTTGATGGCAAATTCTTTATTAGATGAAGAAGGATCTTTCAAAGCTGTATCTCAATCCATTTCAAAATCAAGTTTGTCTGATGCTCAGAAGTCTGAAATTTACGCAGTCCTTAAACAAGAATTCGATGATTCAGGTTTGAGAAAAGTGACTTCAGAAGAAGTAAACACTCAGATGAATAACTTATCAAAGTTGATAGAGAAGTCAATTAAAATTGATAAAGATTCACGTATCAGAAATAAGAGAATTGTTAGATTTATAAAAAAGTCAAATTTAGATTCAAAAATAGCCTTGAAAGTCTGTTTTGACACTATTTCTAACTCAGGTTTATCTGAAGATGATCAGAAAGCGTTCTTTGCCATTATTGAGCGTATGTTAATGGATTAACTTTTTTTAACCATATATAAAAAAAACCACCCATTTAGGTGGTTTTTTTATGTTTATATTTGTTTAGTAAAATAATAAAAAAATGAAAAAACTACTCATCCCTTTAACTTTTTGCCCCTTGTTACTTTGGGCTCAAATGAATCCAATCGTTTTTGAAGAATACGATTTGGAAAATGGCTTACATGTCATATTACACGAAGACCACAGCACACCAATCGTTGCCGTATCGGTTTCTTATCATGTAGGCTCTAAGAACGAAGATCCAAGCCGTACAGGATTTGCTCACTTTTTTGAGCACTTACTTTTTGAGGGGTCAGAAAATATTGGAAGAGGTGAATACATGAAGTTAGTCCAAGATAATGGTGGTGTACTCAATGCAAATACTAGTTTTGATAGAACTTTTTATTATGAAATATTGCCATCCAATCAATTAGAATTGGGTTTGTGGATGGAGTCTGAACGTATGCTTCACGCCAAAATAGATCAAGAAGGTGTTAATACGCAAAGAGAAGTCGTTAAAGAAGAACTACGAGAACGAAATGAAAATACGCCCTATGGATCTATAATGAATGAGGTTTTTGAACATGCTTTTGAATCTCATCCTTACCGATGGACTCCTGGTGGTTCTCCTGAATATATTAATCAAGCGAATTTAAGTGAGTTTATGGAATTCTATAAAACATTTTATGTTCCAAATAATGCCTGTATTTCTATTGCAGGAGATATTTCTTTGAGCCAATCAAAGGAGTGGATTGAAAAATATTTTGGGACTATTCCAAGAGGTACATCAGCTGTACCAAGACCTACGGTAGTAGAGCCTGAGAAGTTTGCAGAAGTTCGTGATACTGTTTACGATAATATTCAGCTTCCGGCAGTTGTACAAGCTTATCATGGGCCTGCTCAAGGAACGGAAGATGCTTATGCTGTAGAGATGATGAGTATGATTTTATCTCAAGGTAATAGCTCGAGATTACAAAAAAACGTTGTAGATAAACAACAAAAAGCAGTTTATGCTGGAGCTTTCCCAATGCCTACTGAAGATCCAGGTTTGTTGTTGATGTTTGGAATTGCCAACATGGGTACAGAGGTTTTAGCTCTTGAAGATGCCATGAATGTTGAAGTCTCTCGAATGTCCGAAGAATTAATATCTATTGAAGAATTTGAAAAACTAAGAAATCAAATTGAAAATGATTTTATTAGTGGCAACACTTCCATGGCAGGTATAGCAGAAAGTCTTTCTGATTATTACTTATACTACAATGGCGAAACAAATTTAGTGAATACAGAATTGGAACGTTATTTTAATGTTACTAGAGAAGCTATATTAGAAGTCGCTAAAAAATACTTACGCCCTTCGAATAGAGTAACCTTACATTATTTACCCAAAACAGAAAAATAATAGTTGATATGAAAAATATAGTATTTATTTTATGCACAATAATAGCTACAAATATGGTAGCCCAAGATCGTTCTATACGACCTCAAGCAGCTCCAGCTCCAGAAATTCAATTAGGATCTACAGCGTCTTTTGTAATGGAAAATGGTTTGAAAGTTTTTGTGGTAGAAAACCACAAATTACCTAAGGTTTCCCTAGCGCTGCAGTTTAAGTATCATCCCGAACTTGAGGGTGAGTCTGTGGGTGTTTCTTCTATTGCAGGCGATTTACTTGGAACAAAAACAAGCACACGGTCTAAAGATCAAATAGATGCTTCCATAGATTACATAGGTGCAAATTTAACAACGTCATCTTCCGGTATTTATGCAAGTTCATTAAAAAAGCATCTTCCTAGTTTAATGGATCTTTTTTCGGATGTTCTAATAAATTCTGAATTTACAGAAGAAGAGTTTGCTAAATTAATCACACAAAACATTTCGGGTTTAGCCAATGCTTCTGACAGTCCAGATGCTATAGCTGCCAATGTGAATTCGGTATTAAATTATGGAACTTCTCACACCTTTGGCGAACTAATGACTGAGGAATCACTCTCTAATATTACGCTTGCGGATTGTGAGCAATTTTACCAAACCTATTTTAGTCCAAAAAGTGCTTACCTAGCAGTTGTTGGAGACATCACTTTACCGGAAGTGAGAACCATGATGCGTAAGTATATGAGTGGCTGGAATGCCGAAGAATTTGAGAATGCTGTATACACTAGTGCAAAGGCGCCCTCGGAAAATAAAGTTTCACTTGTAAATAAGGTGGGTGCCGTGCAGTCTGTAATAAACATTACTTACCCAATTGACATACACCCATCTTCAGAAGATGTATTGAAGTTGAAAGTAATGAATAATATTTTAGGAGGAGGTTCTTCTGCGCGTCTTTTCAGAAATTTAAGAGAAGACAAAGCGTATACCTACGGAGCTTATTCAGCTGTTTCTATAGATGAATTGGGTTCTACTTTTAATGCTTCAGCAAAAGTTAGAAATGAGGTTACAGATAGTGCCATTGTAGCCTTTTTCTCAGAGCTTAATGAATTACGTACTGTAAAAGTTACGCAAGAAGAGTTGCAAGGTGTTGTAAATAATATGTCAGGAAAATTTGCAATAGCTCTCGAAAATGCATCTACCGTTGCTCGTTTTGCAATCAATACAGATTATCTAGGTTTAGATGCGCAACATTATGCTACTTACCTAAAGCGTTTGTCCTCTATTACAGTAGAAGATATATTTCAAGTTGCTCAAAAGTATCTTAAACCAACCAATGCTCACATTATAGTAGTGGGCGATGCAGCTGAATTAAAGGATAAGTTAGCTGCTTTTGGTCCTGTAACACTGAGAGATAATTATGGTGTCGAAAAATCGGATTTAAAACCAGTTCCAAATGGTGTGTCCGCAACCTCTATTGTAAACGACTATATTGCCGCTATAGGTGGTGTTAAGAAATTAAAGAAATTAAACAGTCTTCAGTTTACATACGCTGCCGAAATACCTGGTGCTCCAGCAAAATTACAGATGAATGTTTTACAACAATTGCCCAATTCTTTTTCAATGTCTATGCAAATGATGGGTATGACTGTTCAAAGACAATATTCAAATGGAAATGGAGGCTTTAGTGACGGAATGCAAGGACAAAGTGAAATGACACCCGATGAATTAGCAGAAGCACAAACGCAGTATAAAATAGCAGCAGAATTAGCTTATTTTGATAATTATACAGCCCAAGTTACTGGGGTAGATATGCTAGATGATGAAGAGGTTTATGTGGTTATTCGTACCGACCTGAACGGTGAAATGGCTACCGAGTACTACAGTGTAAATTCTAAATTCTTAGTTAAAGTGGAATCTGTTGTAGATACCCCACAAGGAGCCATGCCTCAGAGTACACTTTATAAAGATTACCAAGACGTTAAGGGTTATTCTTTTCCGCATCAAACCATTCAAAATGTTGCAGGTCAATCTATAGATATGAAGTTAAACAAAGTAGTCGTTAACAAAAAAATTAAAGCTGCAGCATTTGAGTAAAAAAATTAAGTAAACCTATTTCAAAAGCCTCCTGTTATCATGAGGCTTTTGTTTTTTAACTTATATTTGAATCCTATAATTAGTTGTTATGAATATACCTTTAGCCGAGCGACTGCGTCCTAAAAATCTTGAAGATTACATAGGTCAATCTCATTTAGTAGGAAAGCAAACCGTTTTTCGTCAGGCCATGGATTCAGGTGTTTTACCTTCTGTAATTTTATGGGGGCCTCCAGGTGTTGGTAAAACGACGCTTGCACAAATTATTGCACAACAATTAAAGCGAGATATTTATACTTTAAGTGCCATAAATTCGGGCGTTAAAGATGTTCGTGAGGTTATCGAAAAAGCAAAGAACAGAGGTTTGTTTGGAACCGAAAGTCCTGTGCTTTTTATAGACGAAATACACCGTTTTAGCAAGTCTCAGCAAGACTCTCTTTTAGGTGCTGTAGAAACAGGAATCGTAACCCTAATTGGTGCAACTACAGAAAACCCTTCCTTTGAAGTTATTCCGGCTTTACTTTCCAGATGTCAGGTTTATACACTTGAGCACTTTTCTAAAGAAGATCTTCAAAACCTCTTGCAAAGAGCTGTTTCAGAGGATGAAAAGTTAGTTCATAAAGACATTACTATACGAGAAGATAAAGCACTACTTAGATTATCTGGTGGAGACGCACGTAAGCTCTTAAATGTTTTTGAGTTGATTGTAAACTCTCAGAGTTCTCTTAAAATAGTTATCGATGATGAACTAGTTAATAAACATGCCCAACAAGTATTAACCTCCTATGATAAAGGAGGTGAACAACATTACGATATAGCATCTGCTTTAATAAAATCCATAAGAGGGAGTGATCCAAATGCAGCTGTATATTGGCTTGCTAGGATGATTGATGGGGGAGAAGATGCTAAGTTTATTGCCCGAAGATTGTTGATTTCTGCCAGTGAGGATATTGGAAATTCGAATCCAACGGCGCTTATTATGGCTAATAATTGTTTTCAGGCTGTGAGTACTATAGGTATGCCTGAAAGTAGAATCATACTTTCACAATGCGCAAGCTACTTAGCAAGTTCAGAAAAAAGCAATGCTGCTTATGCCGCAATTAATAAAGCAATGGTTGCAGTTAAACAGATGGGCTCATTATCGGTTCCGCTGCACTTAAGAAATGCACCTACTCAATTGATGAAAGACTTGGACTATGGCAAAGATTATAAGTATGCGCATGATTATGCCAATAATTTTGTGGCTCAAGAGTTTTTACCTGAAGGTTTAAAAGGCCATACTTTTTTTGAGCCTGGAAATAATCCTAGAGAAGCCGCTATGCGTGAATTTTTAAAAATACGCTGGAAAGACAAATATGGCTATTAACGGGCTTATTTTATCGATTTATTCATATTTACGATGTATTCATTTAATAGTGAGTTTTGAATTATTTCATAGCCGTCATCGATGCTCTTAGTTTTGCGCCAATGATTTCTATTGGATGATTTCTTATTGCTTTATTTACAGCGATTAATTTTTGGTTTTTTACTTGATTTTTTTTCGTGAATTCATGCCAGAAGTACCCATTGATATTCCATCACTAACCCCAATTGTGTTGAAAATTAAACCGATTAAATTTTTGTTTTTCGTCCCTTGTTTTACCTTTAGGGCTAAGTCGTTTAAGTGCATGTTACATGGGTTTCCTTCATAACCTATACTAGCTATACCTACGAATGGTTTTTTCAAATCTTCTTTTGTTAATCCTATAGCATGAAGCATTGCTTTTGCTGCTGGTTGAGATTCGTCATTGGTAATGATTTTGCTGTATTTATTTAATTCCATTTTATTTTTCTTGGACTCTTTTTTGGTATGCAAGAGCTAGTTTATAGCCCATTGTTTCTTCCCATGTTAATTTAAATGAGTGATTATCTAAACTTTCAATAGCTGAGATCTCCGCTGCTGTTCCTGTGAAAAAAAGCACCATCTGCTGCATATACATCTTTTGGTTTAAAGTGCTTTTCTTTAATTGTGTACTTTAGTTCTTTAGCTATTTCAAATATGGTTTGTCTTGTTATTCCCGAGAGAATGTTTCCATGAGGTGCAGTGTATAATATGTTTTCTTTCTCATAAAAAAAGTTAGCTCCTGGTCCTTCGGCTACATACCCATTCATATCCAGTAATAATGATTCGTCATATCCTTTTTGTTTAGCTTCCTTAGTTGCCAATATAGAATTGATATAATGTCCTGTTACTTTAGCTTCAATAAAACATGATTTTGGGTTTGGTCTTTGAAATGATGAGGTCATTATTTTTAATGCGGAATTACCTAAGTATTTCCCCCATTCCCATGCACAAAGCATTACATGTACACTTTCGCTTGGTTGAAGTGTCATGTTTTGTCCTAAGAATACCATAGGACGGATGTAAGCATCTTCTAAATTGTTTTTTTTTTAAGCAATTCATAACTTAAAGAGGTTAGCTCATCAATCGAGTAGGGTATTTTTATGTGCATTTTTTGGGCGGAATAATGCAATCTTTCAAAGTGCTCTTTTGCTTTAAATAGCTTCGTTCCTTTTCCCGTTTTGTATGATCTAATACCCTCAAATACCCCTTCGCCATAGTTAAGCGTTTGACTGTATAAATCTGTTTTTCCGTCTGTAGATTTAACCCACTTATTGTCTAGAAATAGTATTGTTTTATCTGTGTAGTACATATTATTTTGTATAAAAAATACCCTTTACTATTTTTAAGAAGTATGCTATCATTGTTGTTACTATTATTTCTACCCTTACCTATTGAGAGAACCCCAAATAAAAAAGGTATAATAATTAATGTCTCTTAAAATCAAGTTTTTACAGTTCATTTACAATTTTTATTGGTGTTAAGTATGTATATATGTGAATATACTATTTTTTAAAAAAGAATTAATTATTTAAACTATTTTATTAAAAGTGGAATACACTACAGATAAAAATTGTATTCTGCTGGTGAATCCCTTTTTCTCAGAGATTAAGGTTTTTATACCCTAATTTGATTTCAATTATGATGTTTTGTTTATTTGATACTATTCATCAAGTACTAATTAGGCTTTGATTTATTTTATTGGAAATTAGACGATTTTATGTACTTCTTTTTTATTTGAATTATTAATTGATTATTTGAATGATATTACCCTCTTGACATTTGTTAGCGGGAAAATGGTTTACTTAAATTTTTAAAAAATAGTCAACTGTCTTTAAGAATAGGGCCTTCTTTCTGGATTAGACTTAAACGATTAAATCAATAATTTTGTACCGAGGATTTCAGATTAAAAAATGCGTACAATTTGATATTTGTATTTCTGTTTGATTGCCAATAGATTTTCTGTTTATTTGTATAAGCATATGTACCGCTTAACTTGTATTTGTTTTTATGTCAAAATGGTCTTCGTATTACCTTATTAGAATTGAGTTTTTAGGCTTTCGCTATCACGGATGGCAGAAGCAGAACAAACTAAAGACGATACAAGGAATGGTAGATAAAACATTTAAGTTTGTTTTAGGTCATGATAACTTTAAAACCTTGGGCTGTGGAAGAACTGATGCTAAGGTTTCTGCTGATGATTTTGTTTTTGAGCTTTTTTTAGATGAATTTTCAGATGAATTATTTCTTATGAATAGATTGAATAGTGAGTTACCTTCTGACATTCGGGTTACATCTGTTAAAGAGACTTCTGCTGATTTTAATATAATTCAGTATCCTAAAATTAAGGAATACCATTATTACTTTTCTTTTGGTGAGAAATCGCACCCTTTTAACGCCCCTATCATTAGACATTTCGGAATGGAATTAGACATTGCCTCGATGCAACAAGCAGCAGCTTTGTTTCTAGGCACGCACAATTTTAAGAGGTATGTAAGTAAGCCTTCTGAAAATACCCTGTTTGATCGCACTATTTTAACTTCTAAAATAGAACCAAATACTCGTTTTATAGAAACGTATGCACCCATTAATACTTTTGTTTTTAAAGTTCGGTCTAAGGGTTTTTTACGCTACCAGGTTCGTTTAATGTTTGCAGCTTTGCTTGCTGTTGGAAGAGGTGAGTGGAATCTGCTAGATTTACAGAATAGTTTAACAAACTATGATGGTTCTCAAATTAAAAAAATAGCACCTTCCTCAGGTTTAATTTTGCATAAAGTAGTATTTTAAATACCTTGTTTTTTATCAGCCTGCCCATGCCTCACGGTCTAAACTTCGGTATTGAATGGCTTCTGCTACGTGAATTGTTTCTATAACTTTGCTGTTGTCTAGGTCTGCAATTGTTCTAGAAACTTTTAAAATTCTATCGTAAGCTCTCGCACTTAGGTCTAGTTTCTTCATCGCTAATTTTAATATACTCATGGCTTCTTTTTTTATACTGCCGTGTTGTTTTAAAATTGAGCTACTCATTTGTGCATTGCAGTGTATGTTTGTATTTTTAAATCTTTTATCTTGGTTTTCTCTAGCTTTAATAACTCTTGATCGGATACTTAAACTCGATTCAGTCTTGGTTAAGTTGGTGAGCTCTTCAAAACCCACGGGTGTTACTTCTACATGTAAATCTATTCGATCTAGTAATGGTCCCGATACTCTATTGAGGTATTTTTGAACTATTCCAGGAGCGCAAAGACATTGCTTTTCTGGATGGTTGTAAAATCCACACGGGCATGGGTTCATTGATGCTAAAAGGGTGAAGCTTGCAGGGAACGCTACACTAAATTTAGATCTGGAAATGTTGACAACACGATCTTCCAAAGGTTGCCTCATAACTTCTAAAACGCTTCTTTTAAATTCGGGCAGTTCATCTAAAAACAAAACTCCGTTGTGGGCTAACGATATCTCGCCAGGCTGCGGTACCGATCCACCACCAACAAGAGCTACGTCTGATATTGTGTGGTGAGGAGCTCGAAAAGGACGTATCGCCACTAAAGATGCATCTCCTTTTAATTGTCCTGCTACGGAATGTATTTTAGTTGTTTCTAAGGCTTCGCCTAACGATAGGGGAGGTAAAATGCTTGGAAATCTTTTTGCGAGCATCGTTTTCCCTGCACCAGGTGGGCCAATTAAAATAACATTATGCCCTCCAGCTGCGGCTATTTCTAGAGCTCTTTTGATATTCTTTTGTCCTTTAACCTCCGAGAAATCACTTAAATTATTGTTTTGTTGTATTTTAAAAAGTTGTCTTGTATTTACATATTCGGGTTTCCTTTTTTCGGTATTTTCAAAAAACTGACAAACCTCTTTTAGTGTCTTCATTCCGTATACTTTTAATCCGTCGACTATGGCAGCCTCCTTTGCATTTTGTACTGGCAATAGCAATCCTTCAAAGCCTTCTTTCCTTGCTTGAATAGCTATGGGTAAAGCTCCTTTTATGGCTTGTAGGGTTCCGTCTAAGGAGACTTCTCCCATAATAACGTAGGATCCAATGTTTTTTGCTGTTATTTGTTTAGAACCGACTAATACACCCATTGCAATAGGAAGGTCATAAGCCGATCCTTCTTTTCTGATGTCTGCTGGTGACATGTTTACCACTACTTTAAATCCAGGCCATCTGTATCCTTGATTGTACATGGCTACATGAATTCGTTCTTTGGATTCTTTTACTGCATTGTCTGGCAGACCAACCAATATAAATTTAGCGCCTCTTGCAATATTTACTTCAATGGTAATTGTGGTTGCGCCAATTCCGTATACGGCACTTCCATAGGTTTTTATGAGCATAATATAAAAATTAGTTTACTTTTAAATAAAAAAAGCCCTCCACTTGGAGGGCTTTTTTGTTTATGTTATAGTTGCATTAGTCAAGTATTACGAATTTACGAACCTGATCATCGCTTTCATGTTTTATTTTACAAAAATAGATTCCTGGAGTATAGGAACTCGTATTAAAAGTTTCTTCGCCATTCGTGAAATTCTCTTTGGTAATCCTTTCCATTTCCTGTCCCAAGCTATTAAAAATAATAATGTCAATTTTTTCAGGCTTATTTAGGGTCACACTTATACTAACTTGGTTTGAAACAGGGTTTGGGAAAAGCTCAAAGCTATTACCTTTAACTTCTGATAGGTTTGTTTGGTAATCCACGGTAAATTGGTGAACTATATTTGTTCCAAAATTACTATTAAAATTATTTAGCCACGAACCGGGCACTCTCTTAAATCGTATTGAGCCACTTCCATCATCGTTAGCAAAATAGTTCAAACCATCTTCATCAGCATCTTCTAGAACAAATGTATAGCAACCCGGATTAAAGGTTAAGGTGTCTTTGTAAGTAGTATTTGCAAGTAAACTTCCACTAGAAAAGACTACAGTTCCGTAGGTATCGTAAATATTCCAACTTGTTTCAGATTCTTGAGTATTTGTGTTAAGTACTCCGCTGTTCGTTGCCAACCAAATTGAAAAAGTTTCTGGGTAGTTTGGTACGGGTTCGTATTGCGATTGCATGTGGTTGTTTTTTGGATATTCATCTGTTAGTCCATTAGGCCGTTTTAGAGTAACCTCAAAAGTGTTTTCAGCTTCTTGCCAGTTTACAACATTTGGTAATTCAACTTCTTCTGTTTGAGTAAATGCAAGATTTCCTGTCCATTGATAGGTGTGACTTGATCCTCCCACTACTTTATATTCTATCTCTAAAGAGGTAAGAGGAGTGCTTCCATAATTTCCAATAACAATAAGTGGTTTTCCACACACCGGGTTTTTTCTGCTGTATTCGTCTTTTAATGAAGGTTTTATGATGTCTACAATTTCTGCTGAATTTGAAAAATTAGCTTCTTTGTATTGTACCAATTGAGTTTCAATAGAATAAGAAGGTGTTTGTGTTCCTGACCAAGAATACGATTGGAAGTCAATATTTACCTCTAAAGAGTCTCCTGGAGTAATGTAAGGGCTAATTTCATGTTCAAATACTTGAGCTCTTTTACCCGGACACCAATTGGCTCTATCGTACAACCATGTTCCTGCTTGCGGGTAAATAGGGTTTTCCCCGCAATCGGCATCCCAATTTAATTGAGTGTGTGTTTGTAGGCCATCAATTTTAACATAATAATTAATAGGTTTAAATTCTGCTGCATATTGACTGTTGTCAAAACCATGTCCTGTAGCACACATTTTTACTTTGGCTGCTGTTGTATTTTCATCTATTAAAAATCTTTTAGGTACTAATTTGTTAGTCTCAAAATCTGATCCGTTTATGTAATTGTAACTGCCCGAGTAAATGGGATCAATTTTTAAAACATCTTGAGCGGGTTTTCCTTCAATAAATTCAAAATCAAGGGTTGCACTAAAGCCTGATGACCACCCGCTGTAGCGGCATCTAATTTCTACTGAATCTCTTAATACTTGAACAAAATCAGTCACATCAAAAGTAGTTTTGAATTCCCAATCGTCATCTAAATAGCCTCCATATGGGGTGATAACACGAGCCAATTCATAATCTTCTATTACATCGAATACCTGATACCAGTTGAAGTAGTTTGTTGTAAAAGTATCTGTCGCTGCAACGTAAATAGAATCGATAACATGACCCGTTGTGTCAAAAACCATATTGTAAAACTCCGTTTGATGTTTGTACAAAGTGTCTGATGGTGTGGTTGGGTTTAGTGAGTCGTTAAATAGAATGATTTCAAGAGAATCTGAAAGGATGGAGTCCAAGGAGTTGCTTAGCGTATCCCAATAATGAATGTAGGAAACGTCTGAAAATAGAAGGGTATCTAAATTACTTCCATTTACCGTAAAACTTGGTGCTTCTTGAAGTGTAGAGTCTCTTTCGCCAGTTCTATGTCTTATTAATACCTTTGTGGTATAATCCCAGTCTGAACAACCTCCTGTAGCACATCCCATAGTGTAATGCATTAAGATTTTACGATATTCAGTAGTTTCGTCGGGAAGTAATCCCCACTCATCGTAGTTTCCGTTCCAAGTCATGTCTGTATGGTCATGAATTCTAACTTTAGTTGTGTCAGTTGAAAAGGATTTATAGGTGAGAGAGAAAAATAAAATGAGTAGATAGATGTATTTCATGCTTTATTATTTAATAAATTAGTTTTGTAAATGTATGTATTTTATTTAATTGAAAAAGAGTTCTGTAAATTATTCGAAATAGTTTCTGTAATACCTGTTTCGTCTGTAGCGTGAGAGAAGCTTTCAGATACAAAGTCTACGGTTCCATACGATCCATCCACAACTTTTGAGATGTCAAGCTCCAGGATTAGAGAGTCGCCATTAGTGTTTACCATTAAATCGTTTAAGGATAGGGTTACTTCTCTGTAAAGATCGTTAAAGCCTGTGTGGTAAGAGAAAGCTAAGTTTGGATTTGTACCTCCCGAAGAATCTACCCTTCCTTCGATCATGAAAAACTTGTATTTTGAGGCCCAGTTCCAGTAGGTATTTTGAGCAATACTTAAAGGATTTGTACTTTCGAAAACGGCAGGATCAGAAGCGTTTGTAATGGAGTCTAGCCCAATGCCAAAATGAATGTTTTTATAGCTTCCGGTATCAATTTCCACTTCTATATTTAAATCACTTGAAGATGAAAAGTCAATTAAATTGACTTGATTTAAAGTAACCATTGAGCCATCTTTTTTTTCTAATGCCCAATTAGAAAGGTAAAATTTAAAAAGTTCTACTTTAAAATTTCGCTCTTTATAATCCGTATAGAGTTTCGTTTGTAGTTCCAGAGGATCGTTTGCTACAACAACATCCATATTTATTACAAAAGGGGCTTTGCAATCTGAAGATGGCGATTTATCCTCTTTGCATCCATTTACTAGAAAGAGGACTAACACCATTAAAAAAGATTTTAAAATTGAACTCATTTTATTCGTTTTTTAAGTGGGTTACATTGTTTTTTAAAATTACGAGAATTAATTGCAAAAGATAAATAATTCCAAGAAAAGAAGCTAGTCTTCCAATATAATCTCCGTGTTTTGCGTAAAAGGTAACTCGATTGTGTTTTGTGATTTCCGACTCAATAATACCCTCTTTTCCATAGGGTAAAAGCTGTTCTACTTTACCCATTGGGTTAATCACAGAGCTGATTCCTGTATTTGCAGATCGGATTACATATTTTCTGTTTTCTATCGCTCTTAGCCGAGCGTACGATTGGTGTTGTTGATGTCCAAATGTATTGCCCCACCAACCATCGTTGGTGATAATGCAAATCCAGTTTGAGCCTAAGGAGTGAAAACTGCTAACGTATTCTCCATAGATAGATTCGTAACAAATTGTTGGTGTAAATGTTCCTTTTAAACTCGTAAAATTCTGGAGCGAATCGTTGGTTCCCC
>Ga0206128_1002046_pt1 | contig 18728 bp, 18 predicted proteins | sample Helgoland_Spring_7_FD_148601 | JGI IMG/M metagenome (GOLD analysis project Ga0206128, IMG submission 148601) | Pelagic subsurface seawater microbial communities from Kabeltonne, Helgoland, North Sea - Helgoland_Spring_Bloom_20160426_1 | ecosystem: Environmental > Aquatic > Marine > Epipelagic ... | reverse complement strand
TATTATAGCTCATAAGAATTTCACTCGGGCAAAACTTCTTGGTCCCGCGAATCACTTTGGACTTGCGAATTTGTCTGCCAACCACTACCCTGAACTTGCTAGAATTAAGGGTCTCGTAGAGCGTCAGCTTTGCGGGACTTTTTCTTTTTTACCTCGTTCGTGCCTCCTGTCTGTTATTTTTACGGCTTGGTTATTCGGATGCTTCACTCTGCTTCCAGCGCGTGAATAGCTTTTGTAGGGTCTCAGGAGCGTTGGCCTCGACAAAGTCTGCAAAGCCCCCCTGCCCCGTCACTTCGAGCAAGATACCTTTGGGCGTTCTGCTGATCTTTCCGCTTGATTTATTGTCAAACTGAACAGTCTCTGATGCGCCTTTAGGCTTCGTCGCTTTGGCTTTTTTGCTGGGCAAAAGCCGCGCTTGAACGGCGTCAAAGGCTGCAACGGATGGATCGCGAATATCTTCGCTGCTGGTTGCGGAAAATACGTCAATCTGCGCCATTTCACGGGTGCGATGCGCGAGTTCCACAAGGTCATCTTGCGCAAGCAATGATGTTTCTAAGGATTTCGCCATCGCATCCCATCTAGGACGCCCAACGCTCTGCGCTGGACCGATTGCTTGGATCAACTCGACACCAATCGCGTCAACGATCGCAAGACCCATGGACACGGCGGATTTCGTGACCGTCAAAACCTCGGCAACGCGGGTTTGATTGCCAAAACCACTTTCGATCAACTCATGAGCAAAGAGCGCTTTCTCGATATAGCTCAGATCTCGTCGTGCCATGTTCTCGGAGATTTGCGCTTCGATTGCAGAGCTGTCATCCATGCTCGCAATCAAGGCGCGCACCTTGTGGACTTTGTCAGATGTTCGGATCGCTTCTAGCCGCCTGCGGCCATAAACAAGAAGGTACGTATCATCTTCAGATGAGTGTCTACGCAGCAGTATAGGGACCGTTTGTCCTGTCGCCTCAATGGATGCGCGCAAATCGCTCACGTCCTCATGAGAGAGGCGATCAGCCACCCGCGTGTCGATGATTTGAGCGGGATCAAGCTCCCAAACCTTGTGACCATCTACAAAATCGCGCGCGGCGCGCATGGGTCGGCTGGTTTTGATCATTGAGGACGGCGTTGGCGCTGCCCCAACCGTCAGATTATCGAGCATCGAGAGACGCTTTTTCTTTTTGTCAGTCATCGCGGCGCCCCCATGTTTTTTGGATCAATTCTTCGACCTCACCATTAAGCGCGTTCAGGCTTTCCAGTGCGCGATCATAGGTCGTGCGCGTGAATGCGCTGCGTTCAACTTCATAGAGAGTTTGCTTTGTTAGACCCGCATCCGAGATCGCTGTGGACTTGAGCATCGGCGCATTCAGCACCTTGTCGCCGTACATCGTGCGCAAGAAAGCAACGATGCGATTTTGTGGCGCATCTTGCGGTTCATAGCGCGTGAGAACGTAACGCATCCAGTCATGGGTCATATCCGCGCCGCTATCGGCAATTACATCCATCAGATCAGCGGTCATACGCAAAAATTGGCTCATCGACATGACGTCAAGCATCTCAGGATGGATCGTCACAAGGACGCCCGTCGCGGCAGAAAGGGCTGACATGGTGAGAAAGCCAAGCTGTGGGGGGCAGTCGATGATCACCACATCATAGACACTATCAACGGCTTTTAGTGCCTCTTTGACACGGAAGAAGAACAAGCCAGCAGCATTATTAGCAAGCGCACGCGGAGTGTCGTGCTCAAATTCCATCAGTTCAAGATTGCCAGGAATGAGGTCCAGATTGGGAATGTAGGTTTTGCGGATCACGTTTTGGATCGGCTCTGGGTCATCATAGCGGATCGCATCGTAAAGCGTGCCGCCATCGGGCAAATCGGTCTCAGGTTGAACGCCATGGAGCGCGGTGAACGACGCTTGCGGGTCAAGGTCGACACCAAGAACACGGTAACCTTGCAACGCAAGATACTGAGCGAGATGCGCAGAGGTGGTTGTTTTGCCAGAGCCACCTTTGAAGTTCATCACACCGATGATTTGCATGTGATCGCCATCGCGACGTCCCGGCAAGTAATCGCCCGGTTTGCGCGCTGTCTTTTCGAGAAGAACGCGCAAGTCTTGGACGTTTTGCGCTGAATAGAGTCTACGATTGCCCGCAGAGACCTCTGGTTCAGGGCCTTTGCCATCAAGGTGCAACTTGCGCAAATACGAGTCGTTAACGCCCAAGAAATTAGCGGCTTCACCAGAGGTGAATTTGCGCATTGTCTTGGATGCATTCGGGGGAAACAAGCTCTCGCGTTGTGCGTGCAACTGCGCTGCCAACCACTCGGAGTGTTGACGGATCACCGCATTGATGTCTTCTGGATCTTGTGTGCTCATTTTCTGCCCGCCGTATACCGTGTTCACGGTTTTTACCGTTAAACGGCTCTTTTCCGTGACTATTGGATGAGAACGGGGATTCGTGCAAGCATTTTCTAGATATAGTAGCGCCGCGGTGGCGCTACACAAGGTGCGTTAATCTTTGAACACCGCGAGGCCAAGCCATTCTGCGACGAGGGCAGGGGTCTCTTCCCCGTCGATTTCAATGGTTAACGTGTTGGTCCGAAGAAGGTCCGTGGCGCTACGTGCTTTGACGTCTACAAGGGTGAAGCGACCACGCAATTTTGAGCCTGCACGCACTGGCATCAAGAAGCGAAGTTTGTTCATGCCATAGTTAATGCCCATGACCTGACCGGTCATCAAAGAGAAGCAATCATAGGCGAAACGACTCGCGAGCGAGAGGGTCAAGAAGCCGTGCGCAATGGTGCCGCCGAAAGGTGTCTCAGCAGCGGCGCGTTCAGGATCAACGTGAATCCATTGCTCGTCATGGGTGGTTTTGGCGAAGGTATCGATCATTTCCTGATCAACAGTGATCCAATTCGAGACGCCGACTTCAGTACCGACCAGCGCTTGGCTTTGGGTGAAAGCAGTTTGCAGGGATGACATATTATGCGCTCCTTATGTAGGGTCAGCGGCGACGCGCACGAGGCGTTTGCCTTTGTTATCGCCGTTCAGAAGCCCGATGAGCGCTTTGGGCGCATTCTCAAGACCATCAACGATGTCCTCGATGACTTTGATCTGGCCAGTGCCGACCCAATGCTGCATCGCGCGGACACATTTGGCATCATTATGGGCAAAGTCCATGACGATGAAACCTTCCATTTTCAGACGCTTTACCACGATTACACCCGGCAAATTGCGCGGGCCTGTGGGGTTTTCAGTGTCGTACTGACTGATCGCACCACAGCAAATAACGCGGCCTTTTTCGTTCATCACGTTGAGGGAGGATTCGAGCACTTTGCCACCAACATTGTCGAAATAAATGTCCGCCCCATCGGGGCAAGCGACAGCGAGTGCGCGACTGAGACCGGCTTCGCGGTAATCGACACAAGCATCGAAGCCCAGTTCATCGACGACCCATTTGCATTTATCTGGGCCGCCCGCGATTCCGACGACGCGACAGCCAAGAGCTTTGGCGATTTGACCGACATATCCACCGACGGAACCAGCGGCGGCAGAGACCAGAACGGTTTCGCCAGCCATAGGATTGCCGATGGACATCAACCCGTGAAACGCGGTTTTGCCAGCGATTCCGTAAACGGACATGAGGTGGGACAGCGTGGCTACTTTGGGCATTGGCTGGACTTTGCGCGCTTTGGCGGTGACGTATTCGGACCATGTTGCTTCTGCCGCTACAATGTCGCCATTGCTCAGGTGCGTTCCGTTGGCGTCGATCACTTCGCAAATTGCGTATGTGGGCATCGGATCACCCGCTTGGACTGCGGCGCGGTAGGTGGCACCTTTCATCCAAGAGCGATTGGCGGCGTCGATGGACATTAGAATGACGCGGAGAAGGACTTCGCCCTTTTTAGGCTCTGGTTTTGCAGTTTCGCCTAGTGTGAAATGTTCAGGGCCGAGGGTGCCTGTGGGAAGTTCTGCAATCGTGATCTGGCGGTTTTGCATTTTGTATGTCCTACTGTGAATAATCGAAAAGGGAATTGTGATGAACGAAGCGCGCCAACATCGGTTTTCGCCACCTAAGGGTGCTGCGGATTTGCTCTTGATCCGGCATGGAGAAACGCAAGCGGCCGTGCGCGGCGAGAGTTTTCCGCTGGTCGAAGGGCAGGGCGATCCCGCGCTGCATCCTGATGGAGAAGTGCAAGCGATTGCTGTGGGGCATCGGTTGAAGGCAGAGCCTATTAACGCGATTTACGTCACGACCATGCAGCGCACGCATCAGACGGCAGCACCCTTGGCGGAGCGCTTGGGGATTGCGCCACGCGTGGAACGAGACCTGCGCGAGGTGTTTTTGGGTGATTGGGACGGGGGCGAATATCGCTTTCGTGTGATGGACAGAGATCCGGCATTTATCCGCGCCAAGGAGCAACAGGAATGGGGTGAAGTGCCCGGTGCGGAAACCACTGCGCAACTGCAAGCGCGGGTCAAGGCGGGGCTGATGCGCATCGCGCGGGCCCATGCGGATGAATTGGTCGCGGTTGTTGTGCATGGCGGGGTCATTGGCGCTGCGCTGGCGGTGGCGACAGGATCGCCGCCTTTCGCGTTTCATGGGGCTGAAAACGGATCTATCAGCCGCCTTGTTATCCATGGCGAGCAAATGATCCTGCGCGGGTTTAATGACGTGTCGCATTTGTCTGTCTAGGGCCCCGCTCAAGGCATTGTTATGACGACTTTGCCGAGTACTTTGCGATCCTGCAAAAGCTGCAAAGCTTCGCCTGCGTTTTCTAGCGCGTAGCTTGCAGAGATGCGCGGCTTGACTTTGCCTTCACTATAAAGACGGAACAGATCACCCATGTTTTCAGCATGGTTTTGCGGTTCTCTTAGAGTGTGCGCGCCCCAGAAAACACCGACGATCTGACAGCCTTTAAGCAAAGTTAAGTTAAGCGGAATTTTTGGAATGCCAGCGGGGAAGCCGACGACTAAATAACGGCCCTTCCAAGCGAGCGAACGCACGGCAGGTTCGGCATAATCGCCACCAACAGCATCGTAAATAACATCAACACCGTCGCGCCCAGAGAGGGCTTTGATCTGATTGGAAAACTCTTTTTGCGCAGCGCGATCGCTCATCTCGCGCGTGTAGATCAGCGTTTCATCAGCACCTGCATCGCGGCAGAATTGTGCCTTTTCTTCTGATGACACGGCAGCGATCACCTTTGCGCCAGCGGCTTTCGCCAACTCGACCGCAGCAATGCCCACGCCGCCAGCAGCGCCAAGGATCAGTACGGATTCGCCCGCCTTCAGTTCAGCGCGATCTTTGAGCGCATGATGCGATGTGCCGTAGGTGAGCACGAAACAAGCGGCCTCATCATAGGGCATGTTGTCGGGAATTTTCACAGCGCGCTCGGCATCGAGAACCAGTTCTGTTGCGAAGCCGCCAAAGCCGCTCATCCCCAAAACGCGGTCGCCTATGTGAAGGTGTTTGACGTCTTCACCCACTGCCTCAACCACGCCTGCGACTTCACCACCGGGGGCAAAGGGGCGGGGCGGTTTCATTTGGTAGAGATCGCGTATGATCAAAGTGTCGGGAAAGTTAACGCCCGCCGCGTGCACACGAATGCGCACCTGCTTTTTGCCCGGTTCAGGCGTTGGCATATCGGTGAGTTGCAAAATTTCAGGTCCGCCGACCTCTGTGCTGAGCATGGCTTTCATAGTTAATTCCCCCAAAGCGCTAAGTTGATCAAAAGAGAGACGTGGCGTCGTATCTTGTCAATCGCAATTCGCCTCGCCATTCTGCATAGCGGAACGGATGTCCGCATTTTGACGTGACGTCTTTAGGGGAGGAAATTAAGCATGACGGTGAACCCTTTGGATGCGTTTCGCGCGGAGCTGCGCGATTGGTTGGCACAAAATTGCCCCGAAGAAATGCGCGACGGTTTGATGACCGAAGAGAGCATTTGCTGGGGTGGCAAGGATTGGGTGTTTACGTCTGATGCGCAGCGCGTCTGGCTCGAGCGATGTGCCGCAAAGGGCTACACTGTGCCGACCTGGCCTGTGGCGTATGGCGGCGCTGGATTGAGCCGTGATCAGGAAAAGATTTTCCACGAAGAGATGGGTCGCCTTGATGCGCGCTCGCCTTTGCAGAGCTTTGGTATTTGGATGCTTGGGCCCGCGCTTTTGCACTTTGGAACTCATGAGCAAAAGCTGCAATATTTGCCCCCAGTTGCGCGCGGCGAAGTGCGTTGGTGTCAGGGCTATTCCGAGCCCGGTGCAGGGTCTGACTTGGCGAATGTGCAGACCCATGGCGAGGACAAAGGCGATCATTGGCTGGTGAATGGTCAAAAGATTTGGACCTCTTACGCGGACAAAGCCGACTGGATTTTTGCACTCGTGCGCACGGATCGCGAGGCACCCAAACACAAGTGTATTTCGTTCCTTTTGCTCGATATGAAAGGTGGTGGCGTCGAGACGCGGCCGATCAAAATGATCAGCGGTGTATCCCCGTTTTGTGAGACGTTTTTTACGGACGCGAAGATCCCGAAAGAGCAAATCGTTGGCGAGGTTAACCGTGGCTGGGACGTTGCAAAATATTTGTTAACGCATGAGCGTGAGATGATTTCTGGCGGCGGTGCTGGGTTGTCTGGGGGCGGTCGTGCGTTGGGCGCTGTGATCAAGGATACGATGGATGAAATGGATGCGACTTTGCGCGCGGATGCGATGCGCTGTGAAGTGAATTCGCTGGCAATTGGGTTAACGCTGGAGCGGTATAAGGACCAAGCCGAAGCAGGGCAGGGTGCTGGAGATGCTTCTGCGATGCTCAAATACATGGGCACGGAATTGAACAAACAGCGGCACGAATTAATGATGAATGCGGGTGGCTCTGACGCGCTCGAATGGGACGGACCTGTGGGCAATCGCGCCGGTGATTGGCTGCGCACGAAGGCCAATTCGATTGAAGGTGGCACGAGCGAGGTGATGCTGAGCATCGTATCGCGGCGTGTCCTTGGGCTTCCGGGGTGAGCGGTATGGCAAAGCTGGTGATGAACGAAGAAGAGACGATGCTCGCCGATATGGCGCGCGGCTTTTTGGATGATGCTTGCCCTGTGAGCAAGCTGCGCGAAATGCGTGATGCTGGGGTGACCTCTGACGCGGCGACTTGGAAAGAGATGGCTGATTTGGGTTGGGCTGGCGTGTTGGTTCCCGAGGAAGCGGGCGGTTCCGATATGGGGTTCGCAGCGGCGAATGTGATCGCGCATGAGATGGGTAAGACGCTGGCGGTTTCGCCGTTTATCTCTAGCGCTGTGATTGCCGCGACGGCGTTAAGACAGGTTAACGATGCGCGTGCATTGGGGGCTCTGGCGAAGATTGCTTCGGGCGATGTGACCTATGCGTTGGCCGTCGATGAAGGGATAAAGTTTGATCCTGAGGGCGTTCAGATGGAGGCAAAAGCAGACGGCAATGGTTTTCGATTGAACGGCAAAAAGCAGTTTGTAGTGGATGGCGCTAGTGCGGATCGATTGCTGGTTCTGGCGCGCACCGCTGATGGATTAACCTTGTTTGATATTCCGGCGGACCGTGTTGGCGTTAACTGTGATGCGTCGAACATGATCGACGCACGAGACGCTGCAAGGATTACGTTTGAAGATGTGGAAGCGACGGGCGAAGATGTGCTGGGCGCGGTGGACAATGCCATGGATATTTTGAAGCCAGCCATCAACGCAGGACAAGCGGCGCTGGCGGCTGAAATGACGGGGCTTTCGGTGGGCGCGTTTACCATGACTGTCGACTATCTTAAGGAACGTAAACAGTTCGGCGTCGAGATTGGACGCTTCCAAGCTCTGCAACATCGCGCGGCACATCTTTGGTGCGAGATCGAAGTGACCTCTAGCGCGATCCTCAATGCAGGGCGCAAATTGGATGAGGATTCGAGTGTTGCTGAAACAGCGGTGTCCCTCGCCAAAGCGCGTGCGACGCAGACGGCAATATTGGCGGTGCAAGAAGGTGTGCAGATGCACGGAGGCATCGGAATGACCGACGCCTTTGATATGGGGTTTTACATGAAACGCGCGCGCGTTTCGGCGGAATGGCTTGGGGATTACAGCTATCACGCCGAAAAAATCGCAGCAGAAAGAGGGTTTTAAGATGGATATTCAAACACTGTTCGGCTTGGACGGCAAAGTGGCTTTGGTTACAGGTGGGGCGACTGGAATTGGCCGCATGGCGGCGGAAAGCTTGGTGCGTGCAGGAGCGACTGTGTTGCTTGCATCGCGCAAAGGCGAGGCATGCGAAGCCGTTGCGGCAGAGTTAAACGCGCTCGGGGCGAGCGGAAAAGCGATTGGGTTTGCGGGCGATGTTGGCACGGAAGAAGGCGTTGATGCGCTGGTCGCGGCGGTTAAAGACCGCACTGAAACGCTCGACATTTTGATGAACAATGCGGGCATCACTTGGGGCGCGCCGATGGGGCAATTCCCGTTCAAGGCCTGGGACAAAGTAATGAATGTTAACGTCGCGGGTCTGTTTGACTTGACGCAAAAATTGTTGCCCATGCTGAAAGCGTCGGGAACTGTGGATGACCCTGCGCGCGTTGTTAACGTGGGTTCCGTCATGGGTGAACGCGAGATGGGCGATGGCGCATATAGCTACTCGGCCTCCAAAGCGGCGGTGATTCATTTGAGCAAGATTTTGGCCAAAGAACTCGCTGGCGACGCAATCACGGTTAACGCGCTCGCGCCGGGGCCGTTTGTGTCGCGCATGACAGCGTTTGCGACGCATGACGAGGAAATGCGCAGCAAGGTTGGCGATGATGTGCCCCTCAAACGCGTGGGTCGCGACGAGGATATCGCGGGTTGTATGTTGTTCCTGTGTGGTCGCGGTGGCGCGTATATTACGGGCGCGGTTGTGCCCGTTTCAGGGGGCATCAATGTGATGTCTGGGCCAAACATTTTTGAACAGGCGCTTCACTAATGAGCGAGATTAGATTTGATGGCCGCGTGGCGATTGTCACGGGGGCTGGCGTTGGTCTAGGTCGCTCGCATGCGCTTGGACTTGCGGCACGTGGGGCTAAAGTCGTGGTTAACGATCTGGGCGTTTCGCGGGATGGAACAGGATCGACTTCTGCTGCGTCTGAAGCGGTGGTTGCAGAAATCAAAGCTATGGGCGGCGAAGCGATTGCGCATGGCTGTGACGTTTCCGACGAGGACGGCGTTAACCATATGATCGCTCAGACGATGGACGCTTGGGGGCGCATCGATATTTGCGTGAACAACGCGGGCATCTTGATGGACAAGACCTTTGCCAAGATGGAAATGTCGGCTTTTCGCAAGGTTGTTGACGTGCATCTTATCGGCTCTGCCAATGTGGCACATGCGTGTTGGCCGATCATGCGTGAACAACAATACGGACGGGTGGTTTTCACTGCCTCTTCGTCGGGTCTTTACGGCAATTTTGGTCAGGCCAATTACGGTGCTGCAAAGGCGGCAATGATGGGTTTGATGAATGTGCTCCATATGGAAGGTGCGCGCGATAATATTCGCGTAAATACTCTCGCGCCGACGGCTGTGACGCGGATGACGGAAGAATTGTTCCCGCCAGAGGCGGCCGAAATGCTTGCGCCGGAGACGATCTCCCCTGGTCTGCTTTATCTCGTTTCCGAGGATGCGCCGAGCCAAGTGATCATGGGTGCGGGTGGCGGAAGTTTTGCTCAAACCAGGGTCTACGAGACGCAAGGCATCACGCTGACGGGTGTTGAAAATACGCCTGAAGAAGTGGCCGCGAAATTTGATCAGATCACCGACCCAACAGACCAACAAGAGATGGCTGACGCGTTCAGTCAGACCAAGAAATATGCCCTCAGTGCAGCAAAGGCGCGTGGCCTGAAACTGGATTGGTAACCTTTACTAATTAAGGAAGATTAATATGCGCGATGCAGTTATCGTATCCACCGCACGCACGCCGATTGGCAAAGCCTATCGCGGTGCTTTCAACAACACGACGCCTCAGGAATTGGCGGGTCACGCGATTGAACACGCCGTTGCGCGCGCAGGGATTGATCCCGCTCGCGTGCAAGATGTGATCCTTGGCGCGGCTTTGCAACAGGGCCATTCCGGTGGCAACATTGCACGCCAAGCTGCGGTGCGCGCAGGCCTGCCTGTGAGTGTCGCGGGCATGTCGCTGGACCGTCAGTGTGCATCGGGAATGATGGCAATTGCGACGGCTGCGAAACAGGTTGTGATGGACGGTATGGACGTGGCCATAGGTGGCGGTGTCGAGAGCATTTCTATGGTTCAAACCAAAGAGATGCGCGTCGCGGCCGACCCTTGGCTCATGGCGAATAAGTCCGACATTTACATGTCTATGTTGGAGACGGCCGAGACAGTTGCAGAGCGCTATAATGTGAGGCGCGATGTGCAGGACGAATATGCTGCGCGCTCGCAAGCGTTGACCCATGCGGCGCAAGAAGCAGGGCGTTTTGATGCGGAGATTGTACCGCTGAAATCGACGATGCTGGTGCAGGATCGAGAGACGAAAGAGATCTCCGAGCACGAGGTGACGCTGGCAAAGGATGAGGGCAATCGCCCGAGCACTTCGGTTGAGAGCCTTGGCGGTTTGAACCCCGTTTTCAAAGATGGGATGCGCATTAAAGAAGGTAAATATATCACCGCTGGAAACGCTTCGCAGTTAAGCGATGGTGCCTCTGCTTGTGTTATTATGGAAAGTAAGGCGGCGGAGAAAGCAGGGCTTGAACCACTTGGTCGCTACATTGGTGTGATGGCCGCTGGGTGCGAGCCGGATGAGATGGGAATCGGTCCGATTTACGCGGTTCCGCCGCTGCTCAAAGCGCATGGTTTAACTATGGACGACATTGGTCTTTGGGAACTCAATGAGGCGTTCGCCGTGCAGGTGCTTTATTCGCGTGATCAGCTTGGGATTCCTGACGAGCTGCTTAATGTTGACGGCGGTGCGATCTCGATCGGGCATCCCTATGGGATGTCTGGCGCGCGCATGGTGGGTCATGCGCTGATCGAAGGAAAACGGCGTGGCGCGAAATATGTCGTCTGCACGATGTGCGTTGGTGGAGGCATGGGCGCGGCCGGATTGTTTGAAGTTCTATGAGCCGCGATGACACGCATCTGCCAAAGGCGTTGCAAGGGCTGCGCATTCCGCTGATTGCGTCGCCCTTGTTCATTATTTCGGTGCCAAAACTGGTGATCGCACAGTGCAAAGCGGGGATCGTTGGCTCGTTTCCTGCATTGAATGCGCGAGAGGGTGAGGGGGAGCATCCGCTGCTCGACACTTGGTTAACGCAGATTAAGGAAGAGCTGGATCGTCACAATCAGGCGAACCCAGATCGCCCTGCGGCGCCTTTTGCGATTAACCAAATTGTGCATCGCTCGAACGCGCGTTTGGATCGGGATCTAGAGATCTGTGTGAAGCATGAAGTGCCGATCTGGATCACCTCGCTAGGTGCGCGGATCGAGGTTAATGAAGCGGCGCATTCCTGTGGAGGTGTCGTCTTGCATGACATCATTAATAATCGGTTTGCCAAGAAGGCGATTGATAAGGGTGCGGATGGATTGGTGGCTGTCGCTGCAGGTGCTGGTGGGCATGCGGGGCAGCAATCGCCGCTCGCGTTGATCCAAGAAATTGGGGAATGGTTCGATGGGCCATTGGCGCTGTCTGGCGCGATTGCGAGTGGGGAAAGCTTGCTAGCTGCGCGCGCGATGGGGGCCGATTTCGGCTACACAGGCTCTGCGTTTATCGCCACGGATGAAGCGAATGCGGATCAGGGCTACAAGGATATGATCGTCGAATCTGGTGCGGAGGATATTGTTTACTCTTCGCTCTTTACCGGGGTTTGGGGAAACTATTTGCGTGGTTCGGTCGAGAATGCAGGGATGGATCCTGATAACTTGCCGCAAGCGGATGCGTCATCGATGGATTTTGGGACGGATCGTGAAAAGCCCAAAGCGTGGAAGACGATTTGGGGCTCGGGGCAGGGCGTTGGGGCTGTGAAATCCGTTGGGTCTGCTGGCTCTATTGTGGATCGCATGGAGCGTGAATATCTCGCGGCCGGCAAAAAATTGGCGGCTGAATTTGGCTGAACTCTTGGTCATACGTCACGGCCAAGCGTCGTTCGGGCAGGACAATTATGACGTTCTGTCCGAGCTTGGGCATCGTCAGGCAGAGGCTGTGGGTGCGCTGTTAAGAGAGATTAACTGGGTGCCGGATCGGTTGGTCACGGGGACGCTAAAGCGGCAACGCGATACGTTGTCGTCGATGGGGTTTTCAAAAGGCGAAGAGCATAGTGGCTTTAATGAATATGATTTTGGCGATCTGCTGAACGCGCGGTTCAAAGGGGATATTCCTGACCTTGTTAGTGGTGATCGCCGTGCGCATTTTCGCACCCTCAGAGAGACGGTTTTTGAGTGGCAAGATGCAGCGTTTGAAGGTGCATCTGAGACCTACAAAGCGTTTTGTGAACGCGTCGAAGCGGCGCAAAAATTTGCGACGGATACGGATGCCAAACGTGTGCTTGTGATCTCTTCAGGGGGCGTCATCGGACAAATGACCTCTGTCGCGCTTGGGGCAGATAAGCGGCATATGATGAACCTGAATTTGCAAATCAAGAACACGGCGATGACGCGGTTTATGTTCTCTGGGCCGTCGTTTTCTTTGCACGAATTCAACGCCACACCGCATTTTATGAGCCAAGCAAGGTCAGAGCTGTTAAGCTATAGTTAAACGATTGGGACCAATATGAGCGCAGATACACAAACATTGGACGAGGCGGCGGTTCGCGGCTATCTGAGCCAAAACCTCGAAGGATTTGAAGGTCCTATGGAGGTGACGAAGTTTCAAACTGGTCAATCCAACCCGACATTTATGCTTAAGACGCCCGCGCATAACTATGTGCTGCGTCGCAAACCTCCGGGGATTTTGCTGAAATCTGCCCATGCTGTGGACCGTGAATTTCGCGTACAAAAGGCACTTGAGGGATCGGATGTTCCCGTCTCCAAAATGCATTTGCTTTGCGAAGATGACAGCGTGATCGGGTCAATGTTCTACATTATGGATCACGTGCCTGGGCGCAACTTTAATGAACCTGCGATGGAGGGGGTTAGCCCTGAGGATCGTGGCGGGATTATTGATGAGATGGGTCGCGTTTTGGCGGCCCTGCATGAGGTGGATATCAAGGCTGTTGGCCTTGCAGATTATGGACCCGACGGGAACTATTTTGAACGCCAAGTCGGGCGTTGGTCCAAGCAATATCGTGCGTCAGAGACACAGACGATTCCGGCGATGGATGAGCTGATGATCGGGCTTGATGAGCAGCGCCCAGAGGATGACGGGCAACGCACTCTGGTTCATGGGGACTACCGGCTCGATAACATGATTTTCGATGCAACTGGGACGCAATGTCGTGCGATTTTGGATTGGGAACTTTCCACCATTGGCCACCCGTTTGCGGATCTTGCGGGTGTGATTATGCAGTGGCAACTTCCTGCAGGAACAGAAGGGCGCGGCATGGGTGGTTTGGATCGCACAGCGCTTGGGCTACCAACAGATCAAGCGTTTATTGAAGCGTATTGCAAACGGCGCAATCTCGCTGGGATCGACAATTTTGGCTATTACTTAGGCTTTTGTTTCTTCCGCATGGCGGGGATTATTCAGGGCGTTTTGAAACGGGGTCTGGACGGCAACGCGTCCAACCCTGAACGGGCTTTGAAACTGGGTGAATTCGTTCCTGTGTTCGCGCAACATGGTCTTAACGCGTTGAAGCGGGGCTAAGACATGGCGGATGATTTGCGCGACGATGAAGCAACAAAGGATCGTAATTTTGTTACCGCTTTGGCGCGTGGATTGGAACTGTTGAGTTGCTTTCGTGACGGTGAAGTAACGCTGACGAATTCGGATTTTTCTGACCGCACTGGCCTGCCAAAGGCGACGATTTCTCGCCTCACTTACACCTTGTGCGAACTTGGATATTTGATTGCTGACCTGCGCACGGGTTTTTATCGGCTGGGTGCAGCGGCGCTTAATCTAGGTTTCAGCGTGCTATCTGGCATCGATATTCAGGACCTTGCGCAAAAGGAAATGGCGCAGCTGCGCGACGGGCCTAATTCATACATCACCGTTGCTTTGGGCGAGGTGTATCAGCTCGAAGTCGTCTATGTGGCGACCAGCAATTCGCTTGAGGGCGTGGCATTGGTCGCGCGTATCGGGTCGCGTTTGCCTTTGTTTCCATCTGCGATTGGACAGTCCATTTTGGTCGGCATGCGCGATGACGCGCGCGAGGCGGTCTTTGAATACGCAGGACGCCAAGGTGCTGAAATCGAAGCCGAAGGGCGCAAGCGGCATGCCGAGGCGAAGTCGATTTATGAAAGCAAAGGCTTTTGCACAGGCTATGGGATTTGGCGCAAAGATGTGAACGGCATCGCGGCGCCTGTGTTTTCGATGAGCGGTGATCGTGTCTATGGTCTCAACCTTGGTGGGCCATCTTTTCGCGTGAAGCCAAAACAGCTTGAAAGCGTGTACGCGCCGCGTTTGATCAAGGCCGCGAATGCGCTCAGCATGCACCCACACCGCTGAGTCTCGCGGAGAGGTGTTTCGCACAGCGGAACAACTCTGGTTTTTCATAAAAATGTGACGCTACGAAACTCTTTGGAATTGGCGTGTAGAGATAAAAATCCCGATGCTTTCGAGCGTTGGTTTCGAGTTTCTCAAAGCACTCTCATTTTTGCAAATAATTCAATTAAAACAATGAATAAGGCGAATTTTTGTACAGCCAAAAATGCGTGCGTCCCTGCACCAAAGCTATGGTTTCGCGCCTAAGATGTATCACGACGCCGAAAACCACCCTGTCTACAACCTTGACTTTAATCAGAGGTATGCAAGTCTTTCCCTACAGATAATGACCCCGAATGAAATGAACTGGGGCACCATCTTATCCTTGGGAGGAATTAATGAAAAATTTTACGAAAATGTGCGCGGTCTCCGCGCTGTCTCTGGCGATTGGCGCTTCTGCGGCCTTTGCTGAGAACATCAAGATCGCCTTTATCGATCCGCTTTCTGGCCCATTCGCAAGCACTGGTACAAACGGCTTGCACCAGTTTGAATTTGCCGCTGACCACATGGTTAACGAGCAAGGCGGCGTCCTTGGCGGGACCGAATTCGAGATCGTCGCATTTGACAACAAGATCAGCCCGAAAGAGAGCTTGATCCAGCTGCAGGTCGCGATTGACCAAGGCATCCGCTATATCGCTCAGGGTAACTCATCCGGCGTTGCGAACGCGCTGACTGAGGCCATCGACAAGCACAACCGTCGTAACCCTGACAGCCGTGTTCTGTTCCTGAACTACGCGGCGGTTGATCCGGCTTTGACGAACGACAAATGTAACTTCTGGCACTTCCGTTTTGACGCAAACGCGGACATCAAGATGGATGCTTTGACGGATGTTATGGCAGCGGATGAAGCCCTTAAGAAGGTTTACATCATCGGTCAGGACTACTCATTTGGTAAGGCTGTTGCAGCTGCGGCTGTCTCAAATCTGTCAACGAAGCGTTCGGATGTAGAGATCGTCGGCAATGAGCTTCACCCGATCGGTAAAGTGAAAGACTTCACGCCTTACTCGCGCAAGATCATCGCCTCTGGTGCAGATGCGGTTATCACGGGTAACTGGGGTGCTGACATGGTTGGTCTCGGCAAGTCCTTGATCGAGAGCGGCTACAACGGCCCGATCTATACGTACTACGCTGCGGGTTCCGGCATCACGGCAGCGCTTGGTGAAAGCGCGAAAGGTCGTATTCGTTTGATCGCACAGGGTGACATTAACCCTATCGGTTCCGACGAAGCACGCGCAGCCTACAATGCGTTTGAAGCCAAGCATCCAGATGGCAACATCGACCAGTCGCGTATCTTTAACGTGATCGGCATGTTGGCCCAAGCGATCGAAGGCGCAGGTACAGCGGATGACGTTGTTGCGGTTGCGAAACAGCTTGAAGGCATGGAGTACGATTCCATGTGGGGCGGTAAGCTCTTCATGCGTCCACAGGATCACCAGATCATTCAGAACATGAATGTTGGCGTTCACACGGATGAGAACATCGAGTTTGATTATGACAACTCCGGCTTTGGTGTTTTGACAGAGTCAACGGTTGAGATGGCGTCCATGGACAGCCCGACAACCTGCGAAATGAAGCGCCCATAAGCGGCAGTTTCACCGCCCGCCCTGCGACACGTGCGGGGCGGGCATTTGCGACCTAATCTCTGATTTACCCTTTGGGGGGACCGATGGAACTCATCCTCGTCAACATAATCGACGGGCTGGTGACTGGATTGCTGCTCTTTATGCTCTCCGCCGGCCTTACGCTTATCTTCTCTATGATGGGCGTTTTGAACTTCGCTCATGCCAGCTTTTACATGCTGGGCGCTTATTTTGCCTATCAGATCAGCATCGCGCTGGGGTTCTGGATGGGACTTCTGATTGCGCCGATCATTGTCGGTGTTTTGGGCGCCGGAGTTGAAAGATACGGATTAAGACGGGTCCATCAATATGGCCATGTGCCAGAGCTGATTTTTACGTTCGGTTTGGCGCTTTTGATCGAAGAATTGGTGCAGTTCATTTGGGGCAAAAACCAGATGCCTTACAACGTCCCTGACGTTTTGAATTTCACTGCCTTCTCCATCGCTGGAAATTCGATCCCTGCGTTCAAGATTTTCATGATCTTCATCTCTATCGCGATTTTCATCGGGCTGCTTTACATCTTGACGCGTACACGGGTTGGCATGATCATTCAAGCCGCTCTCAGCTATCCGCGCACCGTCGAGGCGTTAGGGCACAATGTGCCGCTGATCTTTATGGGCGTGTTTGGTGTTGGGACTGCGCTTGCGGGTGTCGCTGGTGTCATTGCTGGTCCGGTGCTTGGTACCTTCCCGGGTATGGCCTTTGTGCTGGGATCTATCGTGTTTGTAACGATTGTGATTGGTGGCCTTGGCTCGCTTTGGGGCGCTTTGGTGGCGTCGCTGTTGATCGGTTGGATCACCACATTTGCCAAGTCATATAACCTCGCGATGTCTGATGTGCTGAATGCAATTGGAATTGCGACGCCAGAAAACCTGAGCGAGCATTGGTTGCGCGATCTTTGGACCGTTACCAGCCCACAAATCGCGGATATTCTCCCCTATATTCTGATGGTCTTGATTTTGATTTTCCGCCCTGCGGGCCTGTTTGGAAAGCGTCACTCATGAGCGATCAACTGACAACCGACCCGAGTAAGCCAGCGCAGCGGATGCGCGCAGGCTCAATGACGTTAACCTTAATGCCTTGGATCGTTGCGGCGATTGCTCTGATCTTGATGCCGTTCATCTTTACGTCGAATTCGGCGTTAACAATCATGAACCAGATGTGGATCACGGTGATCTTTGCGCTGGCCTACAACATGCTGTTGGGACAAGGCGGCATGCTCTCGTTTGGCCACGCGGTCTACGCAGGTGTTGGCGGTTTCGCGTGTATGCACATCATGAACATGTCCGACCTTTTCGCCAGTTTCCCACTGCCGGTTCTGCCAATCTTTGGTGGCTTGTTCGGCATGGGCCTTGCGATGATCGTCGGTGCCTTCTCTACACGCAACGCTGGCACGGTTTTTGCGATGATTTCTCTCGGGGTAGGTGAGCTTATCGCTGCCTGCTCTGTTATTATCGTTGCATTTTTCGGCGGCGAAGAAGGTATTTCAGGCGACCGTACTTACGCGATGCCCTTCTTTGGCAATGAGTTTCTGCAGCAGATCGACGTTTATTATCTGACCTCTTTCTGGGTAATTTTGGCCGCGGCGTTGATGTATCTGTGGTCACGCACACCCGTCGGTCGCATGGCAAATGCGGTGCGTGACAACCCAGAGCGCGCCGAATTTCTTGGCTATTCTGCCCGCTGGGTGCGCTTTTATAGCTTTGTCGCGTCAGGCTTTTTCGCGGGAATCGCAGGGGGTCTCTTTGCGATCAACTATGAGATCCTGACAGAGGAAAACCTTAACACAGCCTCTAGTGGTGTGATCCTATTGGTCACTTTCTTGGGGGGTGTCGGCTTCTTCTTTGGCCCGATCATTGGCGCGATTGTGTTTACCTTGGTGCAAACCGTTCTCAGCTTACAGACAGAGCTATGGGCCTTCTACGCTGGCTCGCTTTTCGTTGCCACGGTGATGTTCTTTCCGGGTGGTTTGGCGGGTTTGTTGATGATGCATGTGCCTGTGTTCAAGCTTGGCAATGCCAAGCAGTTGATACAGCCCTACTTCAAGACCTTGCTGCCCGCTGCGATAGGGATCTTGGGCGTTTGCGCGCTGGTGGAAATGACGTTCCACTACCGACACGCTTCGATTGGCGATGATGAAATGACGCTGTTTTGGACGACGTTCGACAGCCACACATTGCTCCCATGGGTCATCGCTGGATTGGTCGCGTTTGTCGGGATCAGCATCGCAAAGCGCAATGCGCCTGACTTGAAAGAGGCGTGGGATAGCGCCAACACAGCGGGAGACGCATCATGAGCGCAGCTGCATTAGAACTCAGGGGTTTGAAGAAGAGCTTTGGCAAAGCAGAGATTATTCGCGGCATTGATCTGTCCATTGGCAAGTCCGAGCGTCACGCGATCATCGGGCCTAATGGCGCGGGTAAATCGACGCTGTTCAACCTGATTACTGCGCGCTTCATGCCGACGGCGGGCACTGTGAAATTGCACGGCCAAGGAG
>Ga0206128_1002043_pt1 | contig 18760 bp, 16 predicted proteins | sample Helgoland_Spring_7_FD_148601 | JGI IMG/M metagenome (GOLD analysis project Ga0206128, IMG submission 148601) | Pelagic subsurface seawater microbial communities from Kabeltonne, Helgoland, North Sea - Helgoland_Spring_Bloom_20160426_1 | ecosystem: Environmental > Aquatic > Marine > Epipelagic ... | reverse complement strand
CGTCTAGAGATTCGTTGGTTGAGCATCTTTGTTCCTCCGTGAGTTTCGGATGCCGCTGGTGATCAGTAGCACTAACAACACAATAGTGGATGCGGAGAGGAATAGAACGAGTGCTGAGCTCTCAGCGGGCTGATGCGTGGTTTCTAGGTCAGCGGCATCCTGCTTCTTTGCCCCGTTTATTTCAGAGCCATCTGCGTTATGTTCGTGACCATGCGCGGCATCGAGTGCGTCCTTGAGTGATAGTCCAGAGCCACTGGCAAAGCTCAGGGCGTATGAGCCTGCCGTGACAACTTCATCACCGGGGAAGAGGCCGCTAATAATCTCAACATAGCGGTCATTCTTTTCACCAGTCTGAACCGGCAAGCGAGTGAATGCATGGGGGATTTCAAGGTGCTTGACGTAAACCACTCGGTGAGCAGCGTCACCTTGCAGCGCCTCTCTAGGCACGGCCATCACGTTCTCTCGGCTAGACGTTACAATAGAAAATTCTGCCCGCATGCCCGGGCGCAGTAGATTGCCTTTATTGGGAACCTTGAAGATAGCTCCGATGGTGCCGCCTTCCTGGTTGGCCTTGGGTTGAAACCTTAACAACTCGCCATCAATAATCGTGCCGCCGAGTGCGGGGATGCGGATGTGGGCTTTGGTTCCGGGTTTGATTTTACTAATGACATCCTCAGGCACTTGAGCTGCAGCCCAGACCTCAGTCAGATTCATAATGTCGAGTAGTTCTTTTTCAGGTTCTACCGGTTCACCTAGGCGGATGTGACTGGCCACGATGAGACCATCACGCGGGGCACGCAGATCGATGATGGGGGGAGGGCTGCCTGGTTGCCGGCTCTCTACCTGAACGACGACATCACCCTTTTTAACCATGTCTCCCTCAAAGGCATTGACCTTGATGATTCGTCCAGAAATACGACTGCTGAGGACCGAGTGATTCTGTGGGATTTCTCGAATATGTCCGATGGCAAAGATCGTGCTCTCAAAGTCTTTGCGTTCAACGACGGCGTATTCAATGCCCAGGTTTTTGATGCCTTCGGGTTTCAAGGGGATAAACCCCTCAGAGGAGCTGTCTGTTTGTCCTGCCTCGATCATCATGCAGCCCATCACACAGAGTGAGAGAGCTAAGGAAGTGCGTATTGGTAAATTTTTCATGGTGTTAGCTGGTTAGAAAATAAGATGAGGTTACTGGTTGAGAGCGGCTTGATAGCGGGCCTTTGCTAGATGAAAGTCACGAAGCGCCTCAAGTTCGGCAGAGCTAAGGTCGAGAACTTGCTCTCTGGCGCGTAGCGTGGCCTGAAGGTCTCCTTGCCCCTCGTGGTAAGCTTTGACGGCGAGCTCTGCTTGCTTGCGAGCCATGGGTAGTAGATTGCGGGATATTTCCCGTCCGATTTTTGCCCACTCTGACATTTCCGTATATGCGGTAGAGGCTTGGTGTTGGATCTTGTGATTGAGCGCGCTGGCTTCCAGATGTTTGCGCTCGGAGCGCGCGTCGGCTGCATCGATAGCACCTTTGTTTTTATTCCAGAGGGGGAGCGGAATGCGAAAGCCAATACCAAAATATTTCTCGGAATCGTATCCCACGGGAACATCTTCTGTGCGCTCTACTCCTGCAGTGAAGGTGAGCTCTATATCGTCACGTGATTTGGCGCGCTCCAGTGCGGCGGACTGAGTGGCAGCAGTAGCATGAAGTTTGGCGGCTTTCAGATCTGGACGCTGGTTTGTTTGCGCTGAGCTTGATGGTAGATGAAAGCCCGATAAGTTGCCGGTTACTGAGAGCAGCTCTGTGGTGGCCATGCCGAGTAGAGGCTTGAGCTGGCCATGAAAAGAGGCTGACCTAGCGCTGAGCTGGCGAAGTTTATTGGTGAATTGCGCAGCCTCTAGTTTAGCCTGGCCAGCATCGAGAACTGAGCCTTCGCCCTTATCTGCTGAGTCGCTTAAATGTGTGGCGAATTGATGGGCAAGAGTCTGCTGTTTTTTGAGCAGCTGCCGTTGCTGTTGATTCGCTAGAATTTGAATGACTAGCTGCTTGGCCGTTGCGCTAAGGCGCCGCTCGACATCAAGCACTTCGGCTTCTGCCGCTTGTAAGGAGGTCTGAGATATGGCACGTGCGAGAGCTAGCCGGTTAGTAAGAGGGAATTTCTGGGCAATGCTGACACTCAGCGCGTGCTCATCAAAACTAGGGTCCTGTGAGGCCTCGATTCCAAATACGGGGTTACTCAAGCGTCCTGATTGATCGAGCCGGCCCTTGGCCTCAGCAATGCGCTTACGTGCAGCAGCTAGGTCTGGGTTTTGTTTTTGAATGCGGTCTTCGATCGAGTCCACTGAGATGATCAGTGACTCCTGCGCATGCAGTGATGTGGCGGATAGAGTGAAGAGGGTCATCATGGACACCATTAATGGTGTTTTCAGATGGCCGATGAAAGATAGGTGATGTTGCGATGGCATGTGAGAAAATAACGTAGTGTTTTGAAATAGGAATCGAGATGGATACACCCAATTCTCGAGAGTGAATGCCGTGGGCTCATAAACGGCCTCGGCAAATGGCAACACGAACTCACACAAAAAAGCTGCTCAAGAATGGGCAGGTTGTGGGAGCGTGCACATCAAGCAACTGATGGGCCTCGAACGGGAGTCGCTTTGCCGCACGTGAGCAATAAACGCGAGTGCTGTTCTATGGCAGGGCCTGGTTGGCCCGAGCTTCGGAGCACAAAATCTGACAGCCCAAAGTGGCTGTGCAAGGTGTGTGTCGAAAATAAAGTGTAAGCGAGACTATCAGGGGAGTCATGGAAATGCGGCGTCGGCATTTTCATTTCGGCCCCCAACATGACACTGTCTGTGTCGAGGATGAAACAGAGCTGGCAGGGTGCGGGTTCATTCTCGTCTGCAGGGTGGTGCGGTTGCTGAGTTTCTGCAGCCTCGGTTTCTGGGCATTGCACGCAGCTGAGATCAACATCCTCACATACGACGGTGCAACAGGCAGTGCCACTGGTGTGCAAAATACCCAATTGATCAGCCACACAGCGCCCATAGGCGGTGAGAAATGTCAGAATTAAAAGGTATGAGCAAAGCTTACGCACGCAAACACTATCCATTAGTGAGCCGAAATGTCAATGTAAATGAAATGATGGCATGCGCAGATGAGGGCTGAATCAAGAGGGTGAGAGGTGACTGATGGAGCCTATTTCTCGAACATACTGGAGAGGGGGATTAGCTTTGGCAGCGTCATTTTTTGGCTGCAGAAAATATCGCAATCGCTTGCTATTAAATTATAATGAGTCAAACTATTGGGAGTTATCCAGTGGGCTTGTTCTTATCCGAGACAAGACCTACGATCCTACCAGCTGATATGAAGAAAAGCAAAGACAAGGCAAAAGCGAAAGAACTCGAAGCCGAGAATGCAGAGGTTGTCGAGGTTGTAGAAATTAAAGAAGAGGATCTGAACATCGATTCGAGAACGCTGTGGCTCAAAGCACAGAGTGCTTTAGAGATGGGTCACCACGCGTATGCCATCAAGCTGTGTCATGCTGTCTTACAAGAGAATCCTGGATTTATTGATGCGCGCAAGCTGGCAAGAAGTTGTGCCCTTGCCGCGAATGCCGGTAAAAAGGTTAAAAAGGGTTTCTTCGGCGGCGGTGGCTTGGCATTGATGAAAGTAGCATCACTGGGCAAGAAAGATCCTGTTGCGGGTATGATGGCAGTCGAAAAAGAATTGGCTAAATCTCCCTTTGACGATCAGGCCAATGATATCCTCTATGATTGTGCGATGCGTCTCAACATGCTCAACACGGCAGCATATGCCTTGGAGAATGTAAGGAACAACGCGTCGGCTAATACCATGCTGCTGCATAAGCTGGCCGAACACTACCTGGCTCGGGATTTCCCAGACAAGGCAGCCGATGTCTACGCTGACATCGTCAAACGTGACTCGTCTGACACCGATGCTATCAAGGGTGGTAAAGATGCTACCGCAAGGGCGTCGATGAAGAAGCAGAATTGGGAGGAGGCAAAAGGTTTCCGTGATGTGATGAAGGATTCGGGTGAAGCGGCACAACTGGAAGCAGCTAATCGTGCCGCGATGACACGTGACCAAATTCAAGGAAAACTAGCAATACTACTCGAGAAGCTTGCGACAGATAATGCGAACCTGATGCTCACGAAGGAAGCTGCCAATCTTTACGAGCAGCTCGAGGACTGGACTAACTCCTATGTTTATTATGCCCGTGCTTATGAATTGAGTAGCATGGATGTAGCGCTGCAGAGCAAGGCCAATTACATGAAGGCTAAGTCTTCTGAGCTCGAGCTTGCTACCGTTAAAAAAGCTGCTGACGATAACCCTGAGAATGCTGAGTTGCGAGCACAGTATGAGAATATGCTCAGAGAGCGTACCTCTCAGCAAGTCAACGAGGCTCAAGCCAGGGTCGAGAGGAATCCAACGGATCCACAGCTGAGATACGAGCTGGGTTTGGCATTATACAATGCAGGTAACTTCAGTGATGCTATTCCCCATCTTCAGCAGGCAACACGAAACCCGCATATACGAACTCGTGTATTGCTGCTGCTAGGTAAGACATTCCGATCCAAAGGCATGCACGACATCGCCATCAAGCAGTTGTCCGACGCTCTGGCTGACTTGCACGGCATGGACGGAACCAAGAAAGAGGTGCTCTACGAAAAAGGCCTTGTTCACCTCGACATGAACGACAAGCCGGCAGCTCTAGATAGCTTCAAGCAAATTTATGAGGTCGATTACGGCTATCGTGACGTTGCCAAGCGTGTTGAAGAATCCTACACCATGTAGCTGATTACTGGGTGTTAACCTGCCCTTACTCTTCGGCTCTTACTCTTTCATGCTGTTGGCAAATTCACGCCACATTAGGCGTGTGATGTAACACTCGATGAGATCATCCGCGCCGCTATTCGTATTCTGTTCGCTGGCATTCTCAGCATTGATATTCTCTGGCTGCTCAGCTAGCTGAGAAAAACTGGTTTCCGTGGCCAATTGCTTGCGGATGATGTTGTATACGCTCACTTGAATTTTGCTGTTCAGAATGCTCTCGTCACTAGCGTCAGCCATAAATGAAACGGGAGATGTCTCTGCCTGAGTCGTGCGTGTTGCTGAGGCCGGCCGTGATAACCATAGCGCGATAGGCACAACGGAAGCCTGCTTATTTGAGTTTTTGCCAAGTGATAGCTTTACGCTGACCTGGACCACGCCTCCCGATGCGGTGCTCATGTTTTGAGCCGCAATTTCAAGCGCTCTTTTGAGAACCTGCGCGTCATTCACGCTGGCTCCTGCTTGGAGGGTAAGTTGGATGCCGCTGCTTGGGTCTGGGTTCCATGGTGGCTGGCTGCTTTTGAGGCGTTTGATCGCCGAGAGTGCCTGTTTGCGCTCATTCTTGTCAGGGTATGTCGTATCAATGACACGTTCCCATGCTAGAAGCGCGTGTTTGGCTTGTCCTATTGATTCAAGATGGCGGGCAAAACGACTTAAATAGCCAGCGCCCTTATCTTGAAGAACACCATGCTCAGAGAGCAAAGGAGATGAGTCGAAGTCAATCTCGGGGAATTGATCCTGCTTTTTACTGGGGCCATGGTTGAGCGCTTGATCAGAGTCGTCCTCGCCTGTCTCTGCTAGCTGGCGCTTAGACTTTTTTAATGGCGTAATGTGCGGCTTACCGTCTTCCCATTGCTTGGCGATTTGCACGAATTCCTCTGGGGTAGGGGCTTTGGCAAAATCCATCTTACGTGTGCCTATGAACCATGACGTCAAGGTGACGACGACAGCTAGGATGATGACCGTAGGAATGGGAATGCGCATAGGTTGTGATCGCGATAAAGGAGTCTCTTATGGAGGGGAAATCATGCTTTTTTGGCACAAAAAAAGCCACCCGAAAAGGAGGCTTTTTGTAAAAGAAAAGTAAGTTGGATAAAACCTGAACCTACTAGTTGTCTCTTGCGTCGGCAGGCTTCACGTAGAGAGCACGTTTGCCGACACGTTCGCGGAGGTAGTTGAGCTTAGCACGACGAACCTTGCCGCGGCGTGTTACTTCAATCTGAGCAACACGTGGTGTGTGCAGTGGGAATACACGCTCAACACCCTCACCGGATGAAATTTTACGAACGGTGTAGGAAGTGTTAAGACCGCTGCCTTTAATGCCGATGCAAAGACCTGCAAAGATCTGGATACGCTCTTTACCGCCTTCTACCACACGGGTGTGGACTTTCAGGCTGTCTCCGACATTGAAGTCTGCGACGTCTTTGAGCTGCTCGTTTTCGATTTTGTCGATAATGTTCATGGTGGCCTCGAGTTAGGAAATCAGTTGAATCTGGGCTCGAGCTACACTTTGTAAGCTCTGAGCGGGCGGCAGAACTAGCCCATCAGGTATATGATTGCAACTGTTTTTCGGCGAATTATGACGAAAAGTGATCATCAGCCCGTTATTTGCTGCCTTCGAAGAGCTGCTTTTGCCTGTTTCCGCCCTATTTTCAATCTATTACCGCCTTATGGTAAGATAAAAGGCAGGCATTTTATGGCCCCTGTATGGGTCTCAATGTGAACCGGTAACCAGCACTTGCTAATGGGCGGAAGCCTTGTTAAGTGGGGGCCTACAATGCACCTAAGGCAACCAAAAATAAGGGACACCTTCCACTGGCAGCATCTCGTGGCGTGGCTGGGCGGAATGATGTGCTTCTTGGTGCCATTCTTGGAGGCATGGCAATGGCCCTTTACTGAGGTCGCTCTGCGCCACGGTCCGGGGAATTTTGCCTTCAATCTGGTCACCGCCGTCGGCCTGATGGCAGCGGGTGCGATGCTTGCAGGATATTGGTGGAAGCTGAGTCGATGGCTATTAGGAAAGGAAGACAGCGTGATGTCAGTTTCGGCAGGCTTGTTATTTGGCCTTGGTCTATGGGGGCTCAATACCGATTGGTTGGGTGTTTATTGGCTGGGTGTTTATTACCCTTACCTCGTCGGTGGCTTATTAGTGCTGAGCATCACTTATGCCTTTAGCCGCCGCAGAGTACGGTCCGCAGACTGGATGGGCTTGAATGATGTCCTGCGATGGCTGGATAAAAAGAACCACGTCAACCTCGTCTTCTTTTTTGTGCTTCTGGCTAGCTTGTTGCTTAATAACCTCACCTTAATTATTGGCATGGATGCCAGCGTAGGCGAGAAGTTCAGTATTTTTATGGGGCGGTTTTTAACCCATCTATTTTTGGTTTCTGCGGTATGTCTGCTCGTTGAGCTCTCAATGCGCTCCGCGCCTAAGTACCTTCGTTGGGTGCCGTGGCTGATCGTGGCCTTGGTGCCTTTCTTAGTGATTGTCGATCAGCTGCTCGGAGTGATGTGGAATAGAACATTGTTCGACGTGGCCAATGCCTTGACGGCTACCGGCAGATTAGACTTGGCGGTGGAATTACAGACCAGTGGCTTGGACATCGGTCCGCTTGGGGCGTGGCTTATGGTGGCAGGGGTGCTGCTATTTGCCTTTATAATCTCCGCAGCTTGTCACTGGATTTCTCATCGATATAAAACACGTTTGTCCTTAGGCTTTTTTGTCCTGCTTGTTGTCTTTAGCTGGCTTGGTGTTTTGGCCGAACAGGGCATCGGGGCAACATGGAAAAAGATCACAGTAAGGCAAGGTGAGCAGACCAATTTTCACGTGCACATCGGTATGTTTACGCCGCCCCAAGGTTTGGGCAGCTTTGATGTCGTCTTTCATCAGGGGCAAGTGCCAGCCACTCTAGAAATTCCTGAGCTGGCTAAGAAGCCTGACGTTTTTATTTTTATGCTTGAGAGTCTTCGCAGTGATGCGCTCAAGCCTGACATCGCCCCATTCATGACTCGCTTGCGTGATCACGAGTGTCAAGAATTTGACGGGACTTGGGCCGCTTCTAACGCCACCCATTTATCCTGGTTTAGCTTTTTCCACAGCCGTTTGCCTGTTTTTTGGCGTCAGGCACTCGAAGAGATTCCCAAGAGAGATGAGTTTCAAGGCGCCTTAGCTCTGCAGTATTTAAAGCAGGCTGGATACCAGATTGAAGCACGTGCGATTTGTGATCTTGGCTACAAGGACTTCGGCTTTTCTAACTTTGGTCACGGAAAGAACCTACTCCATATCCTCGAGCAAGCTCGCGATGGTAATGAACTAACAAAGCTCGGTATTGCTCAACGAGAAGTGGTAATTATGAATCGGCTGGTTCAGGCCGTTGTGTCCCGCCCCAGTGGTGGTGTCTATGTCACCGCATTGGACTCACCGCATTACAACTATTACTGGCACGAGGAATTTGATCCGCCATTCAAGGACTACGATCAGGATACTCAGTTCCCCATGAATCCGTCTGAGGAGGAAGTGCAGCGTGTGGTGAACCGCTACTGGAACTCCGTGGCGTGGGTGGACTTGCAGATGGAACAATTTTGCAAATTTCTCAAAGCGCAAGGTCGCTACGACGAGAGTATCATTATTCTCACCGGTGATCATGGAGAGGAATTCCAGGAGCAGGGTAGCTGGTTTCACTGCTCATCATTGAGGCCAGAGCAAGTGGCCGTGCCCATCCTTATCAAGTGGCCTTCTTCCATGGGGCGTGGTCAGGCTCGCAAGGACGTTAACCACATCGACGTCATGCCGACATTGATGCACGCCTTAGGCATGCCTCCAGCAAGCTATCAGCAGCTTGCCGGGCGCAATCTATGGAATGACACACCAAGCCAAACATCCATTTCCAGCACCGACTATGTTGGTAAAACACCCGAGACGATGGTCCTGCGCCGAGATGGTTATGAGGCCGCTTTTTACTGGGAACGTTACTGGGAATCTGAAGTTCCCAAAGAGATTGTGCTGAAAAAATTCACCGGCCCTGATGGCGAGATGGTTCATTGTCTCGATGCCGTGGCCTATGCCGAGGCGTTGAAGGCCCATTTCCCTGACGCCTTTGAACGATTCTTTAAGTCCCTAGAGGCGATCATCGAATAAGAGCCCGAATAAAAAGGGATTGATTGCTGAGTGGGCGCTCTAAAAAAAAGCAGAGCCTTCTAGAAAAAGCAGAGCCTTCTAGAAAAAGCAGAGCCTTATGCCAGCGATTGCGGCAAAGCCGATGACCGTAATCTCAAATGCTCTTTGGGAAATCATCGTGATTAATCGGTGCCCGCTCCACACACCAATGCCTATGACTGGAGCCAGAACGACATTAGTTGTTAGGCTCTCTGCGGTAATGAGATTGAGGCCGGCGCCCAGAGGGAGTTTGAGGATATTGATGATGAGGAAGAAGCGGGCACCCACGCCGATGAGCTCCATCTTATCCATGCGCCTGGAGAGCATATAGATTTGCATGATCGGGCCCGCGGCATTGGCCAATACCGTTGCCATTCCTCCAGCCGTGCCGCATGCAAAACCAAACTTCTTGGTGCAGGCGATGGCGAAGAACTTCTCTGGCTCGATACGCTTCGCTAACTGGGTGAAGGTCATCGTTAAAATAATAGCACCGATGATCCTGCGCATGGTATCATTATCGACACTGCCGAGAACCCATACACCGAGTGCCATGCCGACCAATGCTGGCCAGGTCAGCCGCCAAACAGACTTCCATGATGAATACTTACGGAAGGCTGGGTAAACGAGCAGGTCGGCAATAATCAACATCGGTAGAGCGAAGCCGAGTGACTCCTTGGCACCGAGTAGATCTGCGAGGATGAAAACAGAGATTAAGGAGATGCCCGAGAAGCCAGCCTTCGACACACCGATGCAGTATGCGGCGATGATGACGAGTAACCAAGCGGTCACACCATCTGGTGTAGTTGGGAGCATGAAGCAATATGGTCAGTTCATGGCCATTTTTTCAAGGATTCGTCATTGGAATTTATCAGCGAGGAGCTAAAACAACCCCGCCATGTCAGATAAAAAACCTGTAGTGCTCATTATTCGTGACGGTTGGGGGGTTAATCCCGGAGGGGAAGCAACCGCCCAGAAGGACGGTAACGCCTCACTTTTGGCGGATACACCGTATCACGAGACTCTTTTTTCTACCTACCCGAAGGGCTTTGTTAGCGCGTCTGGTGAAGATGTTGGCTTGCCGGATGGTCAGATGGGGAACTCAGAGGTAGGTCACCTGAACTTAGGCGCAGGAAGGATCGTCTATCAGGACCTCACCCGTATTAACAAATCAATCAAGGATGGCGAGATTGGGCAGAACCCAGTGCTCAAGGAGGCGATGACAAAAGCCGCTGAGGGCAAGACACTTCATTTTATCGGATTGGTTTCAGACGGTGGCGTTCACAGCCATCAGGATCATCTTATTGCACTGTGTAAAATGGCCAAAGAAAATGGCTGTGACAAGATCATGGTTCACGCCATCACCGATGGGCGCGACACCTCTCCTACCGGTGGTAAGCACTACCTTGAGTATGTGGAGGATGCCATTGCTGAGTCTGGTGCGCGTATTGCCACGGTGATCGGGCGCTACTACGCGATGGACCGTGACAAGCGCTGGGACCGTAACCAGATCGCATGGGATGCCATTGTCGAAGGTAAAGGAGAAGCCAAAGACATCCTCACCAGTGAAGCTGTTGCTGAAAAATACCAACAGGACAAAACCGATGAGTTCCTGCTGCCGATGACCTTCTGTGAGCACGACAAACGCCGCATCAATGATGGTGATGTTGTCATCTGGTTCAACTTCCGTGCTGACCGTGCCCGACAAATTTCCGATGCCTTTCTCAAGCCAGAATTTGACGGCTTTGATACTCACGGAGCTCCTAAGGTGCACTACGTCACCTTGACTGAATATGATGAGACCTACGGAGTGCCTGTAGCCTACGGCCCTGAGAACCTTAAGAACGTGCTCGGTGAAGTTGTCGCGGCTGCTGGCAAAACGCAGATGCGCATCGCTGAGACGGAGAAATACCCACACGTCACCTACTTCTTTAATGGAGGTAAGGAGACGCCCAACGAAGGAGAGGACCGCTACATCGTGCCATCTCCCAAAGTCGCCACCTACGACCTCCAGCCTGAAATGAGTGCGCCGGAGGTTATGGACAAAGTGGTCGAGCAGCTCAAGAACTACGACCTTTGTATTCTCAACTTTGCCAACCCCGATATGGTCGGGCACACCGGCGTGGTTGAAGCTGCCATGAAGGCATGTGAGACCATTGATGAAGGTGTCCGGCGTGTTTCTGAGGAAACTCTGCGTCTTGGAGGTAAGCTCTTAATCACTGCCGACCACGGTAATTGTGAGAAGATGATTAACGAAGACGGCTCGCCACACACCGCGCACACCACCAACCTCGTGCACGCTATATACGTAGGCGCTGACTATCATGATTACGATCTCAGGGACGGCATCCTCGCCGACGTCGCACCCACCTTACTCGATATGATGGGACTAGAGCCCTCAGCTGAGATGACGGGTAAAAGCCTGCTCAAGAAAAAGTAGTAGAGCAAATAAGCAAGAAAAAGTAGCAGGGCAAAAAAAATCCTAGGAAGAAAATTCCTAGGAGAGAACGGCTAGACTGTTCAGAAAAAAGGGCCTTTGAAAAATGAACCTTTTAAAAAAATGGTACACCCGAAGGGATTCGAACCCCTGGCCTCCTGATTCGTAGTCAGGCGCTCTATCCAGCTGAGCTACGGGTGCACATCTTTTTGCCAAACGGCGTGCGCGGAAAAAGCCACAATACTGAGATAAGGTCAAGCCAACGCTGAAAAAAACTTCGATTTCTGACTGCATCGATGATGGCCAAGCACGATTTCTAAGATCGATGCCTTCTTAGCCTTTGAGAGAAGCGGGGAGCTGGCTCGGGTTGGGGTAATGAAACTGTTTACCCTCATAATTGCGCAGCGTGACACCGGCCTCGTCGTTTTTGACCACATAGTCTGGGTTGATTGGGATTTTACCGCCACCGCCGGGACCATCGATGACATACTGAGGGATGGCATAGCCGGTGGTGTGGCCACGTAGTCCCTCGATCACCTCGATGCCCTTGCTAATACTCGTGCGCAGGTGTGCGGAGCCCTCGATGAGGTCACACTGATAGAGATAGTAGGGACGGACTCTGCACATCAGCAGCTTGTGAACGAGCTCCTTCTGGATTTCGACAGAATCATTCACCCCCTGCAGAAGCACGGATTGGTTACCCATTGGGATGCCTGCGTCAGCGAGGCGGCCCAGAGCATCACGGACCTCAGAGGTCAGCTCACGGGGGTGATTGACGTGGATGGAAATAAAGAGAGGGTGATACTTTTTGAGCATCTTGCAGAGATCATCGGTGATTCTTTGGGGAAGAAAGACTGGGATGCGTGTGCCGATGCGGATGAATTGAATATGCGGGATCGCATGCAAGCGGGAGATAATGCGCTCCAGTCGATTATCGGAGAATAGCAGCGCGTCGCCACCAGAGATCAATACATCACGGATGCCCTCATTCTTCTCCAGGTATTCGAAGGCGGCCTCCCATTGAGTCTCAAGCTTTTGATCAGACACGCCCGAGACCACTCTGCTCCTCGTGCAGTAGCGGCAGTAGGCAGCGCAGCGATCTGTGACCAGAAAAAGCACACGGTCAGGATAGCGGTGCACCAGACCGGGGACAGGCATGTGGCTGTCCTCACCACAGGGGTCAGACATCTCGGCGGGGTCGGTAAGAGTCTCCTCAATGCGTGGAATCATTTGCCGGCGGATCGGGCAGTTAGGATCCTCTTTATCGATGAGGTTGAAGAAGTGCGGCGTGATCGCCATGGCGAGCTTATTACCAGAGAGCAATACGCCGGCGCGTTCCTCCTCGCTGAGATCAATGTGTTGCTCAAGTGCCTTCAGTGAAGTGACACGATTCTTGAGCTGCCACCTGTAGTCTTGCCAGTGATCACTATCGGTATCTGGCCAGAATCCTGGGGCGTAAGAGGGGAAGGTGGTGGGTTCGATGTTGGGCATCGCCGTTGATTCTAAGTGTAATTTGTTATTTGTCAAAAAGAGTCCCTGATCTTTCTGGTGTGGATTTTCTCATTTGGAGTTTGGCGTTTTAGCACTGCACGGCTATGATGGATGGAATGTTTTCTGAGGCACTTCATGACATTTCCCGGCCAAGCTGTCTTGCGATTATTGCTGAGCTGAAGCGATCGGGTGGATTGGCTATTCCGGAATTAGCCAAGCTGCTGGACATGAGCTACATGGGGATTAAGCAGCACTGCATCCGCCTTGAGGAACAAGGATACCTGAAAGCATGGCGCGTGCCCAGAGTCGAGGTCGGGCGTCCACAGAAGCTCTATAAGCTGACCAAGAAGTGTGACGAGTTATTCCCAGATGGTGGAGTGCAGCTCGTTTTGGATCTGCTCGAGGGAGTAAAGTCTACCTTCGGCGAGACCGCTCCGGAGAAGTTACTCTATCATTACTTTGAGAAAGAAAGAGACCAGTGGATGAAGGCCGTTCGGCCGGGTAAATCTCTGGTTGAAAAGGCAACTCGATTTGTCGATGCACGCATGAAGGCGGGCCATTTTTGTCACTGCCATTACACAGCGGAGACCGGCTTCATCATCGAAGAGTATCACCATCCGCTCAGCGAGGTGTTCAAACAATACCCGGGGCTTAAGGTCATGGAGACACGCATGATCGAGCAGGCATTGGGTACGAAAGTGGAGCGTAAGGAGGAGAAAGGGAGTCAGGGCGTAAAGTGCACGATTTATAAAATTAGCACTTTAGGGTAGCGCTTGCACGCCTCCTTGCCTTCGGCAACACCGTTGTCCGCTTCTTTTCTGGAGTGCTTGTTGGTCTTCGTGCAGAAAAGGTTTGAAGTCTTGGGGCTGAGGTTTGAAGATGCGGGCGACGATGAATACCTTTTACAATGCCTTTGATACGGAGCGGATGGAGGACTGGGGAAGTGGGGCGGATGATTTCCGCACACCTTTTCAGGTAGACCGTGACCGGGTGCTGCACACGCCGGCATTCCGAAGACTGCAGAGCAAGACTCAGGTATTCTGGAGTGGTGAGTATGACTTCTACCGCACCCGTCTAACCCACTCCTTGGAAGTGGCCCAGATCGGCAGGTCGATCTGCCACTGGCTGGGGCATAGCTCAGAGCTACTACGGCCGGACTACTTCATTGACTCCGAGCTTGTAGAGGTGGTGTGCCTTTCCCACGATCTCGGTCACCCGCCCTTTGGTCATGCCGGGGAGCGCAGCTTGAACTACCTGATGAAGGACTACGGTGGCTTTGAGGGCAATGCTCAGACCTTGCGCCTGCTGGCAGATCGGATTTTCTCGGTGAAGCGCACCGGTATGAATCCCACACGCGCATTTCTCGATGGCATCCTCAAATACAAAACCCTCTGGTCAGAGCTTTGTAAGGATGGCAAGACACCGCACAACCACTTCATCTATGACCCTCAGGTAGGGCACCTCTCATGGGCAATGGGGGAGATGGACTTTCCCGCAGAGCTGACTCCCGGCAAACGGCGCGATAGTTTTAAATCGATCGAGTGCCAAGTCATGGACTGGGCAGATGACACCGCTTACTCGCTTAATGATCTAGCAGACAGTGTCAGAGCAGGTTTTTTATCGGTCACTAAGATCGAAGCCTGGGCAGAAAAATCCGGAGAGTCCACAGGGCAGGGCACACCATTGGGAGACCTCATCAAGGCGATCAAGGGCAACCGGGTCGAGCCTTTTGCGGGAAAGCGCATCGGTAAGTATATCCAAGCCGCCAGCCTGCGTGAGGAGGTGAACTTCATGAGTGCCACCAGTAATCGTTACCGCTACGTCGTGGACGTCGACGAGGAGACCTGCCAAGAGTCAGCCTTATTCAAGCGGCTCGCTTACGAGGTGGTGTTCCTCTCTCCTGAGCTGAAGCAACTCGAGCACAAGGGAAACTACATCCTCGAGCGTCTCTGGGATGTACTCAAGGCTCGCTACATTGAGGGTAAGGAAATCTCCGGCCAAGACTTTCAGCTGCTTCCGGATGACGAGGCTCAGGAGATTGAATCCACTGAGGATGCCAACGATCGGGCGCGCTTGGTATGTGATTTCCTTGCCGGCATGACCGATGGTAATGCCACCCGTCTCTATAAACGCCTCTTTGTGCCTGATTTCGGCTCGATTGGGGACTTGGTAAGCTGATCTGGCGCCCTGCGCGGACGCAGGGCTTGAATTTGGAATAGTGAATTTGGAATTTGGAATGAATGAAGCCACTACGTGGCAGTTCGAGTTGGGAGTTCAAGTTCGAGTGGGGAGGCCACCTGCGGTGGCTGCGCGGCTGTTCTTAGTTCTGCCGTAGGCACCCCGACAACGTCGGTACCTGATCTCCGCCATCATTCATCAGAAATCCTTCATCAGCCCGCTCAGGGCTAGTGGCAGTTTAAGTAAGCAGTTGAAGTTTAAGTTGGGGAGGGCGCCTGCGGCCACCGACGTTGATACTCGCCGCCTCACGGCTCGCACTGCTTCGCAGCACGGTCACTTCGTTCCCTGTCGATCTCGTTCCACTCGGTTGTCGGGGCGCGCGGGGGGATAGATCATGACCGGCGGTCATGCCACCCACTCTTCCATCTTCTATCTTCAATTTCCCATCTTCAAAATCTCCCTCACCAGTGGTGGGCCGTGGTAGATGAAGCCGGTGTAGAGCTGGACGAGTCTGGCGCCTGCGTCGAGTTTGGCTTTGGCGTCCTGGGCGGTCATGATGCCGCCGACGCCGATGATGGGGACTTGTTCTCCCAGATGGCTGTAAAAGGCCTGGATGACTTCGGTGGAGCGTGAGGTGAGGGGAGCGCCGGAGAGTCCGCCAGTCTGGGTTGCGAAGTCACAGCCTTCGACTTTGGTTCTGGAAATCGTGGTGTTGGTGGCAATCAGGCAGTCGAGGCCACCGTCGAGGAATACTTTGGCGAGATCGGCGATGTGTTGGTCCTCAAGGTCGGGGGCGACTTTGATGGCGATGGGCACCCGGCGTCCAGTCTCACCAGTAAGGAGTTCTTGTTCGCTTTTCAGAGCCTCGATGAGTCTGGCGGTTTCATCTGCTGCTTGCAGGTCACGCAGTCCCGGGGTGTTGGGGGAGGAGAGGTTCACCGTAATATAGTCTGCTACGTCCCAGGCGCCACGAAGACAGGCGAGGTAGTCCTCAGTGGCTTGCTCGTTGGGCGTGTCTTTGTTTTTGCCGATGTTAAAGCCGACAATGCCGCCGTTTTTGCGGAAGGTGGATGAGGCGGCGACGTTGCTGGCACCACTATCAATGCCGGAGTTGTTAAAACCCATGCGGTTGATGATGGCTTCTTCTGGGATGATGCGAAACAGGCGCGGCTGTGGGTTACCCGGCTGCGGGCGCGGGGTGATGGTGCCGATCTCCACGTGGCCAAAACCCAGGCGGCCGAGCGCGTCAATGCAGCGTCCTTCTTTATCAAGGCCAGCGGCGAGGCCGACGCAGTTGGGGAAGGTGAGGCCCATGCATTCGACGGGCTCACTGGCAGGTGCCTTGGGGGTGATCAGGCCGAGGAGGCGAAGCTTTTCCAGCCAGCGCAGGCTGCCCAGGGAGATGTCATGGGCGAGCTCCGCATCGAGGCGGAAGAGGAGGTTGCGGGCGAGCTTGTATTGATGGCTGGTCACAGATAAAAAGTTGCTGTTTGCGATCTAGCCTCTTGAGGTGAACTAGTAAAGTGTCTTCCGCGGCTGCTCAGGATTGTCCTCCTCGTGCATGCGCTCAAAGTCACCCTGCTCACAGCAGCGCACAAATCCCTCGGTGTAGCCTTTGAGCCTGTCCCAGCTGAGGCGGATCTGGCGCGCCTCGTCCTGGGTGATGGAGTTGTCCTGAGCGGCGTGAGAGATGCGCTGTAGCATGGCGGAGAACTGGCTGACAATTTCATTGGTCGCTGGCAGCATGCCGTAGTCATCTTCTTTTTTGCTCTCTGGGTTTTCTACGTAGTAACCGTCACACTGTTCACAGAGCCACTCGATGATGGGTGTGTGCTGGGTATGATCGTAAATCTCGATGATGCGGTCGAGTGGATTACGGCTGCCTGATCCGGTGTCGGATTGTTCCTGCGCCCACTTGTAAACGAGTGAGAGGGAGACTCCTAATTCAGCAGCTATGTTTTTCGGGCTGGTATTTTCAAAAGCAGATTTCAGCACTTCGTGAGATTTCATGGGTCTTAATCTGAATGTTTTTATGACAGATGGCAAGAGCGCGAGAGGGGGGCGAGGAGAAGTTTTTACGCGCAGAAGATATTTTTTTTCATGAATGCGAATGATTGCGTTGATAAATAGAATGATTGCAGGTATTAATGGGCAGACCTGTTTCTTGGTCTTTATTTTTACATAGTTGTGACACCCAAACCTGCAGAATCTTACAAAGTCATGCTCTTGCTCGCGTCGGCGGTGCTGGTGCTGACGGGTATGTATTTCGCCCGTGATTTTTTCATTCCCGTATCGCTGGCGTTCTTTTTAGCGGCGGTGAGTTTCCCTATTACCAACTGGCTGAGGGAACATAAGGTGCCCCGCTTTTTTTCCGTGATGATATCCGTGTTGGTGGTGGTTGCCTTTTTGTCCGGAGTGATGGTGGTAGGATTTCTACTGATCAATGACTTGGCTGAGGGTGATCGCTTAGAGCAATACGGTAGTAAGCTCTATGAGGCAGCGCTCTCAGGTGGCGCGCAGCTCGAGCAGCTTAAGATCGAGGGGGCACAGGAAGAGATTAAAAAGTTTCTGACCGCTGAGCAGATCGGCGACTTCTTTAAGGAGAATATCACCTCACTCTTGGGAGGTGTGATTGAGACGCTGAAAAGCTCATTTATCGTGCTGATTCTGCTGGTGTTCATGCTTAGCGAGGCACGCATGTTTGGCCGCAGGTTTGAATCCATTGTTGAGGCTCAGGGGCCCAATCTTCAGCGCATGCTCAGTGCTACTAAGGACATTCAGAAATACCTGGGTATCAAAACAATGATCAGTATTGCCACCGGTGTGCTGGCGGGTTTACTCTGCTGGGCTGCTAAAGTAGATTTCCCATTGTTGTGGGGCATTGTTGCCTTTGCCCTTAATTACATCCCTGCGATTGGCTCGATCATTGCAGGCGTACCACCTGTGATCCTCGCTCTGCTCACCCATGACATCAAGCATGCTGTGGTGATCGCCATGGGATATCTGGTGATTAATGGTTTCTTAGGTAATTTCCTTGAGCCGGCTTTATTGGGCAGGCGCTTTGGTTTGTCCACGGTGATCGTAGTTATTTCAGTGCTGTTCTGGGGTTTCCTCTGGGGGCCTGTAGGCATGCTGTTGGCGGTGCCATTGACGATGATTTTCAAAGTGGCTCTCGATAACAGCCGTGAGCTTCGCTGGCTAGGTGTGGCGATCAGCCAGGGGAAGAACCAGTCTCCAGAACTTGAGCGGCAAATCATCAAGGAGTCTACTCAGGCTCAGAAGAAGAAGGAAAAAGCCCATCAGGATAGTGCCCAGCAGGAGGCAGATGCTGAGGCGGCGGAGGATGCGGCCAATGCGCTGACGGCAACGGGGGATCAGTAAGTGAGTCGGTCAGTCACTAAGCTGAGGCTTTGATTGGACTCTCCATCAAGCTCTTCTTTAAGCTCTCCCGTGATTAGCTGCGCTTTTAGAAAACCGCGATTTAGGAAACCGCGATTTTCTCCAAAGACGCTTCCACATGTTTTTGGCAGGTTTGTGCAAAGTTTTTTACGCTGAGCTCTTGATCACACTCATTCTCTAAGCAGGTCATGAGAACATCATTGATGCCGCAGGGGGTGATGGAGGAAAATCCCTGAAGGCTTTCTTTGGTGATGTTGATGGCGAA
>Ga0206128_1002041_pt1 | contig 18762 bp, 23 predicted proteins | sample Helgoland_Spring_7_FD_148601 | JGI IMG/M metagenome (GOLD analysis project Ga0206128, IMG submission 148601) | Pelagic subsurface seawater microbial communities from Kabeltonne, Helgoland, North Sea - Helgoland_Spring_Bloom_20160426_1 | ecosystem: Environmental > Aquatic > Marine > Epipelagic ... | reverse complement strand
TTTGGCTTCAACCGGAGAAGTAGTCCCAGCAAGCCCTTGAATTAAGTTGAAGGTCATTGCCGCGTTATTGGAAGAACCGTTCCACGCGCCAATACCTTCCACATCAATAGAACCAACAATTCCTGACGAGCTTGCTGAATTGTCGTCAGAGTAAAACTCAACAGAACCAATAGTGGGATAAGTATCAATCGCAGTTGCGCTTCTTAAACGCAACCTTCCACCATCTAAATTACTTGAATTTTTTATATCTAGCAAACGTGCAGGCGAACTAGTACCAATACCCAAAGACTCAGCACTTGCATCCCAGAAGAACTTAGGCGTTGTGCCTGTGTCCTCGTAGAATGAGATGTCTCCGTTGTTTTGAACTAATAAACGGCTCTTATCAGTAGTAAATATGTTAACACCACCTCCTCCTACACCTGCTAAGTACAAATCACTAACAGCTTGTGAGCCTTTAATAACGGGACTATAATTTGCTGTTAAATCAAATGTAATACCTGCATTAGAACCATTTTGAACATTCAACCCATCAGCCGTGACAGTGCCAGTTACGTCTATGCCTGTGGCTGTGGTGGCTAGTTTGGTTGAGTTGTCATAACTTAAAGTAAAAGCGCCGTTTACTGTTGCGGTAGCATAATTTTCAGAACCATCAGCGTTTTGTAAAAATAAGTTTTCTGCTCTTATTCCTAAGTTGCCAGTTCCTACATCACTAATAAAGCTATTAGACCCATCGTGATAAATCTGCAAATCAGACCCAGCACCAAAGATAGCCTTGTCATTATCGCCCAATGCTATGCCGCCGTTGGCTGCGATTTCTCCACTAAACGTCGCCGCTCCACCAACACCCAAGGTTCCAGCGATAGCAATATTAGTATCTAGCTTCGCACTCGTCACAGTCCCATCAACAGGAACATTAATGTCTGTCTGATTCATTGTCATAACTTCGACTGCTGTACCAGTTGGCGGGGCAGTAGAGAATGTTAAAGTAGTTCCAGAAACACTATAGTTAGCCTTGCTCTGATAAACACCATCAATAAAGACTTGTGTATTATTTTCATTAACAGGAACTATAGAAAGCTCTAAAGAATCAGTAGCACCATCGCCTGTCATTGAATCAATATTTAAGTTAGTACCAGACACAGCACCAGCAATGCTATAGATAACAATCTCTCGAGTATTAACAGGGGCTACACTGAATGTCAGGGTAGTAATGCCTGAAGCAGTTGCAATGCTATAAGAACTTTGTTGCTGGAAAACACCAGCTATAAAGACCATCAGGTTATCTTCAGAGTTGATTACCTGCGATAAAGCATAATCAGTTGTAGCGCCATCGCCCGTAAAGGTATCAGTCGTAAAAGTATTACTACCGCCTCCACCGCCAATTGAACCCCACTCGCTGTTCTGGTAACCCTCAAACTGTTCATTAGTAGAGTTATAACGGAACATACCATTAACCGGAGAGCCATCTCTTTCACCTGTTGTACCTGCTGGAACCTTTACAGAGCCTGTGCCTGTCATGGTCATGTTAACAAAGGTTGGGCTATCTGTAGTTGCAACGCCTTGATCAAGAGCTTTAACGGCTGTAATATCTGTAAGCTCACTGTCCATTAAAGCTCCAGCGGCTGTAACATTTGCTGTATCTGTTACGTCTGCTAAGGCTTCGATGCCGTCTAGTTTAGTATGATCAGCATCTGTAAAGACATTAGAATCTATAGCAGCTTCGACAGCAGCACGAATCTCAGCATCTGTCTGATCAGCAGTAGCATTATCCTCAATACCATTTAACTTAGTATGATCGGCATCTGTAAAGACATTAGAATCTGTAGCAGCTTCAACAAGCGCCCTAATCTCAGCAGCAGTTTGGTCAGCAGTTGCTCCAGCTTCAATACCGTCTAACTTAGTACCGTCTGTAGCAACATCACGACCATCAACTGTTCCACCTACAGTAATATTACCTGTAGCGCCTACTGTAGTGAATGAACCTGCCGCAGCAGTAACTCCACCAATAACTGCACCGTCAATTGTACCTCCATCAATGTCAGGACTAGTCAGTGCCTTGTTTGTTAGAGTCTGAGTACCTGTAAGAGTTGTTACAGTGCTATCAATGTTGTGCGTAACTGTACCAGCAGTCACTACACTTGTAATACCTGTACCACCAGTAAAGGTAATAGTCTCTGAATCTAGATCAATAGAGTCTGTACCTGTATCACCAACAATATCTAGGTCTTGCGCTGTTACCTGTGAATCTACGTAAGCTTTTACACTCTGTTGAGTAGGTACAAGTGTTGCTGAGTTAGATACCATGTTATCTTCATCAACCCAAGCAGTAACAGTTATTGCACCGTCATTAAGGCTTCCGAAAGTTAAGTCAGTAATAGTTGTAGCAGCGATTGTACCACCTTCAACTTTATCACCGCTTATTTGATTATCAGCTAAAGTTAAGGTGCCTGCTGAAACATCAAAAGTTTTACCAACTCCTACAGTAATGTCAGCTTCGTCTATAGTACCGCCATTAATATCAGGACTAGTAATTGTTTTGTTTGTTAAGGTCTGTGTACCTGTTAATGTAGCTACAGTGCTATCAATATTGTGTGTCACAACACCTGTCGTAACTACACTTGTAATACCTGTGCCGCCTGTAAAAGTAATAGTTTCAGAATCTAAATCAATAGAATCTGTTCCGGTATCACCTACAATATCTAAATCTTGAGCAGTTACTTGAGCATCTATATAAGCTTTTACAGATTGTTGAGTTACAAGAGCAGTAGCACTATTAGAAACAAGATCATCTTCATCTAAGATTGTTGTTACAGTAGAGCCGCTTGTAAGTACTAAGCTATCAATATTAGCAGTACCATCAATAAAAATATCTTTAAACTGTAAAGATGCAGTACCTAAATCAATATCATTAGTTGTTACAGGTACTATTCCACCATCTTGAATTCTAATCTGCTCTACAGCACCTGCACCAACTTGTACAAAGACACCCCAACGATTGTTAGTACTATCAACTACAATTTTATTAAAGAAGTCAAGATCACCGATAGTATGGATATTACCGCCTTGAGCAGGAGTTCCATCATGTCTATGGCCTGTCGCACCAACATCAACAGCAGAATAAGCAAAGGTATTAATTAACTGATTATATTCGTTGTTAAAAAGAGAGGCTGTAATAGTATCCCCATCAGCGAAGGTGCTTTGCCTAGTATATGATTGTGCCATGTTTTTTTATCTCCTACCTGCGGGTACGTAATCAATGTAAAAACCATTGATCGAGTATGGGGATGATTGATCATCACTTGTAATTTTAAAACTGCATGTATTACCGCTACCTTCTACCGGCTGCCTAACCATAGGATCATTAGTAGCTCCAAAAGTAGCAGCGTCAAAAATAGCAATACCAAATGTAGCCGGGGCTGGTACTGTATCTAAAATATAATCAGGCGGCTGAGTTACTTGGGGATCTTCGTAATCATAACGAACTCTTAAAGTAGGCTGTACCACACCTTCAGGACTGAAAGAAACTCTAGCGTATTTTAAAGTCTTTCTAGTTCCGATGTCTCCAAAATCATAATTAGGTGTTTGGTAAATAGCACTAATATTTGCACCATTAAAAGAAATACCTTCATCGTGAACATAGACATAACCGTTTCTATCACCATGATAAGTATATTCAATGCTTTCTGAATCGTAAGCAGATTGCAAACCTCTTGCTTGAATACCTAAAGTTTCAGACCATTCAAATCCATTAGGCGTTAAAGTACCTATAATGCCTTTTGAGGTAACTGTACTTTCGGTAGCTTGCGAATAAAATAACCTATACTGTGATTTTTTTCTTAAGACAGTACTTGTAATAATATAAGAATCAATAAAAGAAGCGATGTCACCGATAATGCTTTGTATTTGCCGACTAACAGAACTTAACTCAACGTCAGCAATTCTAGTTGTACCAGCAATAGTCCGTATACCATCAGGTGCTAAAAAGACTAGATCGCCACCAATCTCTTGAATACTTTCACCGCTTAGGCAGCCCACATTAGCTGTGATTTGTACAAGCTGCACTTCAGCAGTATTATCAATATTATCTAAACGGTGGATAGTGTTTTTACAAAAAATGTAAAGAGAATCTCGAAAGCTCTTTATACCTACAATATTGTCATCTAAGGCTATCGCGCCTGAACCTACACCTGTAAAATCTTTATCATCATTAGTTTTGCTATAATAAACAGTAGAAGGAGCATTTAAAGTATCTACTACACATAAATGACGGCTTACTAAAGCAACATATTTACCAGCAGCAGGAGTATTTATTTCTTCAAAAACAAAAAGTCTGGTTGCGCCTGTACCTTTAATATGAAAATGAGCTATTTTGTTTGGGCCTGTCGCTATAGTTAAAGACCCGTAAGGTGTATTACTATGTCCTGTAGGAGCTAACATTAAAGCAAATTGAGCTTGTTCTTGATTAGGACGAGGTAAAACAGTAGTCGTTGCTAAGTCTGCTTCTGTAACACCTGTGTGGTTTGTTTGTTTATTTACTTGAATCCAAGTATTTCCATTATCGCTATAATAAATATTAGTTCCTGCAACAACAACCGCCCCTAAGGCATAAGGGTAAACACCTAAGATTGGTGTATCTCCAGCAGGTCTTGTAGTACCATAAGGCGTAAAACCATTTATTCTTCTATACCCGCCATCAGGATCTACTTCAAAGTTTCTTAAAGATATAGCAAGGCCCGGCTGCGAAAGCATCTCAAGCTGATTAAGGTTGGTATTTAAACCACCTTTACACGATACGCCAAAGGGTTGTGACATTAAATAAATCTCACTCTATCGTCTTTAAAGTAATCAGGAGCAGGTGACATCAGCCTAAGTTTCATAAGCTTTATACCATGTTTATAATCATCTAAAGCAAAAGAAGCTGCTTGAGGATTTTCTTTAAACTGGTGAATGTAATAACGAGCGCGGGCAAGAAGCACTGTTTTAAAAACATCAGGAAATACGATGTTATCAGAATACTCTACAAGCTCTGTGGGGGATTCAAAAGCAAAGAACCATATCTTATAAGCTTTATCAGGAATAGGGCTTAGACCAAAGCTACGGCCATCCATACTACGAATAACGCGAGTAGGTACACCGTAGTTAGCTGTATCAGCTTCATCTAAGTTTTGTTGTAACCTAAAATAATCTTTCCATTCTTCAATCGTTGTAAAACGTAGATTATCTGCTACATAAGGCGATGTTTCACCATCAACACCTACAGTGGTTAACAGGAAGTTTTCCCAATCAATGTCACCATAGTCAGTAGTAATATCAGAACTATCTTCTTTAATAAGATACCAACGTGTACCTACAACAGCATCTACAACTACATTACCATACATAGGGTTGGTAGCTCCACTAAGAGCTGTAGAAAGAAAAGGCCATTTAGGTTCTTCTAAAACAATATCTAAATAAGCTTTATTAACAGAATCTTTTATATGCTGCTGAATACCTTTAGCATTTACAAAAGAAGAAGCTGTTAAAGGAACTTCATTGAGTTCCCTTATCAGCTCATTAGTTAATGAAAGATAGTTAGTAGCCATAACTTTTCATCCGTTGCTCATTAGCATACTTAGAACATTGTTTTTCTTGAGAGTTATCAAAACGATTCTCAAGTTCTTTAATAGAAGAATAGGTCTTAGTACCATCTGGCACTTTCTTTTCTTGTTCTTGTTCTGTTACCATTTCAAACATCATCATCATCATATTAATCTTGCTCCATTGAAAAGGTTTTACTTTTAGCACGAGCTGTTTCAATTTCACTATCAGGCTCAGGAGACTTTTTAAAAATCTTATCAAAGTTTTCCTTGTACTTAGCCATGTCCATATTCTTACGGAAAGTACTACCTTTACCTGCAAAAGTCTTTCTAAAGTATACTGGGTTATTATCTGAACCTATCTGTGGCATTATAATTTCCTTTTAAAAAGAAAGGGGGCTTTTACACCCCCTGACTCATTTAGTCAATGGTAAAGAAAGCAGATACCAGAGCTTCTGGTCGCAGTACTTTAGCACCATAGACATGCAAGCCACGAACGATGTCGCCAAAGCTGCTTGGGTCACGAATGACTTCAGTGCTTGTAATCGTTTGAGCGGTTGCAGTAGATGACATGTGACCAGCAAGACACTTACCTGTTGCTGTCGAAGGCGTAGCGATGTTGTTGGTCTTGTACATGTTAAAACCACGAAGCTTACCAGAAGATACCAAACCATTACGGATTGAACCTTGACCAGCATTGTAGTCAACAGACAGCAGTTTAGAGCTTGACTGTGAAAGAGCTTCATAGAAAGCAGGTGAAGCTACAAACCAACGACCTTCTTCTGGAATGTTCTGGTCATCAAGAAGACGAGCCATACGTGCCATTACATCAAGAGGATCAGCAACATCGATCAAGTCGATAGATGCTGTGGTTTCGTTAACACCAGCAGTACCAGCAGCAGCATCAGCACCAATGATATGGTCTGGAGCTGAAGAAGATACACCAGCAAACATAGATGCCAACACACCAGCATCAAAAGCATCACGCAGAGCGTAAGCAGCAGATGAGGTAGCAACATCGCGGAAGTTAACATGTGACATATTGGTTTCAATATCGTCAACAATGAATTTGAAAGCGTTAGCAATATCTACAATCAAAGTAACTTCTTGGTCAGTCAAAGCAGTCTTAGTTACATCAGCGCCACGCTCATACTGATAAACAGAGATCTCAGGCTCTTTAATAATCCGTACACTGTCACCGAAAGCAGCAATCTCGCCTGCATAGTCAGTGTTAGTAATAGCTTCTACTACAGAAGCCTTACGGAAAAAGTTAAGTACCTGCTTGGAATATACTTTAGGCAGGAAGAAAGAATTAGTCTGACCTGCTACTGAGTTACCAAAGTTACCGTTTGTGTCTGTTGCTTGTTCAAAATATTGATCTGATTGGTTAAAAGCCATATTGTATTACTCCAATAAAAGATAAAGTTATTTCACTACTCTGCCTTCTATCATAGCTTGACGAATTGCATCTTCATGCTTATCAAACTGATCCAGAGACATCTTAGCGATTTCTGTTTCAGTCCAAATCTTTTGCTGGCCGGGATCTACTCTTGTTGTTTTTGTAGATACCATATCAGCGGCTGAACTCTTAGATTTAGACCGCTGTCCTTTCCCAGTTTCTAACTTATAAATATCGATAGCTTTAGAAGCTAAAGAAGCATCATCAGGATTATTGTACACCCAATCCTGAATTTGACTTGGTTGTTCCTTAGCCCACGCATGGAAGTTGTCATCACCCCTAATATCTTCAAAATCAGGATGACGGCTCTTCAAAGCATTCTCAGCTTCTCTTCGCATAATCTCAGCTTCTCGCTGTTGTATGGAAGATAACTGTTGTCGTAAGCCTTGAACCTGCTCTTCACTACGCATGTGAGCAACAGTTTCTACGGTGTCGTACAAGTCAGGATAACTCTCTCTAAACTTTGCAAGATCTTCAGTGTTCTTAGGGGTGCGGTATTCTTGTTGAGATTGAACCCGTGACTCCGCTAATAGTTGCTGTTCTCTTTGTTTAAACTCAGAAAGTTTATTATCATAATGTTTCTTTAAATCATCGTATCGCTTTTTATAATTTCCTTGTGTTTCATTGGGCTGTTTCTCAGGGGCCTTTTTAGGGGTAGCCTGTTCGCCTTCTGAATCTTCGAGGTATAAACTATCGGCGCTACTTCTATGAGGAGCATCTGGCGTATGCCAAGATTTCTTCGCATTGTAGGGGTTGGATTGTTCTTCCTCGATTGCTGGGTTAGACATGTTACTCTCCTTTTACGGGGCTTGGTTTTCAAGGTAGCCAAATCAAAACGTCTTCTGAAGAATTGGGGCTTGTACTACAAGGTAGCCGTATAAATTATATTTTCTAGTAAGTCTTTACGCTGGGCATTCGATTAGCACCTATCATAGTTTTCTTGATTTCTTCATCTTGAAAATTATCAGGTTTACTTAAAAGCCCACCATTAGCCTTACGTGTCATTAAACCACCATCATATGCTTTCTCAGCTTCGTCCATCATTGTTTGAAGCTCATCAGCACCGATTTGATCAGTAGCCTTCTTTGTCATAACAAACTCACCGTCAGATAGTCTGGCGGGTATAGAGTCTGATACACCTGTTCCGGGGCCTTCAACTTCTCCAGCCCCAGAGAATTCGGAAGCGGTCAAAAGAACTTTGTCCAGAATAGCACTAAGTTGTTCATCACCTTCCAAAACTTTCATAAGATACTCTTGTTCAGAAGTATCTAAAGATTCTGCAATTACAGAACCCATGTAATCTTCCTGCATCTCCCCGTCTGGTTTCTGAGACTCTACAGCCTCTTCCATCTCATCTTCAGGGATATTAGGATATGTATCTTCAGGAACTTCTTCTCCCATCTCCATCTCTGGAGGAACCATCAATGATCCGCCTTCAGCACGTTTAGTACGCGCACCTTCTTTGGCTACTTGGATCTTTGTCTCGTCACTTACATTCTCTGTCTGCCTCTGGAAATTCTTTTTAATAGCTTCTTTCTGTTCTGAACTTTCAGCGTTTTTCATTTCTTCTTTGTAGCTTTCTAAAAGCATTCGATAGCCGTCAACTTCATTATTCTCTTCCATAATCTATCCCCTTTATTTATTTTATTCAGAACGCTCAATGCACTCTTGAACTGTCTCCTTAAGCTGTAGTAGCTTAACCAGAGAATTCACTTTCCCCTGACTGCGGAACAGCTCCAGTTCCGATGTTCCCACCGCCAGTACCTGTAGCTCCAAGGTCTTGAGGTTGTTGAGGTGCTCCTTCAGGGCCTCCCATAGCTCCCTGTTGTTCACCAGTGGGGCCAGTTTCCGGGCTAGTTGCTTTTCCAGCATTGTTTTGCATTCCTATAATTTGAGCCATAAGTGCTGCTTCTTCAGGATCATTGATCAGTTCATCAGGATCAAGATCAAGACTATAAGCTAGTTCACTAATAAGCTTGTTCATTTTAATGAAAGGTGCAATAGCTGGGTTCTGAGCAGTCTGAAGGAACATAGTAAGTCTTTGGCTTCGTACTTCTTTCTGCATAAGGCTATTAGTACCAGTTGCTTTTACTTCTAAATCACCTTTAATACCTAGCTGAGTCTCTAAGAATTGCATGTTCCATTGGAAGTATGCTTCACCCATAGGCTTAAGAAGGAAATCATCGAGGTTCTTAATAACAGTTTTAATGTTAAGTGATGCTGCACCTAGAAGCATTGACATACCTGATGCAGTTCTTGTCATGCTCTGAACGCCTGTTTGACCATGCGAATAGCTAGGAATACCTGTCTGTTCATCTGCAAGCTGACGAAACTTATCAAACATCATCATGTTTTCTTGTGATGTATTAGGAAACTTAAGACCATTAATAGCCTGTCCCGGTACTCCAGCTTGACGCCTAAAGATCTTACCGGGGTATATTTCCATAGATTGACCGCCTACAAGGGCAGTTTCATCTACATCAAATACAAGTGAACCAGATAACGCTAAGTTATCAATAGCCATACGTGCGTGACCATTCATAATCTTTTGAGAATCATCCATGTTCTCTGCAACACCAATACCAAAAAAGCTATAAGGATTACGTTCGTAAGGGAAAGAATGGTAAGGTAATCTAAAAGGTGTAAAAGGATTAATGACTGAACGCAACATCTTACCATTGCATATCCAAGCATTAATCTGTACTTCATCTAAGTTATCAATCTCTTCTGGAATATCCATGCCTACTTGACGAGCATACTCAGCATCCATAACACCCCAGTACTCTAGAACTTCAAACTGTTCTGAGCCATTAGCTTCTGAACGCTGGTCATCTTTAAGAGCAGTCTCGTAGTCTTTTTCAATATAGTCAGGGCCAATCTCTAAAGCTTCTCTAATAGCATCCTTATCAAAATAAGGCAGCTTAGCTAAAGAACGCAGTTGAGTCCTGTTCATCTTATGGCGATGAAAGATATATTCGCATTCTGCAATATTAGTAGCGTTGGGATCTGGAAAGAAATCCCAGATGCTTACGAATTCAATACGTGGAACACGAACGACAAGAGGATTATAAGCACGACTTCCGTCTGCATCTTCTTCCCATCTATTAAGAGTCTTTGAAAAGTTAAAAGGCCCTTTAATAATTCCTGTTCCAAAGAGCGAAGCTTCAAAGAGAGAGTTTCTAATTTCACTTGAGCCATTAGATTCCTCAATTTGATCATGTATTAACTTCTCCATTCTTCGTGCAGCAGCTTGGGCTGGTTTAATTGTAATAATTCCGGGGCCTGACTTAACACCGTCAGTTGTAATGCCTTTATCTACCGCTGCTTGTGCTGAGTATATGGCTTCTTGCTTGCCATTATTGTAAGTTGAACCCGGCGTTAGATCTTTTCCGTCACCTTTAAATCCAACATCAAAAGGATTTTCTTGTACTGTTGGTGTTGTTTGCTCAGGTACAGACGTTTCAATACCCGGAAGAGGATTTTGAGAATCTAGATGAGCGTACTCAGAACTTCCTTCAGGCATTTTAGTTTCACTAATACCTATCGGAAACTTATTACCACCAAAGATAACATCAACTAGCTGACCAAAAGCAGCCAGTACCTTAGTCTTAGTTACTTTAACAAATACGCGAGATTTTTCAGACTCCCTGAACTTAACATTCTGACCGTATAAGCCACGATAGTTATGATACGCAGTGATCCAACGATCTTCGTCGGCCTTACGAGCAGTCTCAGCTAACTCAAAACGATTCTTAAGAAGACCTACAAGATTGTTACGCAGGCTTTCTTCCAAGGTCAGTATAAGACCTTGTTCATCATCTACCTTTTGAAAGTATAGTTCGTTAGCTGTTAGTGTGTTTTCTTCCATTACTAAAACCTTTTAGAAAATGTTACGCTTGCATTTGTCTTACCTTGGGAATCTTTACCTGCTGAAGCACTCCAATTACCTTTACTTACAGATGCACTCTTATCTCCCCAATTACCTTTATTGATATTAACACTTACACCATTAGTCGTAAGACCATATCGTTTACCTTGAGGGCTTTCAGAATAAGAAGCACTTTTATCTTTATTACGTACAGTGATACTTTTTGAATCTTGGTTTGTATTTCGACTAGCTGAAACATTAGGAGAGTCATAACGTAAATCTAAACCTTCTTGATTATTACCCCTGCCAGTTAAACCGCCTTTATTATATTTAGTTTTTTTCATATTAGAAGCCTTTAATATCCAAAAGTAGTGTCAGAAGGTTCGTAGAATCTTTCTCTTTTAATATCACGCATTCTACCAAACACATCATTAATACGAGGTCGAGACATTATTAAGTATCTCAAAGCGTCATAAGCGTGATCAGGAGCATGTGTATCTACATCTTCTGGCCTTGATTTATCCAGAGGAATACTTTGAAGTTCGCGTATCAGGCTAGGGCATGTATTAAATATTTGTAAACGTGGCCTTCCGCTTTGCTGTATCTTCAAGTATTCGTGGATTTGAATCTTCCCTTGTATTCTGTTCTTATCTGCCCTTCTAAGCTTGTGTCCTTGTCTTACTAAGGTTTCACCTACTGTTGGGCCTGTTGTTCCTGTCTGTGACCAAGCTGCTGTATCCAGTACACCTGAGACATTAAAAGGGTCTTCTAGCTCCATTGCTGTTACTAAGTGACCTAGGTCTTCGCCTGTCAAGCCTTTTTTATATAATTCTCTATAAACAATTAGTGTACCGTCACTAGGATCTATTGCAGCCCAGATACAGGCTGACTCACTTGCATAACCATAGTCAATCCCTTTTAATCTTTCCCAGTGTATGGGGATTTCAAAAGGAGATATAATATGATGATCTAAACTAAACTCTGTAAAAGCTGCACCTTCGTTAACGTCCCAGTTACCTTCTAAAAGCTGCCTACGTTGTGTAGGAGGCAGAGCTTTAAGCATCATTTCATATCTACCGTCAGAAGCTAGATAAGGATTATCCTCTAAACGAGCAGGTATAAACTTACGACTTAACCCATCTTTACCCATAAAGCTGGTATTAGGGATGTCAGCATCAATATAACGCTTCTTAACCCAGTGTGCGCCTACACCGCCGGGGTTAGCCGTACACCGCATGTAAGGTATAATCTCTGGATCTGTTGTTCTTAACCGTGAAGCTAGGTAGTTCCAAGAGAATTCTGTAGGTAGATGAGTAATTTCATCAAAACCTATCCAAGAGTATGCTTGTCCTTGATAACGGTAAACGTCTGCATCCCTTTCAAGGAACCCAAACTCTACTTTAGCACCACTTGGGAAGTTCCAAAGCTTCTCTACTTCACGGTACTTACAACCGGGAAAAGCTTTAGGGTATAACTCTCTACTCTTATCTATTAGTTCTCTTAATTCAGGCATTGAACGTCTAATGATCAAGGCTCTGTGAGCAGCTCTATGCGCATAGCGAAGTGGATCTACCAACATTGCATAGCTTTTACCACCTCCAGCCGCTCCACCATACAGAACGTCTGTCTCACCTGCTGCTAGGAAGTCTTCCTGTGGGCCTTCGTTGGCCTTAAAGATAACATTCTTTGCTTGAGCCTTTACAGACGGAGCAATCTGCTCTACGTCTTCGGCAATCAATATCTTACCTGTTTTGGACTTAAAGTCACTTGGCTCATCTAGCTTCTTATAGACTTGTTCTTTAGTCTTGAGCTTATTCTTTGCCTGCTTTAACTTCTTATTGAGAGTGTCAACAGTCTTCTTACGCTCTTTAAGAGATCTTCTTGCTTCCATCTGAGCTTTAACTTCAGAGTGGTAGTTGTACTGTTTCTTGGGGTTAGCTAGACCAGCTTTCTCCATGTAGTTCTTTAGGGTTTGATATGTAATAGATACATCTTGACCCTCTAATTTACTTTTAATGTAAGTAACACCCTCTCTAAGAGAAGGTATTTCTTCAGAGGCAATCATTTCTATTGTCTCTTCTAAAGCTTCTAGATGCCCCGGTACAGCCTCAAGGAGTCCTAGCTCTTCATTTAACACATAACCAAAAGGGATCTTTCCTCTAGCTTTAGGTCTAGTTCTAGGAAACTTCATTGTAATCAGCATCCTCTATTTCTACTGAGCTTTTGGCTGGTAGAATAAACAAAGTACCTTGACTACTATCCACAGTATGATTAACATCAATTCTATCTGCTTTACCTAATCCTATACGATCTAGGATGGTTTGAGCAGCCTGAATCTTAACATTAGACTGAGGTATTGCTACATCAGAGTTCATTACTTCAATAAGCTTAAATGCAGCTTGGGGTGCAGACTGAGCGAGGACTTCAGAGGCTAACTCTATCATCTCTTGTTTAAGTGTTTTTATGACTTGAGAATAGGTTCCTTCAGAGTAACCTGCCAGTTCTGCTGCTTTTTTTGGATCACCTCCGGTTTTTAAAAGGTTATCGAGAAAGCTTAGCTGCTTCTCTGTGTATTCACGCTCTTTTGGTGAATTAGGTAGATACTTGGATATATGTTGATTCATGTTCTTAAGTATACTGTTGGATTCTACTGTTGTCAAGCTTTTTATTTTTTATTTATTTCAAGAAAAGGCTTGACAGATCTCCATTCTAACATTATACTGAATTAACAAGTCTTTGATAGGTATCTTTTCTAATATATTTATTAAAGATTACTTTTAAAGCTTTTAAAGGTGAGCGCAGCTTGAGCAGCATCCCTTGTAAAGTTGACAAGTTTAAAAAGCTTAAAAATGTATAACCACGTATTACACCCCACCCCGTACCCCCCGGCCACCTGCCCCCCCTTGTAAAGCTGTTAGCACTTCACCCCTTCACAAGCTTGTTAGGCTTCACCCCTTCAAAAGACTGTTAGCCCCCTTCACAAGCTTGTTAGGCTTCACACCTTTAAAAGCTTGTTAGGCTTCACACCTTTAAAAGCTTGTTAGGCTTCACACCTTCACAAGCTTGTTAGGCTTCGCCCCCTTGTGATATTGTTTGACGGTTTCAAAAGCTTTTCAAAGTGATCCAATATCAATACTTTAAAAGCTTCACAAGTCTTAAAATATTTCAAATATTCCTATACATTACAATATCTTAATATTCAATCCCCCTTTATAAATCTGTTAGTTAAACTGTACAGATATACAGGCATTTAAAAGCCCTATAAGGGTCTATGAGGTGCCTGTTAAGTTTAGTTGATGCTGGTATCTGTTATCTCAAAAGCCCTCACAAGGCCTCACAATTCCCCTGTGTTGATGCCATCCCCTTTGAAATTCCCCTTTAATCCCCTGTTAGACTGTATACTTGTACAGTACTTTACCTGTATGTTTATACAGTAGTTATAAAAACCCCTCTGCTTATTCCTTTTTATTCTAAATATTATTAGTTATTTAGTCTTTACCCCTTGATTAACGTAATTAAAGAATATAATCTTGTTTCCAAGTCGAGAGACGAACAAAACAACATCTTAGCAGCCGGGGCATCCGGGTAAGACTAGGGGAGGGATCGCACATAGAGTCGGGGCGATACCCTTAAAACATCGAGCGGGTTCGGTTGCGCATGGTGTGAGGAAATCCCGGCCAAATCCCTCGAGCCTACAATATGAGACTGTACCGTTTCGCTTGTGCGGCCCTACTATTTGAAACGATGGTAATAATTCAACCCCACTAAATAAGATAATCGGCTGCGATTGATTGCAAACGGCATTAGCCAGCTGCGACGCAATTAATGCTGATTGTCATTTAGTGGTTAACCTTAAACATGCTTTTTTAAAGTATGTTTAAACTTTAACCATTAATAAAAAGGGAAAAATACCATGATCAATAACATTAAAACTTTAAACAACGCCTTAACCCGTGTCAGCAAGGCAAACGTTGCGCATGTTTTAAAAGAGGCAAGCGAATTTGCAATTGAACAATTAGCAAGCCACGGAAACAGTACGCCATTTTCAATAATTTATAATCGCTTGAATGATGTTGGCGGCAAGCCGAAAGGCTGCACCACCACCAATCTGCGGATGCTGTTGGAAACTAGCGGATTAGAATTCGACAACAAGAACAAGGTATTTTCTGGCAAGTCTAATCTGGCAATCACTAATGAATGGTGGTTGCAATTTCAAGGTGAGACAGTAGAAAAGACTAACGAGGAAAAGGCCCGGGCCACTATTAAACGAGCGTTAGTGTTAGGATTTACTACCGCGCAGATCACGGCAATGGCTGCTGAAATAGCTGCTGAAATAGCTGCTGCAAAATAAAAAAACCATACACACCACCCTAGTAAAATGGCTAGGGATGATACCATCACACAGGAGTACCCCGCTGCTAAATAAGCCAGCGGGTTTTTTTTGTTATTAATAAAGGAAAAATAAAATGTTAAAATCTATGATGGCTTGGGACAAAACACAAAAGATTGGCCTGTTAAAGGCTGAGAAAACGCGAGTCGAAGCGTTGGCTGAGCTGTATGAGAAGCTGGAGCTGGCCGTGCGCGAAGAGGCACCGGCATACAAGGTCGACGGGCTAGAATATGCCATCTTCGAGTGGCTAAAAAATAACAGGCAAGGCCCATACCTTTACGACGGTATTAGGGCTGACTTTGCCCGGTTTGCCGGGGATTCTCCCGATGAGTCATTTGATGATCTTACCAGCAGGTTAATGGTATGATCGATACCACCAAACAAATGCAGTTAAGGAACGTCCCGCAGGGAGAATTTGTCCGGCGGAAATTAGATTCCCAAGTGACATATGTCAGGGCGGAATATGACCGCTCTTTTAAAAAGTATTGCCTAGATGATTACGAAGATATTAGCAGGCAAATAATGTTAACTGGTACGACCTTAGTCTGGGTCGGATTTGAATTTTAATAGGAGAAAAACGATGTTGGTGTTCATCTATAATTCCAAGAAAGAACTGAAAACATGTGTCGGACAACGCCTGAAATACATAGAAACCAGTGTTTTCGGTGAAGAATATCGACCTGACGGGATGCTAACAGGTGCAAACCGTCCACATATTACCGGCATTGGGCGTGAATTCTTTGCCAATGTCTCAATGAAGGATGGTCTTATAGTAGGGGTGAAGTAATAATGTACAAAATACATGCAACTAAGATCCAAGAATACTCCCAAAGGTCAGCAGATAACATGGCCGATGTCATACTGATGGTCGTGTTAAGTATTCAACAGAATTGGTTGGGCGTTGGCGACCAATTGAAGGATGTTAGAGAGAATAAGGCAGACTCTAAGTTTCTATGGGGTAATAAAGGTAAGACATATAAGTACCTTGCAACTCATAAACATTTTATACATGGACAAATGCTTGCTGTAATCCATAGTAACCTACCAGATAAGGAAAAAGCTCTGTCACTTATGACAATATTCCTTAAGATACCGGGCTTGGGACTACCTAAAGCCGGGTTCACCTGTCAATTGGTAGCAGGATTGGTGGGCTGTATGGATGTCCATAATATTAGGATGTATAACCTAGATATAAAAGACTTGACACTGGCAAAAGATCCAAAGGGTGACAAGGCAAAGGCTACAAATCACAATAAAATTGTAAATTATGTAGCACTTTGTACAGATTATGGAACAGAAAACCTATGGAATTCGTGGTGTAACTTTCTCGCCACTAAATCAGCAAGATGGCAAGACGGAAATCACGTATCAGAAGTTCACTATACTTACTTAACTGGAGAATACTAAAATGGCACAAGCAAATCAGACCACCAAGATGTTAAAGCTGAAAGTAATTACTAACCGACCAGCACCTAAGAGAACAACACAGCCAGCCTCAAGCTGGAGAGATATCATGGCACCAATGAAACGAGGCCACTGGTTTGAGGTCAAGTGTGATAGCTGTGATAAGGTATATAATAGAGTTGTTGCCGCTGCAAATTCTTATTGCAAAGGACGTTATACTTTTTATAGGATTACGAAAGGTCGATACATCTTTGAAATTATTAAGGGGTAAAAACTATGATAATCACTAAGGTATCTATGTTCAGTAAGATTGAAAGGTCATTAGATCTAGATGTAACTGCTGAAGAAATGGAGGCTTGGAAGTCTGGGATGTACATACAGGATGCAATGCCTAGATTAAATGAACACGAAAGGGAATTCATCATGACAGGTATCACTGAAAAAGAGTGGGACAGTATGGGAGAATTACTATGAATGATTATGGTGATGGTACAGGTAAGTGGCACAGCCAGACTAAGGCAAAGTTCAAGGTTCTAGGAGATGAGTCACTCAAATATATCATGTTTGATTGTCGGCAGGCTTTAAAAGCTATGCCAGATAACCCAAAAGCTGGGCAGTATATGGATGAGATCCACTATTGTTTAATGGAACTAACCAAAAGACGTATCAAATCTTTTAAAAACTAATGGAGAAATGTCATGACTTTACTTGAAGCTTGGGATAATGAGGTTAGCAGGCGAGAAGCTGTGATGGAAGTACTGCTACACAATATATCAATCAACGATTTTTATGATGAGTGTGGCTATAAGGGCCACTATATGGGCAGCGATGTCTTAACTTTCTTGGGGTATTGAAAATGGATAAGGTACTGAATGACCTTGGGCAGATGGTTGATTGGCTAGATACCAAGGTAAATGTAGATGAAATCCACGTAAGGCAAGACACTATGCAAGACTTATGGGCAGCAGTCGAAGGGTTGCGGGATGTTCTAAACACTATAGAAGAGGAGGAGTTTGAATGAAAACTAAAAGAGTATACGCAGAGTGCAGCGGTGCCTTGATAGAGGCAGTGTCATCCTCTTATATTAGATCAGATACTCAGGGATCTGTTAAAACAGACTGTGTATTGGCAAGGGTAGTTATAGACAAGGACTATAGTCAGCCCAGCAAGCATATTAAACAAGGGCTAAAGATCTTTGAACTATTTCAAGACTTTTACAGTGACCACGAAGATGGTGATGTCACTGTTTCCTTAACCGTCGAAGACTATTGTGTAAACATGTAAAGGGGATTAAGTATGCTGTATTTAATAACACAGGACAGGCAAAGCATAGGCTTTAAAAGGGGACAGAAGCACATCATCCCCAAGTATACCCAGCATAAGCACCTTAAAAAGGCAGGTGCTGAGCTGATTAAACTAGATAACACAAAAGATTATAGCGTTAACTTTGTTTACTACGACAACGTAGAGCGTGAACTGTTGGGGATCTTCAGGCTAGATGAAAAGAATAACCTAGTTAAGCTACCTAACATGAAAAAGATTCACTTGACCGAAAAAGAAAACACATTAAACTAACTTCCGAAAGCTTTTAAAAACAATCTTATAAAGGATATCAAAGAAATGATTATACACTTGAATAAAAACAGCATACACCTAGAAAACCTAGGCCCTTTGAACCTACCTACTGTAAGTGAATCACCCTTAATGTATGTTAAACCAGATGGTGATTTGTATAAAGATCCTGTACGTAGAGTGTTAATTAATAACGATACAGGTGCTGTGATTAATGTTGTTAAGAAATCATACAGCTATGAGAATGCACAGTACAGCGATGGCGAACGTACAGTACAGCGGATTTTGTTAGACTCAGGCATCAATCTTCAAGGTGTCTCGCGTACTGTTCAGACCTCACACAACGGTGCTAAGGCAGCTATTGTCTATACCTTACCTCAGTATGTAGTTGATCTAGGAAACGGTGATGAGACACAGTTCCAGATAGCCCACTACAATTCTTTTGACGGCTCTTGGTGCTTTACAGTAGAGGTAGGGGCTGTTCGTATGTTGT
>Ga0206128_1002039_pt1 | contig 18769 bp, 20 predicted proteins | sample Helgoland_Spring_7_FD_148601 | JGI IMG/M metagenome (GOLD analysis project Ga0206128, IMG submission 148601) | Pelagic subsurface seawater microbial communities from Kabeltonne, Helgoland, North Sea - Helgoland_Spring_Bloom_20160426_1 | ecosystem: Environmental > Aquatic > Marine > Epipelagic ... | reverse complement strand
CAGCACCACGATATGCGTCGACCTGTGTGGTGTTGGTGAAATAACCATTCACACTTAAATAGGTGTCCTGCACATCATAAACACCCATTAAAACACGGCTAAACAATTGTGTTTGGATCGGTTGGGCGAACTGCGAATTGTAAGCGCCAAGATTTATGTCGGAATGCACACGATACGCGGTAATCTTGAGGTTCTCGTCAAACGCCAATTCCGCCAATGACGTCAGATCGCGCCCAGCATTGTCAGACAGCATCGCCTCTGTTCGCTCAGACATCCAACGTACAGGCCGCCCTAACACCCGCGCAGCTTGGGCAAGGCTGAATGGTTCTGGATACCCCATACCTTTCATCCCAAAACCACCGCCAGTATCGGGATTGGTCACGTGAACATCATCAGGCTCCAGACCAAATGCTGCTGTCATTTGGGTCTTATTCACCCAAACACCTTGACCGTTTATGGCAACGTGAAGGCGATCATCTTCCCAATATGAATAACAGCCACGTGGCTCCATTGAGTTGACGATAATGCGGTTATCGCCAACATCTAGACTGACAACATGTGCCGCTTTCTCAAACGCTGCATTGGTTGCTGCCTCGTCACCCATACCCCAGTCAAACGCGACATTGTCGGGCGCTGTTTCATGCAGGGTTTCGCCGCCCGCCTTAAGATCCATCTTTGCAGGCAGTTCGTCATAATCCAGCACAATCAATTCAGCTGCATCACGCGCTTGGGCCAACGTCTCTGCAATCACAGCCACAATCGGCTCACCAACAAAACGCAAGCGATCCTTGGCCAGCATCGTACGGCTGGTTGCGGCGCCTTGGCTTCCATCACAGTTCTTCACTAGAACCGCAGCCATTTCTAGGTTCATGCCTGCTGTTTCAAGGTCCGCACAGGTTAGCACCGCGTGAACACCTTCGGCTTCGCGCGCATCATCTACATCAAGCTCGGTTATAACGGCATGCGCTACTGGAGAGCGGAAAAAGAATGCGTTCAATGCATCGGCAGGCGCGATGTCATCCACATAGCGGCCTTGTCCGACCAGAAAACGCACATCTTCAACCCGTTTTACCGGTTGGCTTTTTCCGAACTTTTCCATGCGTCTGCTCCCAAGCAAATGAACTTTCAAAAATGGACACTAGCGACGTTCGCTGACATGTCTAGCGCCAACCCCAAATTCTCGGGTGTGACGTTTAGTATCTGCAGCAGGCACTGCGTTTCGGGCACCCATATGGTAAAATAATGCCCATTAGAAAATGGCTTGTGCTGGCACGATCTGACATCCAATGTATCGCCAGCAAAAGGATCATGTGCATGAGTAAAACAGTTAACTTCACCCAGATGAAAGATGGCACGGCAGAGGAATACGCGTTCCTTACGAAACATGAGACTGAGCACGCCAAAGGCACTGCTGACAAACTTCTTCAGGCACTTGTGGATTTGGATGAGGGATTATCAGGTTACAAGATCACGCGCCTTGGTCACTCGTTGCAATCCGCCACCCGTGCATGGCGCGATGGGGCCGATATTGATTGGGTTGTTTGCGCGTTACTACACGACATCGGCGACATCTATGCCCCCTACAATCACGACGAATACGCAGCAGCCATATTACGCCCCTTTGTACGCGAACAATGCAGCTGGTGCGTCCAGGCGCATGGGGATTTCCAAATGGTTTACTATGGACACCACGTTGGCGGGAACCCGAACAAGAGAGACCAATTCGCAGGTCACATCTATTTCGATGATTGTGCGTCATTTTGCGAACGCTGGGATCAATCAAGCTTTGACCCAGATTACGACACTTTATCCATCGATTTTTTCGCACCCATGGTGCGCGAGGTCTTTGCGCGCCAGGCCTATGACCCAGACGTTATTCGCGCGGGTGAACGCGAGCCTCTAGTGACAGAGGTCCGCGCTTAAGTCGTTTAAAAGAACGCTTGAATACCCGTTTGGGCACGACCCAAGATCAAGGCATGTACATCATGCGTTCCTTCATAGGTGTTCACTGTCTCTAGGTTCATCATGTGACGCATCACTTGGAATTCACCACTGATGCCATTGCCACCGTGCATGTCGCGCGACATGCGCGCAATATCGAGCGCCTTGCCACAGTTGTTACGCTTGATGATCGAGATCATTTCAGGGGCAGCATTCGCTTGATCCATAAGGCGACCAACTTGCAATGCGCCCTGAAGGCCCAATGAAATCTCTGTTTGCATGTCTGCCAATTTCTTCTGGAACAATTGCGTACCAGCCAGTGGCTTGTTGAACTGTTTGCGGTCCAAACCGTACTGACGTGCCGCATGCCAGCAGAATTCTGCAGCGCCCATCGCGCCCCATGCGATGCCGTAACGCGCACGGTTCAAACAGCCGAACGGGCCTTTAAGCCCTTGAACATTAGGCAACAAAGCATCTTCGCCAACCTCAACGCCTTCCATCACGATTTCGCCTGTAACGGATGCACGCAATGAAAGTTTGTTACCGATCTTAGGCGCAGACAGCCCCTTCATTCCTTTTTCAAGAACAAATCCCCGGATCTTGCCGCCGTGCTCCTCTGACTTGGCCCAAACCACGAATACATCCGCGATTGGCGCATTTGAAATCCACATTTTGGAGCCACTGATGACGTAACCGCTGTCGCTTTTCTTGGCGACTGTCTTCATCCCAGCAGGGTCACTGCCCGCGTCAGGTTCAGTCAAGCCAAAGCAACCAACCCATTCGCCAGATGCCAACTTTGGAAGATACTTGCGACGTTGCTCTTCAGAACCGTAGGCATAGATCGGGTAGATCACGAGGCTGGATTGCACGGACATCATAGAGCGATAGCCACTGTCGATCCGCTCAACCTCACGGGCAACTAGCCCGTAGCTGACGTAGGACCCGCCTAGGCCGCCATATTCTTCTGGCAGAGTTACGCCCAACAGGCCCATCTCGCCCATCTCTGAAAAAATGCTTCTGTCAGTGACCTCATTGGCGAAGGCATCGATTACGCGTGGTGCCAGTTTTTCCGACGCATAAGCAGCCGCAGACGCTTGGATCATCCGCTCATCTTCGCTGAGCTGACCGCTTAGGCGGAATGCATCGACCCAATCAAACGACCCAAGATCCGGTTTATCCTTGGCTTTCAGACCATTTTGTTCTGCACTCATTTGACGCGCCTTTCGCAAAATTTATGATTAGCAACTATATTGCAAATAATTCACCAAAGTTCTAATGCTTGTTGATCCTGCATTACATGAGGAAAACGCATAGATGCTTGCGCCCCGACGCTTCCTGCCCTCGACATCATCCCTGTTGGCATTCGAAGCCATTGCGCGCCTTGGAACCGCCACGGCGGCTGCATCAGAATTGTCGTTGACCCAAAGCGCGGTGAGCCGCCAACTAAAGACCTTAGAAGATCAATTGGACGTACGGTTGATGCAGCGCGAGGGTCGAGTGCTCCGACTGACACCAGCCGGTCAGGCCTTTGCTTTAAAGGCGCGTAGCATATTAGGGCAATTGGCCTCTGCCTCGATTGAAGCCCGTGCAAATCCTAATGGCGGAACTTTAAATTTGGCGATCCTTCCAGCGTTTGGAATGCATTGGTTGGCACCGCGTTTATCGAATTTTGCCAAGGAGCATCCAGAGGTTACGATAAATCTATCTACCCGCCTTGCGCCGTTTGATTTCCGCGCCAACCGCTTTGACGCGGCGATTCATTTTGGACGAGAGGATTGGCCAAGCGCGCAACATATGAAGCTGATGTCTGAAACGGTGATACCTGTTTGCGCGCCTAATTTATTAGAACAACCCGTCGCTGATCCACGTGCCATTTTGAAACACCCATTGCTGCACCTTGAAACGCGGAAAAAAGGGTGGGCAAGGTGGCTAAGCGCCCATGGAATAGACGAAGATATCCCATCTGGAATGATGTTTGACCAATTTTCAACCATGGCCCAAGCAGCCCTGCATGGCATGGGAATCGCTTTGCTTCCTACCTTTGTCGCAGAACCCTATCTGAACAGTGGTCAACTGTGCCGCGCATCTACCCATACAAGCGATAGCATAGGCACTTATTACCTGGTCTGGCCATCGGATCGGGCCAACATTGCGCCGCTAAATGCCTTTAAAACATGGTTAAAACTTCAAATTGAATAGAGTTGTATGATCAGGTCACATTTATGCCCAATTGTTTATCTAAGTATCGCCTAATGTTTACGGGTGGGGCCAATAAACAGGAGCTCACAGATGCTACGCAAAACTACATTGATGGCCGGTTTGGCTACACTATTCATCTCGACACCTGTTCAGGCTGACGAGCACGAAATTACAGTTCTTCCCGATGCATACTTTCCAGAGACCACTTATGTGTCTGCTGGTGATACCATTGTTTTCGTTAATGAAACTGACGGTGTCCTTACTGTGACAGCACTTGACCAAACTTGGGAAACTGAAGAATTTGGTGTCGATCAAACTGAGTCACTTGCGGTTACAGCGGAGATGGCAAAATCGTTTTTCCATGATGGTCTTGCGAACGAAGATGGTGACACCACCATCAAGGGTTTCATCAACTTTGGCGCAGCACCGCTTGATCAGGCGTCTTCAACTGCGGCTGAAGAAGACGAGGCCCTGAACTAAGACGCGAGTTCACGTCGCGACTAACCCTATGAAACTGAAGTGTTTCTTCGGGGGCTGCCTGCATAAGCGTGGCGGCCCCTTTGCCTTTTTCACCCAACCAAAGCGCAATTTCATCGAGTTCTAAGATCACAGGCATTCGGTGGTGAATTTCGGATATGGCTGTATTTGCGCCCGTGGTGACAATGGCGCAGGTTTTGATGGGGGCCTCTTCCACGTCCCAGTCTTGCCAGATGGACGCGAAAGCAAGAGGTGCACCGTCACTGCGCGAGATGTACCAAGGGTCGCGCCCACCATCCTCGGATTTGGTCCACTCATAAAATCCTGTCGCAACCACGACGCAACGACGTTCACGACAAGCGGCTCTAAACGCTGGTTTTTCCGCAATCGTTTCAGCGCGGGCGTTGATCAAGAGGGGGCCATCATTTGGCTTTTTGTACCAACTGGGAATAAAGCCCCAGCGCATGGATTGCAGTCGTCGTCCGCCACCATCCGCCATAATCGAATGGACAGCATTTGTGGGGCAGACGTTGTAATTTGGGACAACAGGCAGATCATTATCAGGCTTGGCCGCAAACAATTGCGCCATCGCATCTTGTGGCATGGTGTTGGCGATACGGCCGCACATTTGGTCCCTACTCCACCCTAGAAAACGCCCGGCGCACGGTTGGGTTAACGCTGCGCTCGCGGCTTGTTTAGCACGCCGATGTACAATTGAGCATTTAAAATGTGCAGTTTCATTTGCAGATACTGCCCTAAAAACTTGAGATTTAAGGGAGCTGCACAGTTTACGGCCTTATCTGTACAGTGCCGCGCTGTTTCGCGTGGCAATCATTCGTTAACCTGTTCCCCGTGTTAACCATTTGGGTAGGCCAATTAGACTTTTCTTAATCTATGCGGTTTCCATCTGGTGAGTGGGTGCAACAGCCGCCTATGCTGTCGGCCAACTGAACTTGGCGAAAGCCATCCCATATCGCCGCGACAAAGGGCACCAAATGAGCAATGTCATTTTACACTGCGTCTTCTGCAATTTCCGCAAAGACGTCACTGCTGAGCAGCGTACCCAGGTGTTCGCAGCGTTAGAGGCTTTTAGCCAAACGATTGATGGCGTCCTTGGGTTTGATTTTGGTGAGAACCGCGATTTTGAAAACAAGTCCCTCGATTTTTCTGGTGGCTTTGTTATCCGGTTTGCCACCCAGCACGCATTAGAGGCCTATGCGGTTCATCCGACGCATCAAGAATTGGGCGCGCAGCTTTGCACGCTGTGCGAAGGCGGCCGTGATGGCATCGTTGTCTATGATATTGAGAAATCCCAATAGCAGGAACGTTCGATCTGTTTGATACAAAAAAGGCGCGCATTGCTGCACGCCTTTTCTATCGCCGTTAAGGGAACCCCTTATTTCACCGTAATACGACCATCAGTGTAGGGCGTGAATGGCCCTTGAGCGGCCAAGTATTCCGCCATGACGTCAGCCAAATCTGGTCCGTAATCATAGGCGTTTGCAGCTGATTTGAACATTTTGTAGCCATCGCCACCGTTGCGAACGTAGTTGTTAGACACAACGCCGTAGGTTTTGCCCAGATCGATAGCAGCGCCACCCACCATAACATCGCTAATGCGCGCGCCCGCTTCGGCGGCCGAGTCGACGGTGAAGGAGATGCCTGCAACCTGTGCAAAACGGCCCGCGCCCTCTTCCAATTCGCTCACACCATTTTCAAGTGCAGCAACGATTGTTGCACCATCAACTTCGAATGTGGACAGTGTGTTTTGGAATGGAAGCACTGTAAGCACTTCGCCCATTGTCACCGGACCCGCATCGATGCTGGCACGAATACCACCACCGTTTTGGATCGCGATATCAACGCCTTGGTCTTTTACACGGTCAAGCATCGCATCCGCGATCAATGATCCCATTGGGCACTCGACTGCGCGGCAAACCGAACGATCACCTTCAATTGCTGCGGCGGCTTCGGCCACAACTTTGGTGCGGATTTCCTCAAGCGGTTTTGCAGCTTCTGCAATGCGTGCAACGGTTGCTGCATCTTCTGTTACGGACGCATCCATAACCAACGGCTCGCCAACGGCTTCCACGATTTCGCCAGCGTCGTTGAATGTGACGTTCAGTTCGCCCAAGAATTTACCGTAGGCATAGGCCTGAACGATGGCTGTTTCGCCAACCATTGTTGGATAAGCACCCGCCGCACGTTCGTTTGTGTTGGACAGTAGCGTGTTTGAGTGACCGCCAACGATCACATCAACACCAGTTGTTTCTGCCGCAACCCGTTGGTCCACACCGTAACCAGAGTGGGACAAGACAATGATCTTGTTCACGCCCATAGCTGTGAGCGCGTCAACTTCACCTTGGACCGCAGCCACTGGATCAGAGAACGTGATGTTATCGCCCGGTGATGCCAGATCGCCGGTGTCATCAGGTGTTAGGCCGATCAGGCCCAGTTTTTCACCGCCACGTTCGATCACTGTGGATTTGGCCAATTTGCCAGCCAGCAATGGTTCGTTAGACACATCGGCGTTGGACATCAGCACAGGGAAGTTCACCGCAGACATGAAGCCTGCCAATACTTCTGGTCCATCGTCGAATTCGTGGTTGCCCACGGTCATCGCGTCATAGCCAACCTTGTTCATCATCTCGGCCGCCAATGCGCCTTTGTAATATGTATAGAACAAAGTGCCTTGGAATTGGTCACCTCCGTCTACGAGGATCGAATTGTTAGAACGGGCTTTTGCATCTGCAATCGCCGTGACCAAACGGGCTGAACCGCCAAAGCATTTGCCCTCTGCGTTATCTTCAGAACCGCACCCGCTGTCATATTTGCTGATTGGCTCAAAACGTGCGTGGAAATCGTTTGTGTGTAGAATGGTCAAAGAATAATCGGCTGCTGCCGTGCCTGCTGTTAAAGCAAGTGCAGCCACTGTTTGTGTTAAACGCATCATCTGGACGTCCCCCGTTGGTTGAATATCTCGTTACTTTGGCCTTGGTCTGTTCAAGAGTCAAAGCCACAACTGAATCATTTCACCCCACATCCGTCACACGCGAATATGACGTAACGGTAACGCTGGTGACTTGACGCCTGTTTACCCAAAGGGCATCAGGCGCATATGTTGATATTCAAAATATTCCGCTCCGACGAATGGGCAGACCTGCGCGCCAATGGCGAAACGCAGGGCGCGCCGATCGATATTGCAGATGGTTATGTCCATTTCTCGACCGCCGAACAGGTGCAAGAAACGGCTGACAAGCATTTCGGAGGTGTCGAAGACCTGTTCTTGTTGGGCGTTGAAACTGATCCGCTGGGCGATGACCTACAGTGGGAAATTTCACGCGGGGATGCATTGTTTCCACACCTATACCGCAACTTGAAACTCGCCGATGTGGCATGGGCACAGCCTTTGCCATTGGTCGATGGACGCCACGAATTCCCGGCAGGATTGCTGTAAGCACGTCTCTCGATCCACATTAGATGAAACGACAAAGGGCCACATTCGGATGAAACAGGTAATGGAACAGCTCGGGCTTAAGGCCTTGCTTAAGATCGATCCCGAATTGGCGCATGGTTTGGCGATCAAAGCCCTGAAGATGGGTCTGGCCCCAACACCCGGTCCGGTCACGTCCAGCCGCCTTGCCACCAAAGTTGCTGGTTTGAACATGCCTAACCCTGTTGGTTTGGCAGCGGGTTTTGACAAAAACGCCGAAGTTGTCGCGCCTTTGTCCAACGTAGGCTTTGGTTTTATCGAAGTGGGTGCGGCAACGCCGATCGCGCAGCCCGGTAATCCAAAACCACGGCTGTTTCGCCTAAGTGAAGATCGCGCTTCGATCAATCGCTTTGGCTTTAACAACCATGGTTCTGAGGTAATCGCTGCCCGCCTCAGCAAACGCGGCACTGGCATTCCTGTCGGCCTGAACCTCGGCGCAAACAAAACCAGTTCCAATCGTGCCGAAGACTTTGCCACTGTATTGAAACAGGCAGGTCCTTATGTGGACTTCGCAACTGTAAACGTGTCCTCACCCAACACCGAAAAGCTGCGCGACTTGCAGGGGCCAATGGCCTTGGCCGCGTTGCTTGATGGTGTGATGCAGGTGCCCGGCGACACGCCAGTGTTCCTAAAAATCGCACCTGATTTGACCGATCAAGACCTTGCCGACATTGCCAAAGTCGCCACGGACGCCCGCGTTGCGGCTATTATCACAACCAACACCACCCTTGATCGTGCAGGCCTTCAAAGCCAGCACCGCGATGAAATGGGCGGCCTGTCAGGCGCGCCGTTGTTTGAGAAATCAACGCGCATCCTTGCGAAACTAAGCGAGCTGACAACCATCCCATTGATCGGCGTTGGTGGCATCGGCACTGGCGAACAAGCCTATGCTAAAATCCGTGCCGGTGCCTCTGCGGTACAGCTATACACTGCGTTGGTTTATGGCGGTCTGTCTCTTGCGGCCAAAATTGCCCGCGAGTTGGATGCGCTGTTGGAACGTGATGGGTTCAAGAACGTTCAGGACGCTGTTGGCACCGATAAGGCACGTTGGCTTTAAGCCTGCTTATGGTTCTTGGCCGCAGCCTCAAGTGCGGGATATCGCAGACTTAATGTGATGCCCCGTGCAAGAAACGACACAAGCAACGCCGCCCACAATCCGTGATTCCCCCAAAGGGGCAAAAACAGCCATACGGCGAGCCAGTAAACGATAAAACTGACGATCATCATGTTGCGCATATCGCGCGATTGGGTTGCCCCGATGAAAATTCCGTCCATCATCCACGCCACACAGCCAATCAACGGGGCGACAACCATCCAAGGCAAATAGATGCGCGCCTCTGACTGAACATCTGGTGATTTGGCCATAAGGTCGATCAGCCAAGGGCCAAAGATTGCAAATGCTAAGGCTGTGGTGACGCACACAACAGCCCCCCAAAAACCTGTCATCAACGCAGAACGACGCAGACGTGATGCATCACCGCGACCCATGGCCCGTGCGATCAACGTTTCAGCAGCAAAGGCAAAGCCGTCCATCGCGTAGGCCGTGATGTACATGAATTGTACCAGCACTTCGTTAGAAGCCAGCGTGACATCCCCGAACCGCGTTCCAAGGAACACAAAAGACGAAAAGATCACCATCAACAGAGCTGAACGGATCAAGATGTCAGTATTCAGGAGCGCCATACGGATCAGTTTCGCCCGATCAAACACCTGCACCCATTTGCGCCAATCAGGGTGTTTGAACGCGTCACGGCATAAATAAAGCGCCAGCCCAGCACCAATAAGTTCCGCAATCACGGTCCCAATGGCCACGCCCTGCACCCCCATATCTAACCAAAGCACGAATATGATGCTGAGCAGTATATTGACGCTGTTCATCACCAGCTGGACCCAGAACACGCCCGAAGTGCGTTCCATCGCAACCAGCCAACCCGTTAGGGCATAGATGCTGATGGCCGCAGGTGCCGTCCAGATACGGATTGAAAGGTAGCTGTACGCAAGCGTTTCGACCTCTGCGGAGGCATGTGACATGCTGAGGGCCGCCGCGAAGATAAGGGGTTGTAGCAAGATCAGAGTAAACCCAGCGGCCAAAGCGATCAAAAGCGCGCGGGTTAGGATAATGGAGACCTCAGCGTGATCTTCCGCCCCCGCGGCTTGCCCAACCAATCCCACGGTACCCATCCGTAGAAAGCCAAAGATCCAAAACACCGTCGTTAGGATAATGGCACCAAGGCCGACAGCCCCAATGGGTGCCGCCTCTCCCATTTGCCCAACTACGCCAAGGTCCACAGCCCCAAGGATTGGCACGGTGGCGTTTGACAGCACCAAAGGCACCGCCAGTTTGAGGATACGTTTGTGTGTGATTTCTTGAGGTGGCGTTGCGAGTGTGACCGGTTTCACGATTTGTCGGAACGTGGTTGCGGCATCAGGAAATGTCCTGTCGCTTGGGCAAACAGTTTTTCGCGATTGTCCTGCCATCCCTCAACATGCACAGAGGCATAGCGTCGTCCTGATCTAGTGATCCGTGCGCGGGCATAGGCATCGCGCGGCAGGCCAGAGCGCAGGTAATCCACAGTAAAATCGATGGTCTTTGGCATGCGGAACGCTGTGCTATCGCCGTCCAACTCACCGCTTTCAAGATCATCCCAAAGAGTCGCCCAGCTGAGCGAAATCACAGATGTAATTTCTAAAAACGCCGAGGTCACACCGCCGTGGATCGCAGGCAGCAAAGGATTGCCAATCAATTTAACCGCATAGGGCAAAACAGCCGTCAGTTCATCGCCGCGCCGATCGAAGGTTACGCCGAGGTATTGGATATAGGGTACGCGCCCAACCAATTTGCTCAATGCCTCATCGCGGCGTTGTTTGATCACTTGGACGGGTTCAGGTGGCTTTCTCATCTGCGCTGCCCCTCGATTGTAAAGGTGCCTGTCGCCATTGCGACTGGATTATCCGTGTCCTCATCCACTGCCGTTGCTCGCACAAAGGCGACGTTACGGGTGATGTGGTAACATGTTGCGGTGGTGGACAACGCCTGCCCCGGCGTGGCCGAGCGCATGTAATCAATACGCAGATCAATGGTGGCTGTGGCCCCAGGATTGGACGGATGGCTCATCACTGCCGCGCCGCAACAACTGTCCATCAACGCAGATACCGCGCCCCCATGCACAACGCCCGTTTCCGGATCACCGATCAGGCGCTCGTCATAAGGCATTGTGATTGTCGCTACACCGTTTTCTATTGCAGTCAAAACCATCCCCAGATCGCGCGAATGTGGGATCGCTTCCATGAACTGTCGGGCTATATTCACTTTGTCTGACATGAGCGTGCGCCTTTCGTTGCTTGCAACCTTTTGAACAGTCCCATGCGAAAAGGGCAAGAGCACCCGTTGCGCTTCTATTGCGGCCCGCCTAACCTATGTCCCAAGGGGAGCACTATGACTGACGATCGTATATCTTTTAAAGAAATGTGTGCCGCGTTCGATGTGACGCCGCGCACTCTAAGGTATTACGAGTACATTGAATTGCTCCAACCTGATCGTGAAGGCCGTTCGCGATTTTACGGTGCCCGCGAACGCGCGCGGATGAAGTTGATCATGCGAGGTCGTAAATTTGGCTTTCAACTCGAAGACATCCGTCAATGGCTGCTGATCTACGAAAACGAGGGCACAAAGGCGCAAATGGAAGCGTGGATTGATATGGCCGATGGTCAGCTGAAAGAGCTGGCAGAGCAACGTGTTCATCTGGAAGAGGCCATTACCGAGTTACAAGTTTTGCGTGAAAACGTGGCGAGTGAATTGGCGAAATAATCGCTTGATTGATGACCTAGTACATAGGTCTGGGGTCCCGATTTTGAGTTCAGTGATTCCATTCGTTAGGTCATTTTTGGCACCGAAGCAGATGCGCTTGTGGTTACCTCTACCCTGGATTGTACAAATTCACGAAAATTGTCTGCAAAATAATGCGCTTCCCCCCAATCCCCGTTTTTGCCAATTTCTCAACTACTTGACGTAAAGAAACGCTACGTAAGGCACAAAGTTGACGTGGCGTACAGCTTACGTAAGCTAGTTCTCCATTGTAATAGACGGGAAATAGACCAAATTGACACTCGTAACACTTATTTTACGGGCGGAGATAAAGCCGATGACCGAGAATACCAAAACCATCAGAGAGATGTGTGACGACCACAACGTCACCCCACGCACTTTGCGCTTTTATGAAGCCAAGGAATTGCTGTTCCCTATTCGTGAGGGGCAAAAGCGTCTCTTTACCAAACGTGATGGCGCGCGCCTTAAGCTGATCTTGCTGGGCAAACGCTTTGGCTTCAGCCTTGAGGAAATTCGCCAGCTGCTGGACCTGTATCATGTTGACGATGATCGCCAAACCCAATTGGCGCGCGCCTACGCCGTGGCCAACGATCGTCTGGCCGATATGGAACGCCAGCGCGACACGCTGAGTGAAGCCATCGAAGACCTAAAACATCAAATGCGCTGGGGCGAAAAAATGATCGCCTCGACCAAAAAAATTCTGGGATGACCCACTAAGACAGGGTCGCCCTTCACCCAATTTGTGCCCAATCGGAGAACACTATGCCCCGCTACACAGCCCCAACAAAAGACATGCATTTCATTTTGCACGATCTATTGAAAGTATCTGAAAGCGCCATTCCAGGTTATGATGAGCTGGAAGCAGATTTCACATCTGCAGTGCTGGAAGAAGCGGGCAAACTGACGTCTGAAGTGTTGGCCCCTTTGAACGTGACGGGCGACAAAGAAGGCTGTCGTTTGGAAAACGGCGTTGTTTACACACCAGCCGGTTTCAAAGACGCATTTGCCAAAGTCAAAGAAGGCGGTTGGACCGGTCTGGATATGCCCGAGCAATACGGCGGGCAAAACATGCCAGCGGTTTTGGGATCAGCAGTGGGCGAATTGTTTTCCGGCTCCAATATGGCGTTCACAATGTATCAGGGCCTGACCCACGGTGCAGCATCCGCGATTTTGGCCCACGGGACTGAAGCGCAAAAAGACAAATGGTTGCCAAACATGGTGTCGTGCGAATGGACAGGCACGATGAACCTGACAGAGCCACATTGCGGCACTGATCTGGGGCTGATGCGCACCAAAGCAGAACCACAAGCGGACGGCAGCTATAAGATTACAGGCCAGAAGATCTTTATCTCTTCTGGTGAACACGACATGGCGGACAACATCGTTCACTTGGTATTGGCAAAAATTACCGATGGTCCTGAGGGCATCAAAGGCGTGTCTTTGTTCATCGTTCCAAAGGTTATGGTCAATGAAGACGGTTCCTTGGGCGAGCACAACGGGGCAACTGTTGGCAGCATCGAAGAGAAGATGGGCATCCACGGCAACTCTACCTGCGTCATGAACTATGACAACGCGACAGGGTATTTGTTGGGCGATGAGCACAAAGGCATGCGCGCCATGTTCACCATGATGAACGAGGCGCGTTTGGGCGTCGGGATGCAAGGGCTGTCCCAAGCCGAAGCTGCGTATCAAAACGCACTGGATTACGCCAACGATCGTCTGCAAGGGCGCGCTGTCACTGGTGTGCAGAATACAGACGGTCCGGCCGATCCATTGATCGTTCACCCAGATATTCGTCGTTCCTTGATGGAACAAAAGTCGTTCGTTGAAGGCGCACGTGCCTTCATCCTTTGGGGCGCCACAATGATTGATGCCGCCCACCGCGCGGATGACAAAGACGCCGATGGCTTGGTGTCCTTGTTGACCCCTGTGATCAAGGGCTTCTTGACTGATGTCGGATACGACATGACGGTTAAGGCACAACAGATCTATGGCGGCCACGGCTATATCGAGGAATGGGGCATGTCCCAATTCACCCGCGATGCCCGTATTGCTATGATCTATGAAGGGGCCAATGGCGTTCAGGCGCTAGACCTTGTGGGCCGCAAATTGGCGCAAGACGGCGGCAAGCACGTGATGGCGTTCTTTGAAATGGTGAAGACCTTCATCAAAGACAATGCAGGCCAAGATGAAGCATACGACAAAGACTTTATCGAACCCCTCAAAGCAGCGTCCAAGGATTTGCAGGCCGCAGGCATGTATTTCATGCAAAACGGGATGAGCAATCCAAACCACGCATTGGCGGGTTCTAACGACTTTATGCATATGTTTGGGCACGTCTGCCTTGGCCTGATGTGGGCACGTATGGGCAAGGTTTCTAGCGATACCTTAGCTGCGGGTACGGATGACGCAACATTCTATGAAACCAAGCTTGCGACGGGACGTTTCTATATGGCTCGCCAGTTGCCTGCGACGGCATTGCACCTGACGCGTATTCAATCTGGAAGTGATACGGTGATGGCGCTGGATGCTGCAAACTTCTAAGGTGCTAGGGGTGGGCGATTGCCCGCCCCAACGACACTGCAGGAAAAACAACCATGCCCAAACGCTTTCGCCTTACACGCCGCTTCCCTGTCGCAATGACAGAAGACGGGTATCGCCGATTAAAACGGTTTTCAGCGGATGCGGGTTTGGATGAAGGCGAGGCACTTTCGTTCCTGTTTGAGAACTTCGCCAGTGTCGTGAACGAAGAAAACCTGACCGCACGTTTGCGACTGTTCAACGCAGAGCTCGACGCGCGCAAGAAATAAACACATCTGGGGAGGATGTTGTGATGAGTGAGACGGCCAAAGGATGGATGACCGACGAACACCAGATGATTGCGGATATGACGGCCCAATTCATCACAAATGAATGGGCTCCCAAGTTTGCCGATTGGCGCAAACAAGGGCAGATGGATCGATCCACGTGGGCTGAGGCCGGCGAACTTGGGCTTCTCTGCCCCTCCATCCCCGAAGAATTTGGCGGCGCGGGCGGCGATTTCGGGCATGAGGCTGCGATCTTGATCGAAGGCAGCCGCGCGAACTTGGCCAGCTGGGGACATGGTATCCATTTTGGGATCGTGGCCCACTACATCCTGAACTGCGGCACGGACGAGCAAAAGGCACGTTGGTTACCTAAAATGGTCACCGGTGAATTGGTTGGCGCACTCGCAATGACGGAACCATCCACAGGGTCCGACGTTCAAGCGATCAAAACGCGGGCCATTCGGGATGGTAATTCTTACCGCCTCTCTGGGCAAAAGACATTTATAACCAACGGACAGCACGCTAACTTAATTATTGTGGCCGCCAAAACGGACCCATCGCTGGGATCAAAAGGCGTGTCCTTGGTGGTTTTGGAAACCGACGGAGCAACCGGATTTGCACGCGGGCGCAACCTTGAGAAAATCGGGATGCACGCGGCTGATACATCAGAAGTGTTCTTTGACAACGTCGAGATCGCACCCGAAAATATCTTGGGCGGGGAAGAGGGCAAAGGATTCTATCAACTGATGAACCAACTGCCCCAGGAGCGGTTGATCATCGCCTGCTCTGCCATTGGCGCAATGGAAGGCGCAGTTGAACGCACCATCGCCTATTGTCGCGAACGCGAAGCCTTTGGCGGACCAATCATGCAATTCCAAAACACACGGTTCAAATTGGCAGAATGCAAAACCAAAACAATGGTCAGCCGCGCATTCTTTGATGAATGCATGGCAGAACATTTGCGCGGTGAACTGACTCCAGACAAAGCGGCAATGTGCAAATACTGGACGACAGACACGCAAGCATGGGTGTTGGATGAATGCCTGCAATTGCACGGTGGCTATGGTTTCATGCAAGAATACGCCATTGGTGAGATGTGGACAGACGCACGGGTGCAACGCATCTATGGCGGAACAAACGAAATCATGAAGGAGTTGATCGCGCGGGAGCTGTAAAACTCTACCGAAATTGCTGGCTGAAAATTCGGATGCCTCCGGCGGGAGTTTTTCTGGTAAGATGAAGGCAAGGGACCACCCTGCTGTTCGATCCAATTTGGGATTGACCCGACGAGCCAAACAGCAGGGCTTCACCTTACACACGGCTCAGCTCTCCAGCCTGCCGCACAGAACTTGGATCGCAAATTAAACTTAAGACTAAGTGAACGCCCCCCGTTCATCTTACGAAATAAACTCCACGGGGGTCTGGGGGTGTGAAACCCCCAGCTTCCTTATGAAAAAAACACCTTGGGAGGGGTATAGACCATGACGTTGAAATTGCATTGCTTTGGCGAAAGCGGAAATTCTTACAAAGCAGCACTGGCTTTGGAACTTTCCGGCCTTGAATGGGAACCTGTCTTCGTTGACTTTTTTGGCGGCGCGTCCCGAACCCCTGAATTTAAGTCAGTCAACACGATGGGTGAAGCGCCCGTTTTGGTCGACACTGCTGCGGATTACACAGTGACCCAATCCGGTGCGATCCAAGATTACGTGAGCCACCTAAGCGGCAAATTTGCAGGCACCTCCCCTGAGGGACGCCGCGAGGTTTTGCGTTGGGTGCTGTTCGACAACCACAAGCTCAGCTCAATGGCGGGCATGACCCGTTTCTTGATGAACTTCTTGCCCGAAGCGAAGCGCCCAGCAGAAGTGATTGCGTTCAACCAAGGTCGTCTACAGGGCGCATATGCCACCCTCAACACCCATCTTGAGGGCCGTGATTGGATAGTTGGCGACGCTCTTACCAATGCCGATCTAAGCTGTTGTGGCTATCTCTATTACCCAGAGCCTTTTGGCTTTGTCCGCGCTGACTGGCCCCACATTGATGCGTGGTTGACCCGCATCTCTGAAAGCCCGGGCTGGAAGCACCCATATGATTTGATGCCCGGAAACCCATCTGACCGCGCGTAACCTCACAAAAGGACGCAGCGGCAGCTCTTGAACTGCTCTGCTCCACGTAACCACATTGTGGCAAAGACCACCGCCAAAAGGATCAAAGAATGACCGAAGCCTATATCTATGACGCCCTGCGCACCCCGCGTGGTAAAGGTCGTAAGGACGGCAGCCTCCACGAGGTCACCGCCCTGCGCCTATCCGCTGTCACATTGAACGCCCTCAAAGAGCGCAATAATTTGGGCGGCCATGCGGTTGAGGATGTAATTTGGGGCAACGTGACCCAAGTTATGGAACAAGGCGGCTGTTTGGCCCGTTCCGCGGTTTTGGCTTCTGATCTGGATCAATCCATCCCGGGTCTTGCGATCAACCGTTTCTGCGCGTCTGGCATGGAGGCTGTTAACCTTGGTGCCAACCAAGTTAAAGGCGGCGCAGGCAGTGCGTATGTTGCCGGCGGTGTTGAGATGATGGGCCGCGTTCCTATGGGGTCTGATGGTGCTGCGATTGCTGCCGATCCTTCTGTTGCGATGGACACTTATTTTGTTCCTCAAGGCATCAGCGCAGATATCATCGCCACCGAATATGGTTTTACCCGCGACGATGCAGATGCACTGGCTGTTGAATCCCAACGCCGCGCCAAAGTTGCATGGGATGAGGGCCGTTTTGCCAACTCTGTGATCAACGTGCGTGATATCAACGGCATCTCGATCCTTGATCACGATGAATACATGCGTCCCCAAACCGACATGCAGTCCCTTGGTGCCTTGAACCCAGCGTTTCAGGCGATGGGTGAAGTCATGCCCGGCTTTGATAAGATCGCGTTGATGAAGTACCCACACTTGGAAAAAATCAACCACATCCACCATGCTGGCAACTCATCAGGCATCGTTGACGGTGCTGCGGCCGTTCTGATCGGCAACAAAGAGTTCGGTAAAAAGCATGGCCTAAAGCCACGTGCACGCATCCGTGCCACCACAAAAATTGGTACTGACCCGACCATCATGTTGACGGGTCCGGTTCCTGCCACCCAGAAGATTTTGGCCGACAACGGTATGACCATCTCAGACGTTGATCTGTTTGAAGTGAACGAGGCCTTCGCCTCGGTCGTCATGTTGTTCATGGAGAAATTCAAAGTCGATCATTCAGTCGTCAACGTAAACGGCGGTTCAATCGCTATGGGTCACCCGTTGGGTGCCACTGGCGCGATGATCATCGGCACCTTGCTGGATGAACTAGAACGTCAAGACAAAGAAGTCGGCCTTGCCACCCTTTGCATCGCATCGGGCATGGGCGCCGCAACAATTATTGAGCGCGTATAATGAGCAATAAATCACATCCATTCCATGCTGTCGCAACTCTTGCTGCGTCTGAGGGCATGACAAACCTACAGCTCAAGGTCGCCAATGACGGCACCTATGTCCGTCTGGTTCAACAAACCCCGCCTTTGTTTTTCAAATACAAACCTGACCCAAGCGATGCTTTGGACAGCTCAGAGTTGAATGACTTTAAGCGCATTCTGCTCAGCGAAGACGATTGCAGCAACGGCCCGAACGAGACCTTGGCCCTTGTCAAAATGTTGTTAAAGAAATTTGAAAATTACGGGTCCGATACCCCGACCAAAAAACCCAACTTGGGGAGATACAGATGAACGACTTCACACTAACGAAAGACGCTGAAGGCGTTGCCACGATCACTTGGGATGTCGCTGACAAGACAATGAACGTGATGTCTTTTAAAGGCCTTGAACAGCTTGATGCCCAAATCGATGACGCCTTGGCGGATGATGCTGTCAAGGGCATCGTTATCACATCTGGCAAAGACAGCTTTGCCGGTGGCATGGATTTGAACCTATTGGCCAAAATGCGCGCTGATGCAGGGGATGATCCGGCCAAGGGATTGTTTGAGGGCACGATGCGTATGC
>Ga0206128_1002033_pt1 | contig 18825 bp, 17 predicted proteins | sample Helgoland_Spring_7_FD_148601 | JGI IMG/M metagenome (GOLD analysis project Ga0206128, IMG submission 148601) | Pelagic subsurface seawater microbial communities from Kabeltonne, Helgoland, North Sea - Helgoland_Spring_Bloom_20160426_1 | ecosystem: Environmental > Aquatic > Marine > Epipelagic ... | reverse complement strand
ATCTCCGGCCTTAAGGGTTTTAACACCCACAACATGGACTCCCTTTTTTTCAATCTCATTTAAAGCATCCACCTCTTTTTTTGGCACCACTGCTGGTTTACCTAAATAAAAAAGATAGCGAACCACCCCAGGAGCTCCAAAAACCAAATCTCTATCTTTGTCTTTCAAAAAAACCAACACCATAGAGGGCAATAAAGGCACCACTACCTTTTTTACCCGATCACTCCACTGGCGCTTCTCAACCCTGGTGGGGCAACATACAGAAACACCTAGTTTCTCCAAACGATCTTTCACCTTGAGCTCTGCCCTAGGTCTAGTAACAACAACATACCACGGCATAAAATATCTATTTTACAATTAAGAGAACCATATTTAAAATACTAGATTTAAAGGAGTTACAAAAAAAGATCCAATCCCACCTTACTCTATACAAAATACGAAAAAACGCAGTAATAACAAGCAAAAAAAAGTAGACTTATTAAAAGATTGTTAGGAGAATTTCAAGGTAGAAAAAATAGAAACCAGAGTGCTGCATCACCTGCAAAAAAAAGAATAAAACCAATGGCTTTTAGAAAAATTTTCAAGAAACTAAAACCCTAAAAAAGCACAACAAAAACTAGAAGCAATACTTGACTTATACTAAAAACAAAACCCAAGAAAGTATTGGGGTGGTTTATTATTTTTTAGAGCCAATTTTATGAATTTGAAGTTCTGGAATGTTTTTTTTAAAAATTTTATTTATTAATTTAATACAAAAGAGTTGTAGCATATCAAAAGCCGGGTAGACAAATACTACTGTAGCTAGAGGCAAATATCGGTTGTAAATAAACTCTTGAGAGTTGTTGTTGATAAAGTAAAAAAGAACATTACCAACAAACAAACCAATAAAAATCTCTCCAACAAATCCTAATTTTATTATTGATTTTTTATTAAAATTATAATAAGATAAAGCAACTAAAGAACCAAGAACAGATATGTTACTACAAACTAATTCAGTGTTGTCTTGAGAAACTCCAACAATGGTTCCAAACAATGACAATCCAATGGCAATAGAAATTACGGTTCTCTCAAGAGTGTTTATCATTGAAATCACTTGAATACATAAAAAAACCAAAAACGAAGCAGAAATATATTCGTTGATAAAATTTAACGCTGGAATAGTTAGATTAAATATTGCTACAAACAAAAAAGCACACAACAACCTAAAACTAATGGCCATTGTAATTTGAATTTTTTTATGACTTAGTTCATTGGCAATAAAAATTAAAAAACTAAAAAACAAAACAACCTTCACAATAACAATTAATGAGACAAGTCCCAGTAACAATAATATAATGGACGAGACAAATACACCTACAAGTCCTAAAACTGATAAAGAATCTTTATAAATAGAAATTTTTTTTGATCTGGAACTAGCGCGACCAGAGAGTAATAAAAATTCTATTCTTTTTGTAATCGCTTCAGAAAAAATAATAACAAGCACAAAACTTAGTAAAAAAGATAAAAAAGATAAAATAAAAAGATCCATAAAAATATCTAGAAAAAATTGGTTGCATAAAAGTTGCAATATAAATTAGCACAAATATCTAGGCAGCAACTATGTTTGTGTGGTTGTGTTAATAAAAAAATAATACATCTCAATAAATACGAATGTGAGATTTTTTGAGAATAATTTACTATGTTAAAAAAATTTAAATCTCACAGAATATTTGAAAAATAGCAGAAAAATCACAGAAAAATAATATATTTACTTTATAAATTAAACGCATGCTCCAAAGTGACCTATTTATACTTTTAGTAACATTTCTTTTCTTATTTATAATTGCTAGGCTATTATTTTCAATAGAAAACATTAAGTACCTGTCTAATAAGATTTTACTTGTAATATTTCTTATTCTTGGATTTGGTTTTTGTCGCTATATTGCCATAAATAGAGTCCAAGACCTCTACAATCTTAGTTTTCCTCTCTCTGTGATTACTAACTCTACAGTTATTTGCGCTACCCCCTTTTTATTTTATTTGTACGTAAGAACTGTTATTTATGACCAAAGAAATTTTATAAAAATCGATTTCTTACATCTTTTTGTTTATGTGTGTTTTTTTATAATATATGAATTTCCATATTCCACAGATTTATATAATGGAGAACAAATTAATTCAGATTATATTTTCTGGTCATCTTATTTTAGAGCAAATTATTTTCCTGATTGGGTAGGAGGTTCAAGAAGTTTATTAAGTCTTGTTTACAGTTTTTTAACCTACTATTTATTGTACAAAAACTTTAAAATAAAATCTCCATCAAAACAACTAAAAACAATTAAAAAATGGTTGTATTCTCTTACACACATAAAATTTTTAATGACTATTATGATTGCTGTGTTCACCATTTTATTTAATTTTTTAGACAAAAAAAGTGCCTTGTCAATAGAATATTCTATGATCATAGTAGCAATTTTATTTTTAGGGTTTGCCATATTTTTAAATAAAAACAGAAATATTTTGTACAATATTCCTGTTTTTATGAATCCCAACAATTTAAACACTCAAAAAATAAAAGAAAATATAAACCTAGAGGAGTTGTTTAAACACATATCAGATGAGATTGAAAAAGATGAGTTATTCCTAGATCAAGATTTTAAATTAAATTGGGTAGCAGAGAAATTTAACATAAAAACGAAATACCTGTCTTTGGCTATCTCAGAAAATGGATTCCAAAACTTTTCAGCATATTCTAATGATTTTAAAATCAATAAGGCTAAAAAATTGATTGAACAGAACTATCTAGAGAATTATAGCATAGAAGCCTTGGCAGCTGCTGCAGGATTCAATGCGGTTAACTCTTTTTATAGAATATTTAAGAGCTCAACAAAAATGACTCCCAGATCCTATGCAGAAACAATTAATCAAAAACAATGAGTTGTTTCTCTAGCATAAAACAAATTTCAAAAAACTTTGTCCTATAAGTAGATGTAAAAACCTTTACAGCTGTAGTTATTCCTCTTTTAAGAAAAACGTAGCGTATCTGCCTCTTGTATTTCCTTTTTCAAAGATTCAGAGATTTGTAGTTTAACACACTATAAAATTATTTTGAAATTTGAGGGTTTACCTTAGAAGAATGAAAATTAAGTGCATCAATATGGCCCAATACTTCACGATCCTGGGAAATAAAGTGGGCGTGTAAAAAACTGTCATGGTGTGTAAAAACAGCCTTGTGGTGGCGAGAAAAGAAACCTATTAAAGAACCGCTGATAGAATTAAAGTTATATTGAGTCAATCCTAGATGCGCCTGCTCTGGTGATGACACTTTTGTTCCTTGGGGTAAATTAACCGAATGAAGCTGTAGGGCGTCAAACTCCCCGTCAATACGCAGCAACAAGGGCTGGTCATAATGGCCATAGATAGAATCAATCTGTTGTTCTAATTCTTTTAAAGAATAATTATTTGGTTTGAATTCTATAACCTCTAAATCACTGTCTGTAGAGTATACAAAAAAGGGTGCCTTGGCTGAGGGGACATTGTTTACCTGGTGAGAAACACTATCAATAACTTTGGATACAAATGTCTGTCCTTCAAACAACACGATTTCTCCTTTTAAAAACGAAACAGGCCCTATTCCATAGGCTTTTGCGCCTTCTAATGAATCGGTTGCAATGTTTCCTTTTAATTCTCCCTTCCACATTACATCGCTCATCTGGCCAACAACCTTTATTGAACTAGAGTTGGTAGTGGGATTACATGATACAAGAAACCATACAAAGAAAAAACAAATAGTATTTTTAATCATTTTGTAAAGATATAGAAACGCACCAATATTTTGGCAATCATTGGTTGCTGCATATAAAGCATCATCTAATAAGGCGCTTAGACCGTATCAAATGACAGTGTTTTTGTAGAAAATGCTTGTTTTTGGTCATCAAATACATTGCACTTTTTTATGGGTTTTGCATACAAGTGTAGTGACATCGCCCTATGACCAGAGATATTTTCTAGTGTGTGATAGCCCATAAAATCTATCATGTAAGAGATGTCTCCTTGTAAGGATACACTTGTGTTTACTGCTGTTAGACCGCTAGATTCTTCTTTGTATAGGGTTTCTTCTAAAGACCCTTCAATTACTTTAACCCAGCATTGCTCACCTCCATGGTCATGAATAGGGGTATTTTGATCTTTCTCCCAGCAAAGTAGGATCAGTTCAAATTTTTCGTTTTCAAAAATGCAATTTCGGGTGTAGGAGGACGAAGACCAAAAACAATAGTCTTGAAAATTTTCAAGAGGTATAGCAACAGATCTAATTATTTGATTATAGGTAGATTGGTGGTTTTTAGATAAAGCGGCAATCAATTCTGGTAGAGAGAAGTATTTTCTGGTACTTTTTTTTAAAGTTTTGATATAGGTGTCATTTAATTATTCTGCTAAGTAATATATAGATTTTGGGTGTTGATCTAAATCTTATTGTATTTATTATTTGACAGCTAATATTAGATTTTTGAAATCTAGTTATTTTTGGGCGTTTTTTAGCTATTTTCATCAAATTTAATCAAAAAAATACTCATTTATTGGATTTTTAAGGATATTTCAGTAGGATATTTTTTTATCATAAGATAGATAGCCTCTAGTAGAAAAATTATAAAAGGTATTTATTAAACTGTATATCTGTATCCAAAACCACACCAAATTAATCATTATCATCCTGCGAGGGTTTTACAGAATTGTTGTAAACTCCATTTTTGAAACCCAACTACAAATGTTGTAGCTCTATTTGCAATGTATTGCAAAACAGATATGTTAAAAAAAGAAATGCATACTTGTCCTAATAGCCCTTAGGCAAACAAATACGTGCTTTTAAGAGCATCAAGCACTATAACTTAAAAATCATTGTTGTATAGTAATTGTTGTGTTTAATTTTGCAATTATCTGAAAAATAAGCCTATTTTGTGGTAGCCTATTTAAGGCCAAAAAAACATATCTTTTTGACATAATTTCATGTAATTAACATATAACTATTGACCTAACTTTTAATGGATTTAAACAACATATATATTGGAAAAACTCCTGCGAATTTTTCAAATAAAGAAGTATCAGCAGATCAAGTAACTTTTGAGGGAGAGGCATTTTTTAAAATTTCAAATTTTAATAAAATGCGCCCATTTTTTATGAGTATTGTTAGTAATTCTGACCACTGGATGTTTATCTCCAGCACAGGAGGTCTTTCTGCAGGTAGAAAAAATAGTGACTATTCACTTTTCCCCTACTATACAGATGATAAAATCACAGAATCTAGTGAGCATACGGGTAGCAAATCAATTTTTATTATACGTCAGGCAGAGAAAAATTACCTGTGGGAACCCTTCTCTAAAACCCAAGATGGAGCCTACAAGATTTCAAGAAATATTTACAAAAACACCTATGGGAATAAGGTGATTTTTGAGGAAATAAACCACGATTTAAATATAAGCTTCACCTACCAATGGAATTCAAGTGATACCTTTGGCTTTGTAAGGCATGCTACTGTTACTAATTTAACCGATGAAGCTATAGATGTTCGCCTTTTGGATGGAATTCAAAACATCTTACCCTATGGGGTGGAAGTTGGGTTGCAAAACAGCACAAGTAATCTGGTAGATGCCTATAAAAAATGTGAGTTAGAGGCAGACTCAGGGCTTGGAATTTATTCCTTAAGCGCCATTATAGTAGACAAGGCCGAGCCCAGTGAGGCTTTAAAAGCTAATGTAGTTTGGTCTTTAGGACTTGAGGGGTCAAAAAAGCTTATTTCATCTGTTCAGATTGAGAATTTCAGAAAAGGAAAAGCAATCACACAAGAGATTGATATTAAGGCAGAACGCGGCGCATACCTGTTAAGTAAAGATATAAAACTAGCCCCAAACTCTAAAGAGCAATGGACCCTTGTGGCCAATGTAAATCAATCCATTAATGATATTGTTGAAATAAAAGAGGGTATAAAAGATCAGGCGTCTCTTTTAAATAAACTCAAAAGCTCTGTTGAGCAAGGCACACAGCACCTAATTGCCTTAGTTGGCGCCTCTGATGGTCTTCAACTCACCTCAGACAGTGCAAGAAATACACGTCATTTTGCAAACACCATGTTTAATATCATGCGTGGTGGTATTTTTGATAACAATTACACCATAGAAAAACAAGACTTTAGCGCCTACATTGAAAACGCCAATCATAAAGTATTTTTCAAAAAAACTACCCTTATAAACAAGCTTCCTCAAACCTTTGATTTAAATCACCTAAAGGACATTGCAAAACAAGATGATGACCAAAACTTTAAAAGATTGTGTTATGAGTACCTGCCTTTAAAGTTTAGCCGACGCCATGGAGATCCTAGCAGACCTTGGAATAAATTTTCAATCAACACAAGAAATGAAGATGGTTCAAAAATTTTAGACTACCAAGGTAATTGGCGTGATATCTTTCAAAATTGGGAAGCGCTTGTACACTCCTATCCAGAGTTTATTGAGGGAATGATACATAAGTTTTTAAACGCCACCACCTTTGATGGTTACAACCCTTATAGAGTAACTAAAGATGGATTTGATTGGGAAACCATAGAGCCAGACAACCCATGGTCTTACATAGGCTACTGGGGGGATCACCAGATCATTTATTTGCTTAAATTTTTAGAATTTATAGAAACCTACTACCCGGGCAAATTGGAGAGTTATTTCTCAAAAGACTTATTTGTCTACGCAAATGTGCCCTACCGCATAAAACCCTACGAGCAAATTCTTGAAGATCCAAAAAACACCATTGATTTTGATCACCATGCAGAGCAGAGAATTCAATTAAAGCGAGAGGAAATTGGAGTAGATGGTGCGCTTCTAAGAGATCGAAACATTTTTATATACAAAGTTAATTTCATCGAGAAAATATTAGCTACTGTACTTGCTAAAATGTCCAATTTTATACCTGAGGCGGGTATTTGGATGAACACCCAAAGGCCAGAATGGAATGATGCCAACAATGCCCTTGTGGGCAATGGTGTTTCTATGGTAACCCTATATTACCTGAGAAGATTTTTAAAATTCTTTGACACTACCCTTCAATCTACAAAAACCCAACATGTTGAGATTTCTGTAGAACTCATCGAGTTTTTTAATAGCGTTTGTAAAACACTTCAAGACCACAAACACCTTCTAGATGACAAGATATCTGATACAGACAGAAAAACGGTCTTAGATGGTCTAGCAACTGCGGCTAGCAACTACAGATTGTCTATCTACGATCAAAGCTTTAGCGGAAATAAAAACCAACTGAGTATACAAGAAATATCCAGCTTTATTAACATAGCCCTGGCGCATTTAGAGCATGCCATAAAAGCCAACAAAAGAGAAGACAACCTTTACCATGCCTACAACTTAATGACCCTTGAGAACGACAAACAGGTGTCTGTGTCTTACCTGCCAGAGATGTTAGAGGGACAGGTAGCGGTGCTCAGCTCAGGGTACTTATCCACAAGTGATGCCCTTAGTGTTTTGGACGCATTGAAAGCCAGTAAACTATTTAGACCAGATCAATACAGTTATATATTATATCCAAATAAAACCTTGCCAAGGTTTGTAGATAAAAACACAATCTCAAAAAAGCAAGTAGACTCCTCAAAACTATTGCAAGCACTTTTAAAGCAAGGCAATACACAAATTATCACCAAGGATTGTATGGGGCAATGTCATTTTAATGGAAACTTTAATAATGTAGAAAACCTCAAGGCTGCAATCGCAAATTTACCAGCAGCATTTTCATCTCTAAAAGCCAAAGAGGCCGCAGTTGTGTATGGCATTTTTGAAGCTAATTTCAATCATAAATCTTTCACAGGACGTTCTGGAACTTTCTTTGGATATGAAGGGCTAGGTTCCATTTATTGGCACATGGTTTCCAAATTGCTATTGGGCGCCTTTGAGGCCACACAAAAAGCTATAGATCAAAAGCAAGACCCAAAAATTATTGGTAGACTCTTTGATCATTATTTTGAAATTAATGCAGGAATTGGCGCCCATAAATCTCCAGAATTATATGGAGCTTTTCCTACAGATCCTTACTCACATACACCTGGAGGAAAGGGGGCACAACAACCAGGAATGACAGGACAGGTAAAAGAAGATATCTTGTGCCGCTTTGGAGAACTTGGACTGCGCGTATCAAAAGGTACACTTTGTTTTGAGCCAAGTATTATGAAGGCTTCAGAATTCATAGAAGAAGCTCAGGTATTTGAATACATAGATGTACAACAAGAAAAACAAAGCATCGCTTTGGAAAAGGACACTTTAGCCTTTACCGTATGTCAAGTGCCTGTGATTTATAAAAAAGCTAGTAAAGAATCAACAATTGTTACATTTTTTGAGGGTCCAACAAAAATATTTGACACCAATGCCTTAGACCTAAAAACAACAAAAGATGTTTTTGGGCGCACGCACAACATTAAACACATAACCGTTTTTGTCGTTAAATAAAACATATACAGATACCCTAAAAATACACATCAAGATTGTTTTAGTCTTGATGTGTTTTCTAACAATTTCTTGTAATACCAAACCAAAAAAAAACATGAACTTTATACCCAAAACAGCAGAGCAGATTCTTGGCAATCCAGACTATCTAGCTATTTCTTATGGAGGGTATCGAGAGGCTACCAGAGAGCATCAACCCTCTTTGGAAGAACTCAAAGAGGATTTAAAAATTTTACACGCCATGGGAATTAGAATTCTCAGAACGTATAATTTACAACTCCCCCATAGCTCAAACATTTTAAGAGCTATAAAACAAATACAAGACACAGATACAGATTTTGAAATGTATGTAATGCTTGGAGCTTGGATAGATTGCCAAGGAGCCTGGACACAACAGCAGCCTAATCACGAAATAGAAAACAAAGAAAATAACACCTCAGAGATTGCCAAAGCAATTGCACTTGCAAACCAGTATCCAGAGATTGTAAAAATAATAGCTGTTGGAAATGAGGCTATGGTGCATTGGGCAACATCTTATTTTGTAAGACCTGCTGTAATATTAAAATGGGTTAGCCATTTACAAAATCAAAAAAAAGCAGGCAACCTTCCCAAGTCGTTATGGATTACAAGTTCAGACAACTTTGCATCCTGGGGCGGGGGCGGCCCAGAGTACCACAGTGAAGATTTACAGAAGCTTATTGCCACAGTTGATTATATTTCTGTACACACCTACCCTTTCCATGACACGCACTACAATAACAATTTTTGGCTGGTACCACAACAGGAATCTTCTGGTACAGAAAATGAAATTATTGAAAAGGCCATGCAACGTGCACTCCATTATGCCATACAACAGTATCAAAGCGTTAAAAAGTACACTACCTCCATTGGTATAGACAAGCCTATCCATATTGGAGAGACTGGCTGGGCCACAACCTCTTGGGGGCTTTATGGCCCAAATGGTTCTAATGCTGCAGACCAGTACAAACAAGCAATGTATTATAAACTAATGCGTCAATGGAGCGCTAAAAATAATATTTCATGTTTCTTTTTTGAAGCATTTGATGAACAGTGGAAAGACCCAAATAATGAAAACGGCTCAGAGAATCACTTTGGGCTTTTTACCATAGATGGCCAAGCAAAATACGCCCTTTGGCCTCTAGTTGATCAAGGAATTTTCAAAGGTTTTACTAGAGACGGAAATCCAATCAAAAAAACTTTTCAAGGAGATTTAACACTTCTAATGAAAGAGGTTTTCACTCCAAAACATGCACTAACCCACAGCGAAAAATAAAGCCCTATGAAATTTATATCCTTAGTTGTAATTTTTCTTGTGTCGATGATGTTTTTCATATGGCCCTTCTCTGCTCAGAATGTTGAAATCTCTGGCAACCAACTATTGGTAGACAACCAGCCTTATTTTATGAAGGGAATTTGCTATCATCCTGTCCCTAAGGGAGAAACTACACGAAGTTTTAATACCATAGATCAAGATTTAAAGTTAATGAGCGAGGCTGGAATTAATACCATTCGTGTATATGCTCCTATAGATGACATTACTATTTTAGATAAAATTGATGCTGCTGGAATCAAGCTCATTGTTGGTTTTGGATACAACCAAAATGGTTTTTTTGACATCCTCTCGGGTAGTTTTTTACAATACATCAAAAAATACAAAGATCATAATGCTATTTTAATTTGGGAGCTGGGTAACGAGTATAATTACCACCCAGAGTGGTTTGATGGCGACATTCAAAATTGGTATAATGCCCTTAGCCAGGCCACAGATCTAATCCATAAGACAGATCCTACCCATCCAGTAGCAACAGCCCATGGAGACATGCCAGATAAACAAGCACTCGCGGCAAACCCAAATATTGATATGTGGGGATTAAATGTGTACCGATGGGATCAACCTCAGTCTATTTTTAAGCAGTGGAAAAAAGTAAGTAATAAGCCCGTTTACCTCTCTGAGGCAGGTGCAGATAGTTACATGAAAATAGAAAAAGACGGCTTCAAGCAAGGAGAAAACCAAAGAGCGCAAGCGGTTGCCAATGGAAAGATTATCGATGCTGTTTTCAAACAAAGTGATGTGACTTGTGGGATTTTAATTTTCTCGTTTACAGACGGCTTATGGAAAGCTGGAAACCCCGGGGTTCAAGATGTAGGGGGTTGGGCGCCAAATAGTAGTGGCGTGCCTTATGATGGTGCACCCAATGAAGAATATTGGGGTATGGTGGATATCAACCGCGTCAAAAAACAAACCTATGAGATCATTAAAGAAAAATTTTTAAATTTTTCTTTAAATGCTCAAAAAAAATAACAACCAAAAATGAAGTTTAAAATTATTCTATTTATTGGCATTTTAATAACAATCACAGCTTTTATGAACTCCCCAAAAGAAACGATTACTGTTTTTGAGACCTCACGGGGTGGAAACCAGCTTACACAGCTCACCAACTTTACCTCTGAGCTTAGGCCCTCTGTAATAGCACTTGATTTTGAGAAAGAATTTCAGACAATATCTGGATTTGGAGGTGCCTTTACTGAAGCCTCTGCCCATCTATTAAACCAGATGAGTGTAACAAATAGATCTGAAATTTTAGAAGCTTATTTTAGTAAAAAAGGTGCCAATTACTCTTTGACCAGAACCCACATGAATTCTTGTGATTTTTCTTTGTCTAATTATTCTTACACGCCCGTTGAGGGAGATAAAAATTTAGAACATTTTTCTATAAATGAGGACAGGGATGACCTCATACCTATGATAAAAGGAGCACTGCAGACAAGTGAAGATGGATTTAAATTGTTTGCATCTCCCTGGACAGCTGCCCCTTGGATGAAAGATAACAACCACTGGGTTGGAGGTAAACTACTGCCAGAATATTATGACACTTGGGCCTTGTTTTTTTCAAAATATGCAGATGCCTACAAAGCAGAAGGTATTGATATCTGGGGGTTCACCATAGAAAATGAGCCTCACGGCAATGGAGGGAATTGGGAAAGTATGCACTTCTCCCCCCAAGAAATGACAAATTTTGTTCAAAATTTTTTAGGACCAAAACTCAAAGCAGATGGAAAAGGCGATATGGTGCTACTTGGCTATGATCAAAATCGTGAGGGTATCAAAGAGTGGGTAGATGAAATGTATAAAGACCAACAATCTTCACAATACTTTGACGGAACTGCCATACATTGGTATGAGAGCACCTATGATTATTTTCCTGAAGCATTACAATACGCACATCACAAAGCACCAAATAAATACCTTATCCAGACCGAGGCATGCATAGACTCTGAGGTTCCGGCCTGGAAAGATGATAGCTGGTACTGGAAAAAAGAAGCCACAGATTGGGGTTATGACTGGCGTGAGGAGGATAAAAAATACCTTCACCCAAAATATGCTCCGGCAAATAGATATGCACGAGATATCATTGGTTGTTTAAACAACTGGGTAGATGGTTGGGTAGACTGGAATATGGTTCTAGACCGTCAAGGAGGTCCAAATTGGTTTAAAAATTGGTGTGTGGCGCCCGTAATTGTAGATCCTCAAAAAGATGAGGTGTACTACACCCCTTTGTACTATATAATGGCACACTTTAGCAAATACATTAGACCAGGAGCTAAGGTTATTGGGGTAGAGGCTAGTGATACAGACTTAATGGTAGCGGCCGCTAAAAATCCTGACGGATCAACGGCTGTTGTGATTTTCAATGAAGGTATGGAGCCCAAATCTTTTGAATTAAAAACTGCTATGACAAAAAAACAAATTTTAATTAGCCCACAGGCTATTCAAACTATATTGATTACTAAATAAAAAAAATATGAATAATTCAATTAAAACCAACAAAGTACCAATGGGTCAAAAGATTGCTTTTGGCTTTGGTATGTTGGCAAATCAAATGTTTCCAGCCATTTTGGGAATATTTATGATTGTTCTGGTGGAGGACCTCGGGTTTTCTGGCTGGATGTGGTCTTTGGTATTCCTTTTTCCAAGAATTTTTGATGCTTTTCTAGATCCTATCATGGGTTTCATTTCAGACAATACAAAATCTAGATGGGGAAGGCGCAGACAATATGTAATTATTGGAGGAATAGTAATGGGGCTTGCCTATATTTTCATGTGGCAACTCTACAAAATTGATGGTGTAGAATATAACTTTTGGTATTTCTTTTTATGGTCTTTGGTATTTTATGTAGGACTTACCATTTTTAGTGTTCCTTATGTGGCTATGGGCTATGAAATGAGTGACGATTTTCATGAAAGAACAAATATCATGGCCATCTCCCAATGGATTGGGCAATGGGCTTGGGTAATTGCCCCCCTGTTTTGGATCATTATGTACGACCAAAGCTGGTTTGAATCTGCAGATGTAGCCGTGAGGGAACTAGCCATTTGGGTAGCTATACCATGTGCCCTTTGTGCTATTGTACCCGCTTTGTTCATAAAAAGCAACTCTACCTTAGAGGAAGACTATGAGCCTTTAAACACTGCCAATATAGGAAATAGTCTGAAAAAGATTTTTGAAAGTTTTGGAGAGGCATTTAAAATAAAAGATTTTAGAAAATTATGTGGTGCCACGTTTTTAATATTTAATGCATTTAATACCGTTGCAGCTTTAACCTTTTTTGTGATTGTATACAAACTATTTAACGGAGATGCCGGTGCAAGTGGTATCTGGGTGTCTATGTTTGGATGTTTAGGGGCTTTAGGAACCACCTTTATTGTGATACCAACTGTGGCTTGGATGTCAAAAAAATTGGGTAAGAAAAAAGCCTTTATGGTATCTCAGTCTATCTCTCTTGTGGGATACATCATGTTATACTTTTTATTTATTCCAGGAAAACCATGGATGTACATTATAGCCTTGCCGTTCTTCTCCTTTGGGATTGGAAGTTTATTTACCATAATGATGTCTATGACAGCAGATGTTATTGATGTTGATCAAATTAATACAGGAAAAAGAAGAGAAGGTATTTTTGGAGCCATTTACTGGTGGATGGTAAAGGTAGGTTTTGGTATTGCAGGGGCTCTTAGTGGAGTGATTATTACTATAGTAGGTTTTAATCCTGATTTGGCGGCTATAGATCAGCAATCTGCAGTAGATGGATTGCATGCATTCTTCTGTTTTTTCCCTATGGGAGGAACCATCTTAGCCATGCTTGTAATGCGTAATTATAGTATTACAGAAGAAAAATCAAAAGAAATTTCGGCTACTTTGGCCAAAAGAAAAAAAGAAACAGAAAAAGAAACAACTATTTTAAAGAGTAACTAATGTCGTACAGAAAAGAAAAACAAAAATCATTATTAGGTATAGATACTAATACCTTGGGTAAAACAGAACTCCAACAAATGAGTCAATCTGTGCTAAAGTCAGGGATGCACGGTCTTTGTTTTAGCCCTTATCAAGAAGGACAAAAGCCGGGTGATCCTATCTCTGAGGAGCAAATTAAAAGAAAATTGGAACTTATTGTTCCCTACACCAAATGGATTCGGGTTTTCTCTTGCACAGATGGCAATGAGCAAATTCCTAAATTGGCCAAACAATACGGCCTAAAAACATTAGTAGGAGCATGGTTAGGAGATGATGCTCAAACCAATGAAAAAGAGATTGAGGCCCTTATAAAATTAAGCCAGGAAGGCTTTGTAGATATTGCGGCTGTAGGAAATGAGGTGATGTATCGTGGTGATTTAAAAGAAGCTGAATTGATCCACTTTATCAATCGAGTGAAAAAGGCCATACCCCAGATTCCTGTGGGCTACGTAGATGCATACTATGAATTCTCTGATAGACCAAAAATTACACAAGCTTGTGATGTTATTTTAGCTAATTGTTATCCCTACTGGGAAGGCTGTAGTCTAGAATATTCTCTGGTGTATATCAAGCAAATGTATCATCACGCAAAAGCAGTGGGCATGGGTAAAAAGGTAATTATCACAGAGACCGGTTGGCCTAGTGAGGGAGCTTCTTTAGGGGGTGCACATCCATCCTACGAGAACGCATTGCGCTATTTCATAAATGCCCAAAATTGGTCTAAGCAAGACGATATAGATATGTTTTACTTCTCCTCTTTTGACGAATCATGGAAGGTAGACACAGAAGGAGATGTAGGTGCCTACTGGGGACTTTGGGACAAAGACGAAAATTTGAAATTCTAAGCTATTTTTTTGTAGATTAGCTTATGGATTATACAGAAATTTTTGGAGTACACAAAGGATTGGCCGTTTGCTATTCTGGATATAGACATGGGCAGCGTCCTGGACATCTATACCCTACCTACAACCAGGTAACAGAAGATTTGCTCATTATTGAGAAACAATGGCAATACATAAGGCTTTATAGCTGTGATGCACATTCAAAAACTGTTTTGGAGGTAATAAAAGACCAAAACATGACCCTAAAGGTCATGCTAGGAGCCTATATAGAAGCTGAAGAAAACAACGCAAATTGCCCATGGGGAGGTTCTTATGATTTGGATCAATTATCCAAAAATAAAAAAACCAACCTACAGCAAATGGATGCACTTATATCTCTTGCTAATACCTATCCTGATATTATCTTTTCCCTCTCTGTAGGTAATGAGGCCTGCGTAAATTGGACAGATCATTTGGTATCAGTAGCGGCTGTCATTTCTTATGTTAGATATGTTAAAGCTGGTGCAAAACAACCCGTCACTTTTTGTGAAAATTATGTTCCATGGCTTGATAAACTTGAGCCATTGGCCCATGAAGTAGATTTTATCTCGATTCACACCTATCCTGTTTGGGAGCATAAGACCATCGATGAGGGGATAGAATTTACAAAACAAAATTATGAAGCCGTTGCCCGTAAATATCCCGACAAACTAGTTGTAATTACTGAGGCGGGTTGGGCCACTGAATCTAACGGGTATGGAATCCCTCAAGATAACGTGAATGATGATGTGCAAAAAATTTACTACAAAGCACTCTCGCATTGGAGTACATCAAAAAGTATACTCACCTTTGTTTTTGAGGCTTTTGATGAACCCTGGAAAGGGTCTGACGATCCTAGAGAGCCAGAAAAACACTGGGGTCTTTATACGGTAGACAGGGCGCCAAAACTTGCCATGCAACCCATTGGGTACAAATAAACCAACATTATATTACACCAACCGCTACATTACCTATTCTAACCAAAGCCCGCCTATAAGGTGGGTTTTTTTTATTGCAAGAATTTTTACCAACCTCTGCTATTGGCTATAAATTAATCCCCTACTCAAAGTGAAAGAGTTCCTCTATAGAAATCTTAAACAACTTTGACATTTTAAATGCAGTAGGCAAACTAGGATCAAATTTATCCTTCTCTATTGCATTGATTGCTTGCCTGGATATCCCAATTAAAGTAGCGAGATCCTGTTGGGTTAAATTTTTACTTTTCCTAAGTTCTTTTACCCTATTTTTCATCGAAATCTTCTTGCATTAACGATATTGGCAATAATGTAAGAACATGAAATAAACATCAGTAGATATTCGAATTCAGGCTCCTTGCCAATAATACCAAAATCAAAAGAAACTTCATAGGTAAGACCCACTATTACTGCTAAACCCAATGTAAGGGCCATTGCTTCAAATTGAATTCTCTTTTGTAGTTCGTCATAGGTCTTAAATAAATTTTTATTAGCAATTATCATACCTATACCGATAGCCAAATTTATTATTAATCCTATTATGGTATATATTTTATTATCCCAAAGTGAGTTCTCTGCTGCTGTTAAAACACCTAAACTTACTACCCATGCCAAAGTCCAGGCAAGCATAATTTTCTTTTGTTTTTTTTGATCTTTCATATTATCATTTTGTAATGTTTACTTTACAAATATATATAAAATAAATGTAAGGTGTTATTTACATTTAAAAAATTATTAAAAAGATTAAGAAAGGGCTTGTAACCTTTCAAACATATTTAGAAGAATAGTAACTTGAGTGTATAATTGAACTACTAGTAAAAATTAACTTAAAATACACGTACTATATTAAAGCCAAATGAAATTTCACCCTTGGACCAATCTCCAGTGGTTTCTGTTAAAAAACTACTATCATTACTAGCCCTAGAGTTGGTAAATAATAATTGAAACACGTGTCCTCCTGTCTCAATATCAATACCCATTGTTAAAGGGTTGTTGTATAATGAATTACTGTTTTTGCTAAAATTATAAGCATAATCCAAATTAAAACTTAGTCTTTTCAGAAGTTTGTATCTCCCACCAAATCCTAAAAGTATTTGATTGTATGTAGGTGTTATTGTATAATTTAAATCTTGCAAATTGTGTCTCACATAAATAGGCGCTAATTGCAAGGATAGTTTTTGTGAAAAACTTCTAGATGCTAAAATTTGTGCTGTATATGAAAATCGATCAGAGGTTTTTAACCCAGGGTAAACGCTTGTTTTAAGCTGTGAATTTACATCTACACTTCCATAAAGTGAAACATTAACAGGAACGATATCGGATTGTCTAAATACCTTATATTTGGCAGTTCCAGAGTAAGTTTTTTCATAACTATCTCTAGAAATTCCCACTTGTAAATTTGGCAATAAGCCATACAATAATTGAATTTTAGTATTGGCTTGGTCCAATCCAAAAAAGTCATCTATTCCATTTTTTACAGTTCCAAAACGGTGTGCGACTACCATATACAAATCTGCATTATCAACCACTTTTGTTGATTGTAGATTACCAATTTGAAGGGCTTTAAAAGCAGGTAATTCAAATCTGGTTTCATTTTGATTTAAATTGTCCAACTCTTTTAATAAATCATCTTCCTGAGCTATACTCACAAAAGCAGTTAAGGATAATACTGAGATTAAAATCGATTTTTTTATTGAATAATAATACATTGATTTAATTTTGTTTCCATTAATAATTCATCAAACCCAACAAGTTTACCCTTGATCACGATGTTTTGATTTTTTGTGATGGATTGGATATCTTGACTGTTTTCAAATTGACAATATATGCTGCCGTTAAGTAAAATACCATCCTGGGTAACCTGTGTGGCTTTTCCAGTTATTTGAACAACTTTACCAATCCAAGAGGGAAGATTCTCATCTATCAAATTGTTAAACTCATTTGCATCTGTTGTAAACTCAGGAGTAATTTCAACCACTTTTTTGGGTGACATAAATATATATTGATAGCCATACCCTACCCCAATAGCTAGCAATGCCACCACAATAAAAACAAGTTTATTTTTTTTCAATAAGCTCATAATCAATATTAATTTGTATTTGCTTGGCAATTTTATCTCGAACAATGGAGGGAATGGAAATGTCAAAATCTTCTGGACTCACAAAAAAAACTCCAGAGACAAACATGCGATTGTCTTTTTGTTTTACAGTAACACTGGTTTGAATGTTTTTTTCCAGACCCTTAATAGCAAGTACTCCTTTTAAATCAAAGGTGTTATTTGTATTCAAATTGGCCATTGAAAAATCATCTAGATTGCCTTTAAAGGTTGCCTTTGGGTATTGGTAACTATCCATGTAATTCTCATTAAAATGCTCTTGCATTAAGGCATTTTTGAATTGAAATCCAGCCATAAAAACCTGTGAGACGATATTGCCATTACGCGTGTCTAGTATCACTGTGGTGCTAGTGTTAGTCGCCGCGATGGGCTCAAAGGCTTTTTCTGAGCCTTCAAATTGAGTACTACCAGAGCGGGTATAATATTTTTGTGCTTGAAGCTGCAGTGACACAAAAAAACATAAAACAATTAGAATCTTATTTGTTGTCATACTTAATTTTCTAAATAACCATTAGCTACCCACTGATCAAAAAGTGCTCTTGTAGAAGCAGGCATTAACCCTGTGGCAGGCATGGGATCTGCAGGGTCGTTTATGCGTTGTATAAGTATCCCATTTTCTGTTGCATTGCGAACTTGATCATAGGTTTGCAACAAAAGTCCACCCTGTGGGGTATTACCACTATGACAATTAATACATCTTGAGGTAATTATTGGACTAATATCTGTTTGATATGAAACAGGACCTGTTGGAATTTGTGTCGTCTCTTCAATAGGGATATAAGCCTCAGAACAACTACAAATCAATATCATTAAAATACTAATAGGTATTATCTTTTTCATTGCAATAATTGTTTATTAATAATCAAATATACCCATAACTACGCTAAACACACAAACACTTAAAAACACTATAACCCAAGAGTTGCACACCAATCTCTGATGGCCTGTCTATCTGTGTTGGAAATATTACTATGGTCAAAATTGGTCGCGTCCTGAAACGGGGCGGGCATAACTAACTCATCTAACGGATAATTTTGAAAATGTGTGGTACACTGAGGACGGTGGCAGGCTACACATTGATTATTATCA
>Ga0206128_1002024_pt1 | contig 18866 bp, 23 predicted proteins | sample Helgoland_Spring_7_FD_148601 | JGI IMG/M metagenome (GOLD analysis project Ga0206128, IMG submission 148601) | Pelagic subsurface seawater microbial communities from Kabeltonne, Helgoland, North Sea - Helgoland_Spring_Bloom_20160426_1 | ecosystem: Environmental > Aquatic > Marine > Epipelagic ... | reverse complement strand
CAATCTTCTGGTTTACCATCTCGCAATCGCACATCCAGTGTGTACATACGTACACCAAGATACTGACTTATTAAGTTTGCAACTGTTAACCCGCCACGTGTAATGCCAGCAACATAATCCGGCTGCCAATTGTCAATTTGTAGTTGACGCAGTATGTCTTGAGTTTGTCGTTGCACATCATGCCATGTTACAAATACTTTTTTCACACTTTTCTCGCTTTTACCATCATATGCCAACCTAGGTATTCGTTAACTGCTTCACGCATTTCCTTGCTCATAGCAGCAAACCAGGGTTCTAACACATAGTTTCCTTTCTTGTACTCTTCTATATTATACATGAAACAGTGGCTTTGGCGCAACCTTTCAATTGTCCATTTTGTAGTAGGCAACAACTCATATATCTCGTCTTTGCTATATGCTTGTGCATAAGGACATGCATCTTGTGCTTCGTATTGATCCAGACCTTTTTGTATCATTGCCATTTTCCAAGAGTTTTTAGCATATACCAGAAGACGCAACTCGCCGCCGTCAACTAGTGCATTGTGCATGTTGTTCAAGCTCAATTCAATGTCTGGGAAATGATGTATCACTCCCATGCTGTATACAAAGTCAAATTTACCAAGATCGCTAAGGTCATCCTGTACATTGCGCACATGAAACTCTCCGGGTAATCCTAGTACATCGAATCTCTGTTTACAAAGGTCGATGCTTACACTAGAAAGATCAATGCCTACATATTCAGCTCCGTGCTTGGCAAATTCTTCAGCTTCGGTTCCAATGCCTGATCCTACTTCGAGTACTCGTTTTCCTTGCCATTGGTGATATCCAGCAAATTCACGTAGGTGCGGCTCAACTTTAAATCGTCGCTTGCTAACTTCGGCAAAAAACTCTTTAGTACCAACAGGGCTTGTGCCATGATTGATATTACACGGCTGAGCATTCCAGTAATCTGCAATGCGTTGTTTTAAATCACTGCTCATATTTCCAAGTTCCTAAAAATCCTTTGGGATCGTGTTCCCTCATACGTGTCCAGACATCATACTCGCCTGCTCGTGCCTTGTCAAGATATCCATTGTCTTGTCCGAGACGTTTGCGGAACCATTCCATTTTGTAACCCCATACAATTCTAAGTTGTGCAGTTGGGGGGTAAAGAAAATCTTTAGGATTAGACATATCGCCTTCAAGTCGCTCTGGCTGACGTTCTGCATATGTTTCGTCGTCGTTGTTGCCAGTTAAGTCGGCTCTGTCGTGGATGCACTCGCTTTTGAGTTGAATCATTGCATCACATATATATGCTACTTGACTAATCCATCCGTCGGTAATAACATGCGGAGATACACAGCCAAAAAGTATCAACCAATCTCGGGGAATAACCGGAAAGATAGCATATGGATGACCGTGATTATCTGAGAATCTTTGTACTGCAAATTGCCCTGAATGGCTGAGAATTTCAGTGTCCCATCCCTTGCTCACCATTATAGCATCATCATTCCAAACACACAGCCATTCGCCTTTACTATGCTGGGCTAATATATTAGTGTATTCGTTTAGTCGATGATATCCCATGCGAGGTTGTGTAAACACATACAGATCTAAATCTGCCTTTTCAAAATATGGAATCATATCACTTTCAACATAGTCAATAGTCTTTTGATCATCGTCGTCAATTGCAATCATGAATTCAATATCATGCGGGTTATCAGCAGTATCAATCATGCTCTGCATACTGCTCAATGCTTGTACTGGTCTCCCGCGAGTTGGGAACATTACAGATATTTTTTTACTTGGATTAATTTGAAATGCCATTATCTTTTCTCTATGATTTTATCAGCCAAGCCCCATTCGACTGCTTCGGTTGCAGTAAGGAATGTATCAAACTTCATGGTCTCTGACATTTCGTCATATGTCTTGCCGGCTGTGTTGTGCTTAACGTAAAGCTCTGTAAGGCGTTTGTTAACCTTCTTCGACTCTTCGAACGCTCGTTGTGCGTCTTCAAACTGTAGCTCTTGGACATACACACTACCGCTTGTTCCACGTGTACCTGAGCTCACACGGTGAATCATTGTTCGTGATTCTGGCAATACAATACGCTTGCCTGCTGCACCTGCTTGTGCTAGGAACGAGCCCATGCTGCATGCTTGCCCAATAACCACTGTAGACACATCGCACTTAATAAATTGCATGGTATCGTAAATGCCAAGTCCTGCACTTACTTGTCCCCCTGGACTGTTGATGTAAAGCAGGATATCTTTATCTGGGTCTTCGCTTTCTAAAAACAACAACTGCGCAATGATTGCATTGGCCATGTTGTCCTCAACTGGACCATTCAGCATGATAATACGATCTTTCAGTAATCGACTGTAAATGTCGTATGCACGTTCGCCTTTTGAAGTAGTTTCAACTACCATTGGAATTAAGGACATTATTCAGAAAACCTTTCTTTGCGTACAATAAATGGTGTATAAATTGCGCTGTTAGCACCGTGCTCCATGCATTCTGCAGATTCGCACCAACAACGATTGTCTGTTGCTTCTCTAATAAGTTTATCAGCAAACTTCCATGCGTGTTCTGCAAACTTCTCTGCACCCACTCCGTCTAGTACTGTAACTTCTGCTAGACCCATGTTTTCAAGTTCTGCAAACTTGTACAAGAATGGATCTTCTCTATCAATTACTGTCTTATGGTCAAATGTATCTTCAAGCCAAGCTTTCAATGGTTTTAATCCGCCAAAGTCTACAGCCCAATTTTTATTGTCTAGCTCGCTGCACCCAAATGTAAACTTGAAACCCAAACTATATCCGTGCAAGAATTTACAATGTGAATGGTCTGCATGTGGTTGACGGAACACCGCTGAAAGCCCGATGTTGTGTCCGTAAGTTTTTGTTGAATAATGTGGCATTCTATTTTCCTTAATGTAACAGGTCAGAATGTTTTAAGACGGATGATCCTTCGACGTCTATAATAGTTATCAGTTCTTCCAGACGTGTGCAGAATAACCTTTACCGTTGGTATCTCCGCCCTGATTGTCTAGTGCTTCTCCATCGTAGGACACACCGTCGATGATGTCTTCTCCGTTTGGATATTCATTGCAGTGGAACATCAGTTTCTTAGGATCAAATTCGCCCACGGTTTCAATGATAGCATCAAAAAAACTGCCTTTTTCACTGCTATACATTTGTAGTACGTATTCGCCTTGTTTGGCAAACTGTTCACCTTCACCCCAATCAGTGCCTTCGAACTCGTAGTTAGTTTCTTCTTGTAACTTGTCAACTAAGTCGCTTACACGTTCGTCAATTACATCAGCAACATGCTTGCTCATGTATTCACCACTGTCAACTTCGTTGATAATAAGATAAGCACTACCATACTCTACACCATACTGATGACAAAACTCATTAGGTGCTTCGTACCAAGGTGATTTGAATGTTTCTTTACCATAATCAGTTAGAAAGTCTGCTTCTTTTGGAACAGTTCCTAATTCATCGTAATCACAATCGTCTGGGTCATCATTGGTTAGATACTCTACCAAGTCGCTGTCGTGATGCTCTTCTATGTGTGCTTTCCAGAACTCATATGCTTCTTTTGAAATATTAATATATGCACTTTCGCCGCCATACCCTCCAATGCTAAGACGATAGTAGCGTGGACCTTTGATAGTGTCAATTAGTTCTTGTTTTTGTTCAATACTAGCCATTTGTATAACTCCCTGCGCCCGGGATAACATTACGAACGCCCCCTGTTGGATCTTCTGTGTCTCCGTCTCTACGGAAAATCAAATGTACATGCGGATACATACAAGTTTGCCCAGCACTCTCACCTATGTTGATGCCAACATTGTATCCAGTGATTTCATTGTTTTGTACTTGAACATTTTCGTGTCCCATGGTACATGCATATTTGAAACACTTCATAATGCTATCCAGTGTAGCGTCACGAGGTACAACAAGAGTATGCCCCGGAGTAACTGGAAAGCCATCATTAAAAATTACAAAATCTCTAGTTTCAAACTGCACATTAGTCCAAGGTGCTCTGCCCTCTGCTTGGGCCACGGCTAACGTATCTAGTCTATCCATTGTATTCTCCGCTGTGTAGAAACTTATTGTACTACATGCAAGGGTAACTGTCAACCAGATTACTTCCCACAAGAAAACTCTTGTTGCAACTTGATGTTGTCAAAGAATTCTTTCTTTGTGCCCGAATCTTCCTTGAAACTACCTTTAAGCACAGTTGTTTGCGTAAGACTACTACTTGCCATAATGCCACGATTCTCGCAACAACCGTGTGTTGCTTGAATGTACACACCTAGGTTTTCTGCACCTGTTGCACTAGCAATCTCACGTGCAATATCGTTTGCAAGTTCTTCCTGTAGTGTGCCACGTCGGGCGCACCACTGTGCAATACGTGTATACTTGCTCAGTCCAATGAGTTTGTCTGCGGCAATAATACCAATATACGCTACACCGCTTACTGGCTGGTGATGGTGACTACACATACTCTTTAGTTCGCTACGCACTACAAGCATACCTTCATAGCGATCTTCGCTGTCATTAGGAAATGCAGTTGCGCTAGGCATAGGATCGTAGCGTCCTGCCATAATCTCATTAAAGTACATTTTAGCAAGACGTCTCGCTGTGCCATGTGAGTTGGGATCGTTTTCCCGATCAATTAACAGTGTGTCAAGTACACCTTCAAATGCTGTAGTAGCTTCGTTGATTAATTTTTCTTTGATGCTAGGTGTAATATAATCTGAAATGTTATCGCCGGCCCAGAATCGTTTGCCTTCTGCTGCCATATTATCACGCAGAATTTGCGATGTTGTTTTATTTGTCATTTGTTTCTCCGAGTTAGGGTCGTGGATGACCACAATTGTTTATATTGTAATGTATATTTAGACAGGTGTCAACTTAGTCGGTAATTTTTATTTTAGTGAGATCTGGGTAAGTTACTTTTTGTGTATCTGGATCTTTGAGTTGATTAGCAGCCAGCATTTCCAATCCTTTGACACAATCCTCAATAGTAGGACGATAATGGTACCCGACTTGGAAGTTAATTTGATCTTGCCACGGGCTTATGCTTAAATCTCTGCCATCGTAACTAGCACGTTTCAGCCATTGATATTCTTCTTCTTTGTCCAACAAGATTGCACCACCGTGCCCTATTTCCAGTGTTTTGCTGTAACCAAAACTCAAACACTGTTGTTGCCCTGGACGATACATACCACGTTCAAAGCGTCTTGCACTATCCCAAATATTCGTTGGAGAAATTTTATATTCTCCTTCCCATTCATATTCGTCCATTGAGTATGGTAATGCAAGTTTATGAAATATCATTGGTACACTGAGGTAAGTTCTTGTAGGAATTCTACATCTTAGTAGAAACTTTTGTTGCTGTCTCAGACACAACTCAATCGCATGTGTGCAACAATCTGTTAACACAACATAAGGTGCGCCAGTGAATTCGCTTAGTGCTTGCTCAAATTCAGTAAACTTAGTGAAGCTCACGTGTGTACCACTTCCACGCATGTTCAACAATATCATCAACATGATATTCGTTTTGCCAGTTTGCTACTTCAAAAAACTTTTTGTTGTCAGCAACTAGTACGTTAGGATCACCATCACGCATCGGTCCTTCGATTATTTCACGGGGTTTGCTGTTAGATACTACACAACATTTGTTGATAATTTCTAGATTGCTAGCACCGAGTCCAGTTGATAGATTGTAAAATCCAGCTGTTACCCGATGTTCTGTTGCATAATAGTGCGCTTTGGCAATGTCTGCAACATGTACATAATCACGCACACAAGTTCCGTCATCTGTTGGTAACCCTACGCCATTGAGCGTAAAAACTTGATTATCTCTAATAGCTTCCATTACTCGTGCAATGATATGTGTAGCTGACTTTTCTTGCCCGTGACGCCCAAGTGGATCTGCACCGGCAGCATTAAAGTAACGAAATCCAACATAGTTAATGCCATATGCATGACTGTATGTTTCCAGCAGTTGCTCTACCATGTATTTGCTCATGCCATAAGGAGAGATTGGAAACTTAGGATCGTCTTCATGTATGGGTGTTGCAATTGGATTTCCATACACCGCAGCACTACTTGAAAAAATAAACTTGCTGTGAATTTTGTGTTCTACCATATAATCCAACAACGTTTTAGTAGCAATAAAGTTGTTGTCATAGTATGTCTTTGGATCCATAAGACTGGGCCCAACTAAACTTGATCCTGCACAATGCACAATAGCATCCGGGCAATGAAAACTAAAACATTCTAAACCAGAAGGCGTTGCATATGATTCTTGGTAGTACGAGTCATACCATTGTACAAGGTGCGAACTCAACGGTCGGCGATCTATGCCAATAACTGTCCACCCTTGTTCTTTGAAATAGATTGCTGTTTGCCCACCGATGTACCCAGCAGCACCGGTAATAATTACTTTTTTGCTCATAACTCAATCTTTTTTACTGCATATTTTGCACTAGCTACGTGATCTCTGTAACGATTACCAGTACGCAACCACTCTTCGCCATTGCCTTCCATAATGTCTACAATTCGATCAATTGTGCCATCTGTCCAGTCACTAATTAACCCCATGTTGTGATGTGGGTCCCGCAACAGATTAGTTAGTTTGTTTTCAGCATCATCAATACTCCAAGGGACATACAGTCTATCAGGATCGTTTGCAAATGTTTCTGGAAAGCTTCTATATGCTGGAAATAATACATTACATCCTAATGTGTCTGCTTCGCTCACTGTATTGGATACCCAGTCTTGCAATGCACAGTTAAACAGCACACGACTGTCGTTAACGATCTTATAATACTCATCCTTTTTAAGATTTTCATGAATCTCTAAGATGCCTTGATCTTGTAGTTTTCTAGCACGGGTTACATAATCTAGATTGTTTGATCGTAATGGACCGCCTTGCAGAATAGCAAATGTTTGCTTACCTGGGTAAATCTCACTATATCGTTCTACTAGATCCATAAAGAAATCGGGTTGCTTTTCTTGATCAAATCGTGCTGTGAATACAATTCGATTAGTACGTTCATGGAAAGGTTTTATTGCTTCTCCTACCCGTTCTTGCACCTCTTGTTTGCCAAATGCAAGCCCGGATACATTGTAGATAGGTGCTTCCCAGCCTGCAATTTTCATGTGTGCTACCATTTCTTCATTAGTAGCTAACACTGTTGCAAACTCGCAAACCATTTTTTCATATAGTCCCATCCACTTTGCCATGCCCCAAACATGAACAAAATCATCAGGGTCAATTGCTTGCGCTAGGCATCGAACAAACACTTTTGGACGTTGATCTGTTGGAATCTGATCCATAATATATGGAAGACTTTCAATGCCTGGTTGAAACATGTCTTCAAAATACACTGCATCTTCGCCAGTGCATTCGCCGTTGCGCATCATTTGCACTAGGTTCATAATCTGGCTCATACCAAAGTAACTACGCCCGTGTGCATCGAGCACTTGCCCTACACTAATACTTTGTGTATCGTCAATTGTTTCACCTGGGACATAAACAACATCAAGCCCTCTGCGATCAAATACACGTTTATTCCACTCAGACAATTGAAGTGTATAACGTGCCTCGTAACTTTCGAGGCCCATATAAAATAGTTTTCTCATTTGATATCCTTTGACATATATACTAATTATAGCAGTAATTTAATAGATTGTCAACTATTTAGGCAACTCAACCAAGTTGGTTGTTTCTTTGTACCAATTGTCCCACAGTTGTTTTACATAATCATCGTAATATTTTACACCAAGCATAGTACACAATTTCTTAACGTGTTCATCAAATGTGTCCCAACAGAGCATATCTGTAAAATTCAATACATACGTTGCAGTGTTCATAAGTGGCTTTAACAAATGAATCTGTTGTGTAAACAACCTGTTATGGGTCATGTCAGTTCTTTTGGCCTTTGCTAAATCTTTTATTATTTTTTCATTGTCTGGATTTATTATTATCAAATTTTTCCATTGATAATCGCCAGACCAAAGATTACGTGCTCCGTCAACAAATTGATCTGGATGTAATCTGTGTATTAATTTTGTGTCTGATGTTTCGTGAACAAAAAAATCAGATTTGCCCAACATGTAGTCAATCTCTAGATTTTCTTCACTTGCGATCCAGTTACTACTATCCCAGTTATTGTACTCTTTAAATTTGTCTTCGGGTGTTAATGCAAGACCATAAGGCACAGATGTACTATCCAATGATATACATCTTACTAGGAGATTTCCTGCACTTCCCGGAATATATATAATACAAGCACTAAGCATTAATCATTGCAACACTTAGAACTTGCATTTTGTTGAAAACTGTGTAATAGATTATCTCCGGCCGTTATAAGGAGTACGGCTTTGATTAGAGTTGTTTCGACTGTCGTTAGAGCGGCGAGGACTATGCCCTGCAAAACGCTTGGCATCTTCATCCCACATATTTTTACAGTTTTTTCCAGCTTGGAATTTACGGTATTGCTGGTAGGGGTATTTTTTATTGTTATAAAGATCTTCGGGATTAAAACGATATCCATAATCTCTACAGAACGCAAGATATAAATCAAGATCGTTCCACACTTGTGTTGTTCGGGAATTTTTATAGTTAGCCATTGTATATTCCTTGATGACTAGTTAAAATAATTGTAGCCAATTTGTTGCCTACAAATATATTTATACACTGTTTTTTATGTTATGAATTATTGTAATGAATTGTACAACCGTTTTCGCCATCTTCACTGACTTCGATAACAACATTGCGACCTGGGTATTTGCCGGCTACATTAAGATAGATATCGTCTGCAATCATTTCACAGCTTTTGTAATCCAGTGACAAAATTCCATCGCCAAACAGTTTTTGTAACCAGCGTGAAAACTGGATAAACTCAATGTCTCTGTCGTTGTGGAATACATCAATCCCAACACGGAAATGAAACATGTGCCTATGTGGGTGTCCTAGAAACGATACATCATCCCAATCGCCTGTTGCTAATTTAGGATCAGTTAACGCTGCTGGATACTTGTGAATACCCTCTTTTTGAAAGGTTACCCAAATACTACGTTTTGCTGTTGTCATAGGTACATTAATAGTTGTACTTGCTTCTGTCATTTTAGCGTCTTCTTCTCTCATTATACTACCTTATCTTGTGTGTAAGCACTCCACGGAGTGAATTTTTCTCTATCCATTAAGTTGTGCAGACTATGGCACCACACTCCTGGATTTGATGCATCAAAATCAATGTCATCAACTTTGACCATTGCGTTATATCCCCATTGTGCTACATATGGAATAGACACACGTAGCTGGGGGATAAAGTAATGGCTTTCAGTTAGCCCACAATCTAAGAACCATTCCAAATTAATATTGCTAGGAACATCTAAACTGCACAGAATGTTAAGGTCTAAAAACGCATAAACCATTTGTTCCCATTCTTCAAACTCGTCTGATTCCACAGGATGAAAACTATGATTAGCACCAAAGAAAATGTGCTGACAGTTGTTAGCCTTGTACTTGGCTAGTATACTATCAAACGGCTGAACACCTACTACAAACAAGGTTTTTAATCCGTGTGCTGGTGTACGTTCTACTTCAGTTCCAACAAAGTAATTAACACCGTCATGTCCTTCACGATCCATCTTTGATTCCTAACTGTGTTTTTAGTTTCATCATCTCGTCTTTTACTGCGAGTTTTTTCTTCTTGATACTGGTAATAGTTTCAACAGAGGTGCTATCACTTTCGAGGTACGATATTATGTCGTGCAATCGTTTGTGTTCCTTGACTAAGAATTCGTAGCGTGTTTCTGGAGTTGCCATCTTATACCCTTACTATGTGTTAATATTATACACTAACTATGCCATGCTGTCAAGTAAATCTAGTGCATTTTGATCTAAATCTATTTCTTGCTCTGGTTCTTCGACTTCGAACAAACTGTTAAACTGTGTTGCTGCATTAACAATACGCTTTCCTGTAAATCCTCGTGTACCTTTAACACTATCCCAAAATTTGCTGTATTCATTGATAATGCTCATGCTCTTATCAAAGTCTTTTGCGGCAAATACACGTTCAACAACATCACGGAACAATATTCTATCAAATGTTTCTTGTACTAACATAGCAGGAATAACTCCGGCATCGTATTCTCTGTTAGCACGTTGTACCGATTCGATGTGCATCCATACATTATGCCCCATAAGCAATGCATACGAAAAACTGTCCCAAGAAGTTTTGCCTTCTTTGCCAATTTTGTTTAGCATACCTGGAGCATAATGACAGATATCCCCGATGGTCATACGTTCTGTAATGGGACTGTTTTCAAAAAGTTTGTGCACACCATCTTTGAGTACTGCATCTCGGAATGGTGTTGTGTCACCTGCATATTTTTTGTTATCAATTGTGGGTTCCATCTGGTAACTCCACTTGCCGCGATCTTCAATTCGAATACTGTTGTATACTTGTCCGTTTGCTGTAGCAAGAAATGGGCTTGCACAGTCAAAGCTGATAGTGAAGTTTGCATTTGCATGCCGTCTCACGCTGCGTTGAATATCAGTAAGCAAACACGCCCACTCTAGCTTGCTTGTTCCCAGGAAGTGCATCCAGTCATGCTGTCCTTTTTCAAGTAATCCTTCGTGTATAAGTGTAACCAAACGTTTTAGAACTAGATGCACATCACACATGTTTTGTCCACCCATTGCCCAGCCGTTGAATGGCCGATCCATCTTGTCACTACAAAAGCCTTTCATTTTGTCATACCAATGATCTGCTTCCTGGTGATTTGATCCTTGCAGCACGTTTAACACCTTTAGGTCGCCACCGCGATTTGCCATCCAAAATTCGTTGTTAAAATGTGTGGCTGTTACTGCATCATCATAACTATGAATCCCGCACAGTGCACTTGCTTTTTTATCCAAGTAAGTCCATGTTGGAATATCCATAGTCATGCCATGTGTGGCAATTCCGTGTTGCCATGCAATAACTTGTTCACGTTTCTTCTCTGCATTTTTGTCTTTGGGATTAGCCCATTCGCCGGGCCATACACCTTTGGCAATCTGGAACCCGCCACTGTCGGCTAGCATAATAGTGTCTGCTTCCCTATTGCGAACCATGTCTTCTTTTGGTACATGCTTTGATAGATCCATGTCGGCATGCCCGGCACTATACAAACTATACTTGTATGGAAAAAGTCCTTCTTTGCTGTTAAGCCAGTTTAAGCTTTCCATGTTAGGTATACCTTTGGGCAATCGATCCCCAATTATGCTTTTTGATTCATCCGGGTATCGTTCTTTGCCAATATATCCAGCATAAAAACTGCTAATAGCAGGCAAAAATATTGCATAATCATTTTGTTTTTGTGTTAGGTTATCTTGTTTTAGCATTTTTAGCCTTCAAGTCTATAGCATCCAGGGCTGATTAGTGTCCACTGACAATGATCGTTTAATATAGCATCCACAGTAACATACTGTTGATCCTCAGTAACTATTCCCCATTCGGGAAAAATATGAAAATTATGATCTTCGAGGTGCTTTAATTTATTAACACCCATTGGGCCATAGTGTATACAGATGTCCCATGACGCACCAACTATAATCCAATTGCTTGTTTTATGTTGGTGCGACAAGAACTCACTAGTACTATTTAGATAGATAGTATCATTGTCAAACGTTTCTTCAATTATTGCATCTATTGTATTAGACTCGGTCTTTCCGCAACAGATTTTACTCACAATAGTTAAGTTGTTTAATTCTTCAACAGCCCGTGTATAAAACTGCCTTGTTGCAGTTTCGTTGTGCATTCCGTTTACTTTGGAATTCGCTGCCCAACAATCAATGAATACTACTCCCCAATTCATCACTTGCTTTGTGCTGGTAAAATGTAGTTGTACACTGCAATGCCGCTGTCAACTGTAATTTTAGCAGCACCGTGATCTGAAATACGCACAGTTTTATCACCGGTTAGATTCATAATTGAAATAAATTGCGCAACTGGCCAACTCCATGTTCGTGTTAAGTTGCCTTCTACATCGTGATGAAATACAAAATCACCAGCGTGTGTACTGTGATCGCCAAACAAGAACTTCAAGTGCCCATCTTCGGTTTTAGTCTGGAAAGTTAGTTCTTCGGCATTTGCTTGTGCTTGCATTTTCAATCGCATGATGCTAGCTGTTGATGGTTCAAACTCAACCGACCACGGAACGTCTTTCATTTTAGCATTTTTAAGTTTTTCGTTAACGATCTCACTTACCATAAATCTATAATCGTTTTTAAAGTCACCTGCGGCATTTTTAAAATGCATACCAACTGGCGCTAATTCACCGTTACGCTCTTGCCGAGTTACAGTAATTTCAGCATTTTCTTTGTATTCAGCAATGTTTAACAGTATCTTTAGTTTACCCAAGTTAGGCATACCAAATGTGCCCATAAATTCAGCAACAGGTGTGTGATACTTTGCATCTAACACAACGCTTTTGTCTTCGGCTAGCCCAGTGATAGTTGTTTCGGTGTCGCTACCTGTAATTTTAATAAGTTGGATACAGCCCAAATCATGACTGTGTTCAACTAAGTCTAATAGATAATCTCTCATTTGTTTTCTCCGGTGTGTTGTGTTAAGTGTTTAATTTTACCTAAAGTTTGCCCGCCTTTGATGCTACTTCTAGTTCCGGGCTTTTGTAGTTCTAACCAGCTTAAATTCTTTTCCATGTCAAAGCTTTCTATTATTTCAAACCCGCAGCGTGTGCAAGCTTCTTTTATTAATCTCCCTGGAGTATAAGTGTAATATGAATTTCTAAAATTGTCAACACCAATCGGATAATCACAGTTATTATAAGTAAAAACAGCTATACCACCTGGTTGTAAAATAGAAAAAATATTAGTTAGATATTTTTCAATAAGCCTCAGTGGCCGAAAATTAAAGTAGTCAATCGCAACAACTAATCCAAGTTGATTAAGTGGTAATTTATGCAAGATATTTGCATGTTGTTCGTCGATGGTGTAATATCTTAAACGCCGTTGATAGTCGGAAGTCCATAATTTTTTAACTTCCCTAAACATACTTTGATAGTCGTCGACTAGATACAGAGGATCACAACTTATTAGATAATCAGTAACATCACCTAGCCTAGGGCCAAGTTGCAATGCAGAATACCTCCAGTCAACATATGCGCTAATTCTTCCTAATAGAAATTCTCGATTCTTAGCATCGCCTAATAGATTTTTATAATAATCTCGATCAAGTTTATAGTCAACATCATCTGAGAGTCCTTCTTGATAAATTTTTTCACTTTGATCGGTTAAGCACGGAACTTCTATCACAGCAATCTCTTCGGTCAGAAACGATCTAAACTTAGAAATATCTTGATGTATCCCATCTAATTCTCTAATTATATTTTTGTGTCGTTCTAGTATGCTGCGTTTAAGGTTGTTAGCATCAATATCATATGTATTTAGATCGTTATCAATGCGCTGCAACAATTTTTCAATTGCGTGTCTCGATTCTTGTAAATCAAGATCGGATAACAATTTTTTATACTGTACTAATTCAACTAAATCCATTATTCAAACTCAAACAAACTATTGAACGTGTTACTGGTGTCGGTGTCTTGCTTTAGATTCCAATCCAGTACACTAAGCAAATTGTCAATTTTCTTATCAACAACAGCCGCTTCCATTTCAGCATCATCAAATGGCAACTCTTTAAACCAAGTTGGGATATGCAGCTCATCTGTTGGATACCCGATACTAGTCCAATTAAGCGGATTTGCTTTCAACTTGCAAACAATAGTTTTCATACCGTCGATGATACTTTGTGAATAGTTGTCACCATTCATTTTTTTCATCTGGTTCCAGTTCATTGCTGCTCTAACATGTCCTGGCATGTTTGCACGACCTAAACGCTTTTCTTCTGCTGCATACTTGGTTAAGTTGTTAACACGCTTGGGCGCACCCTTTTCCCATGCAGGACGTTCTTTAAAGTCATACTTGAAGCTCTTGATCATCTCGACAATCTCAGTGCGCTCGGCACCTCCGAGTACGCTGGTTAACAATGTTAGTAAGAACTTTTGAATTACAACTGGCGTGTCGCTGCGTTTCAAGTCTAATCCCATTGCTTTGATTTTGCCTTGTTTGCCTTCTACGTCAAGTCTCTTGCCTTCGTCATCATAGATGTTGATTGCATAGCGTTTCTTTGTAATGAATAGCCCACGATCAGCAACACTCTCACGACCGCCTTTGATAATTGCACCATTTTCTCGTGGCACATGAAATGCTTGTTCCATAAATCCTGGCCAGCTTTCATTTAGCTGATCACTAATGGCATCATAGAGCTGGATACAAGTTTCTTTGTTCCATTCCATTCTGCCGTCTTCGACGTCTTTCTTGATCACTGGCCAGGCGCTAAAGTATACACTGTCAGTGTCACCATAGATAACACTTTGTCCAGTGTGATCGTATTTGCCTGTGATGCATTCGTTTACAAAACTGTCCATGTGATGTGCAATAGCCCTACCAGTTAGTGTAGTGCTTTGTCCAATACGTTTGTCAAAGAATCGACATCCTGGATTGAGAATAGCACCATACAGACTATTTAGATTAATTTTCTTCACCAACTGACGTTTATCTAAAAATTCACGCTCTTCAGGATCAGTTGATGCACGAAGTTTTGCCTGAATCTCCTGGCGTTCTCTATACCAACGTGCTAGCAGCCCAGGCACAACGCCTTCTTTTTCATATGAAAAGATAGTACCGTTTGCACTTAATATCCAAGGTTGATTACTGTCAAATATAATCTTCCAAACCTCGGCTGCGCTGTGCACACTTTCTTCGCCATTTTCCCAATCGATTGTAATTTCACTGCCGATCTCTTTGTTCATAACCGAAGTGTATTCTAACGAGCCAAACAGTCCTTCCCAGGCCATAGCAAAACTACTTTTTTTGTCAATTTTGTTCTGGATATAGCGTTCAGTCATATTTGGACGTAGCTGCCCAATGATTGTTTCATTGCCCATATTCAGTGCACGAATAGCACTAGGATACAAACTGTTAATGTCGATAGCACCAATCCATTCGTGGATACCCTTTTTAGGATAAGCAACATATGCACCTGCTGCCGCAGTATCTTCACTTGAGTCTCGCTCACGACGATTGGGAACAACTAAGCCTTGCTCGTGTGCTTCGTTGATAATTGCTTGCTCAGTAACAGCAACCGCACCCATTGTGGTTTGTAGCAGCACTGTGTTTGCGTGTGCTAGTTCATTTGCAAGGGCAAGAAAGCGTAGTTTTTTATCCAACTTGTCCAACAGCAATGTATCTTGCCTGTTGTATTCGATAAAAGTTTTAAAGTTCTGGTTGTACAAGTGATCCAGTGTGCCTTCGTATGCAGTTTTACGTTCGCCTAGCTCGTGTTCACCAATTGCATCCAAACTATAGCTGTGCCGCTCTTCGTATGTGTACTTTCGATACAATTGCATATAGTCCATGTGCACTCTGCCGATGAGATCAAACGTAACATTCTCTGCACCAAACCGTTCAAACATGCGTTTCTTAGGAAGTTGTCCCCACAAACAAAAACGTCTTGTGTCATCCTTGCTGAGTATACGATTTACTCGATTAACAGTGTACGGAATATCATAACCTTCGCTGTTCCATCCACTAAGCACATCTGCATCTTCAATGAGATCAAGAAACACTTTCAGCATTTCTTCTTCTTGTTCAAACAACATAGTGTTTTCAAACTCGTTGCATATTTCCTGTGCAGTTTCCCAGCTCATGCCTTTTGGTGGAATAACCAGCGTAACTAGTTGTTCCATCCATTGTAAGTATACAGAGATAGCAGTAATTGCATTAAACGGATCATTTGTCGGACTATAACCACGCTCTGGATCAAAGTCAACTTCAATATCGAAAAATGCAGCTTGCAGTGTAGGCGCAGCTTGATCTTTGTAGTTCTCTTCAAAACAGCGAAACACTGGATTGATATCACTTTCAAAGATGTTTTTACCTGAATGCATACGTAGTTCCTTACGGAACTCTTTGTTGTTACGGGTACCCACTCTACTCACAGGACTGCCGTAAATGCTTTTGTGTTTACCTCGTGGATCTTCGTAATAGAACACATAGTTAGCTGGATACTCTTTGTATATCCGCTGGCCTTCTACCCGCTCCACTACATGAATGCGATCTTTTTCTCTATCAAAGAGTGCGTCAACGTAACTCATAATACTCCTATTATATTTTAAGCTGGTGTGTGTGTCAAGTTATTTGGTAACCCTACTTAGATCATTTGTTATGCAATGCATTCCTGCATCCCAAAAGTATTTGTGCCTAAACGGAACAACGTGTGTAGTAATCCCGTACCTGCTACAAGTTTCTTCGACTAAATCATTGCGTTCAGCAATTACAATGTTAGTTGGATCGATAATTAAGATATTAACACCAAATATTGTTTCATGTGCATCGCCAACCCATTCATCAAAGTAATTGTTAACAACTTCTAATATGTTTGGATTTTGATCAAACCCTGGAATATACCATTTACCTGAATTTAGTTTCATACTAGTTTGAAACTTGTTATGCTTTGCATACTGACTGCCTGGCAAATGTAAAACTTCCCAGTCTGGAAAATTTTCTTTATAATCCTCATCAGCAATACTAATAATAAGCCCTGGGGTTACAGGACAATAAACTGCATCACCATGTCCTTGCGCATCTACAATAAAATTGTTGGTGTTAGGAAACAGTTTGTTAACTTCTTCACGTATAGCATCCCAGTCATCATCAATGGTCTGGGTAGCAAAAAATAAGTCGTTGCCCAGTCGGCTTACAAAACATCCACTAATATAACTATATGTTGTTTCTTGTACATTGCACTGTGCGAGGATGTCTTTGTAAAATGCTAGTTTTCTGTTATGTTTTGCTTGGTCATGCGCTTGAAATTCCTCCCAATTTTTAGAAGTTTGTTTCTTAAACGCATGATGTGCATGATTAGCATTTGGTGTTACCGGAACCCAAAGTTTATCTTGTATTTGAATAAAATAATCTCTAGGAGTTACTGGAGGCGGAACCCATACTCCGTCAATTTGGCAATCCTCAAAGGTAGCAGGAATATTAGGACGCAATACTTCTACATCAAAACTTTTGAGCAATTTTATTAATTGCTGAAAATCTTCCTCTGTTTCGATTGCTACCTGCTCAAACTTAGCTCTAGTAGGTGCATCCTCTATCCACTTATAAAAACTTGGAGGGTAAGCTTGACCTACTACACAAGTTTTAAGAGTATCCCAATGATGATAAACTGAGTATGCTATAGTGTACGCCCTGCTGTTGTTAGGATTTCTTCAAGCAGTTCTTGATCTTCTTTTTCAGCAGCATAGCTGGCTTTGTGTGCAATGCGAATTGCTTTTTTCAAGACACTGGGCTTGATTTGCAGTTCTTCGCCAATGGCCTTGATTGTATCCGACAGTCCTGCATTGAGTGCCTCAACTTCACTCATAACTTGCATGCCTTCGTTGATAATTTGTGTTAGTTTAGTTTTAGAATTGCTGTCAAAATTCATAGTATGATCCTTATGTTTATTTGTTTATTGTATTACAGTTATATCAAAATGTCAACAAAATTAAGCAAACTTTTCTAATATTTTTTCCCGAACATCTCGATTGTGTTTAGTACACTGATCTGAAAAACCACCTTGCACGATAAATTCAAAATTGTGTTTAGTACTTGCAATTGTATTATTATACATAGTTCGAGCATCAATGTCGGCAAAACTTTTTATTAAATTAACAATACTACGGGTTCGGGTAATATTTCCTACATCGTTATCAAACTCTGTATCAAATCCATAATCAAACTCTAGCCCGAGTCTACGCAACGAACCAAGTGTATCATGTTGACCAACTGGAATTAATGCAGTTGCACTCAACAAGCATTTAAATGTTTTTTCTGTTAAAAACGGTCCGGGCCATGTAAACTTTTTTCCACCAATCTCCATATGGCTATAATGAAAACTCTCATTAGAAAAATGCACTGCGCATTCCTGGAAACTACTGGTCCAAGGATTACTAGTAAGATGCTGTAGGTTATCGGTGCTATTGTCAAAGTCGTCAAGTCGAATCTCTTTACCTTTATATTTTTGATCAAAAATATTAATCAAGTTATCTAATGTGCGATCTCCAAATTTATGTATATTTTTTTCTTCTATCCAATTACCTAGCGTTAACTGACAGTTATCCATCCCCAGGTACTCAGCAAGTGCAGCGAATATAACCATTTTGTTCTGGGTAACCCTGTTACACAATGCACTGGCTTTGTATTTTATATCTTTATTAGGAAAATCGCTGATATTATGCCAACGTACAATCTTTTCACATTGTATATGCCATTCGTAATGTGTATAACAGTACACATTATCCGGAGTCGGCCAATTGTAAAAGTTACTGTCACTGAGTACAATAATCGGTGCGTCAATTAACTTGCTTTGACGTTGCAACCATTCTATATCCACAGCTTCAAGATAAAAACTTACCACATACACACGGTATCCTGTTGGCAAATTATAGTCCCCGGGCCATGCTAGATATAATGCTGTGTATGCATTTTTGATTTTGCTTAACCAGCTATTGTCATATCCGCTATTATCAGTAGATATGTCTTTTGATTCAGAAAAAGTTGCATTAGGTATTAAAAGGTTTGACATGAATACTCCGGTAGCATACGTGAATACAAAATGGCACTTCAAAACACTAAGGGTAGCGATATCTTTAATGTTCAGGGCAGGTCCCGCCGGCAGCCATTAGAATGCGGTCCTAAGGCTACACAACTACTTATATAGGAGTTTTAAGGATGAATTATTTTAGTTAA
>Ga0206128_1002016_pt1 | contig 18907 bp, 15 predicted proteins | sample Helgoland_Spring_7_FD_148601 | JGI IMG/M metagenome (GOLD analysis project Ga0206128, IMG submission 148601) | Pelagic subsurface seawater microbial communities from Kabeltonne, Helgoland, North Sea - Helgoland_Spring_Bloom_20160426_1 | ecosystem: Environmental > Aquatic > Marine > Epipelagic ... | reverse complement strand
ATGATCAGATCTGGGATGATAACAGCACACCAAACGACCTCACCGACGATACCGGCCTTGCCGTTGAGATCGTCAATCAAGTCAAAGCTCGAGGCCCTTTCATGAGTCTCTCAGATTTTGTTAACCGCCGCATTGGCAATGACAGCAGATCTTACCAAGGCACCATCCAGGAAGCCATTGAGCAGGCCGGAACCAATGGCAATCAGACCACGGGGATCAGGGACAACACCTCTGAAACCATTCCTAATTATGAACGTCATACATACCTGTTTCCCTTTGCTGATGATGATGCCGATCTCAACAACACAAACAACTACCTTGGCAGCAGAAACAATGCCACCGGCGTTCCGCTCGAAGTCAACCAGGCCAATATCCTCTTGCCCCTTGCACCCAGGTTAAGCGCGCGCTCCGACACCTTCCGCATCCGTGCTTATGGGGAGGTCAGAGATTCCGACAATAAGATCATCGCCCAAGCAACCTGCGAGGCCGTGGTGCAGCGCCTGCCTGAGTATGTGGACCCGAATAATAACGATCCGTGGGATGATGATTCCGAGACCCCTACGCTCAACGCCATCAACCAGACCTATGGCAGAAAGTTTGAAATTCAGAGCTTCAGATGGCTGGATCAAAGCGAAGTATAACTTCACCTTCATGACCTTACTACGACCCACCTTGCTACTGGCATGTCTTAGCGTTTTGCTTTCTGCGAGCCTAACTTGCGCCCAGGAATCTGCTGAGAGTAGCGATAGCGGCAAAGCTAAACCCTACACGGGCAAGGCATTTACTGCCATTGCGCTTTCTGAGATTCCTTACGAGAATCTCTATTACCGCAACGGCACCAAGTTCATCGAGATCACATGGAAAAACGGCCGAAGGTCAGACCCCTACCCACTCTCAGAAGCCAAGTCTCTCGAGTTATTCATCGATCATGATGACCCTAAAAAACCCTATCTACTAGTGGGCAAGGCGTCCTTCGTTGCTGGCACAAAAAAAATGCTCTATTTCGTTGGCCAAAACGGCTCCGACAAAGAAGGCCAGCTCCCGCTAAAGTTATACGGTATCGATGACTCTCAAACAGTATTCCCCGATAGTAGCTACCGATTTATCAATTTTGCCCCTGTGCCCTTGGTGGTCGACTTCAATAAAAAGCGATTTGCGCTCAAACCGGGTCAACCGAAAGTCCAGAAAGTCCGCTTATCGGAAGGTGGTGAGTTTACCCCCTTTGTAGTGAGAACGAGCAAAGGCAAGGTGCTTGGCGGCACCCGATTATTCAGCCACGCGGCAAATCGAGAAATGGTGCTGATCTTCCCACCGAAGAAAGGCAAGGATCGCATGGATATCCGATTCTTTTCAGATTAATCACTGGCCTAATTGATGAGCCAATAGCTTCCGGTGAGCGCGGTTGTGGAATTTAAGATCAAGCATGATTTTACCCACAATCAGAATCGCTAACAAATAGACCGGACTACCCAGTGCCATGGTGGCAAAGGCACCAAAGATGATTGCCAAGTGCAGCACAACAATCCTGCCGTATGGTGCTACCATCAACAAGGGAGCAACGGTTCTGCGGTATTCTGACTTGCCAAGATAATTGGCGAAAAAAGAAAACAGGTGGCTGACGACCAGCCCCAGTGCCGCCCACAAACCACCCGCCTCCAGAGCAAGTTTGACTAAATCACCTAATTCATCAAAGAGAGATGGCATACCCTCGCCAATTAACTCGTCTTTGCCCAAAAGCGCGAAAATGAATACGCCGTGCACCAGACAGAAAAACCCATAATGAAATGTAAAAAAGGGAATGAAGAATAACTTGGAAGCATGATGAATTACTGCCAGCTTAACTTTGTTAGACTCTAACTTTTGGGTGAATTCAAATGCCTTGCGTGCCTCCTCGTCGTCAATCTGTTCCTGCTTTTCGCTGAGCCGCCGCATCAGCTTGCCCTTGAGATCAATCTGCTTAGGATCAGGTGAACAGGTGATCATCTTGAAGATATTGACCACCCCGATGATCACATTTTCTAGCCAATACACCACCACCACGTGAAAAACACTCCAGTCCCACACAAGCACCCCAGCTAGTGGTATGAGGTTCGCAGCCACCAGCAGCATGCCACTAGGACCGAGCCCTTTGGCTGTATTCAGACCGAATTGGCTCATAGGTCTATCTTTCATAGTAAGCATTCTAGCCAAAAAAATACGCACTGCCAACCACCTACTTTATCGCTTGCTCCTTGACTCTTGCCGCTTGAATCTTTTCTCTCACTTCATGCCCGATGCCTCCAGCACCCGTCACCGCACCAGTGGTTCTACCGCCCGCGATGACTACCTCGAGCAAATCCTCCACCTCATCGAGGAAAAGGGCTACGCCCGCCCCATCGACATCTCCAAACGTCTGGAGATCTCTCAAGCCAGTGTCACCAATATGCTTCAGAAGCTTGATGCTGAGGGCCTTGTTACCCACGTCAAATACCGCGGCACCACCCTCACCGAGGAAGGCACGCGTATCGCTCGTGCCATTATTGACCGCCACGAGACCTTGACCCGCTTCCTCGAACTCTTTGAGATCGATAAAGATACGATCTACCGTGATGTCGAAGGCATGGAGCACCACATCTCACGCGCTACCCTCGAGGCCATCCGCTCGCTGACCAATCACCTGCAGGAAAATCCTGATACCTTGGCTCGGGTTAAGTCCAGCTGATCGGTTCTCAGCCGTAGCCGCGCAATGGCGGCGCGATGACAACAAATTCCTCCCACTCAGATTAAATCCTTCAGCGGTGGATTCACCATTCATTCCCTTGCCATAAGGGCTCAGTGGGTGTATGCAAGCCCCCCAGCGCGAACAACAAATCTCGTGCAATCATTTCTATGCTCAAGTGGACTCTTCAGAAAATCGTCGGTAACAAGAACCAGCGCGAGGTTAAACGCCTCGGACCGGTCATTGCCAAAGTTAACGAAATTGAGCAAGGCTATCAGGCCAAATCTCAAGACGAGCTACTTGCCGAGGTCAAGATTTGGCGAGATTACCTGCACCGCTACCTACCGCTTGAAGCCGCCACTATTCGCCAGCTCCAGCTCATGGACGAGGCTGGGCTAGCTGAAGCGGCCGACGCCATCAACCAGCGCCTCGATGCCCTGCGTGATGAGTTCCCCGCCCTACCCTCTGCAGAGCCTAATGTAGAAAGCATTGAAGAAGCTAAGTCCGCCTTCCGTACTGTCGAAGAAGACCTCTTTGATACCGCTCGTGCCAAGTATCTCGACCAGATCATGCCCGAGGCATTTGCCGCCGTTAAAAGCGCCGCACGCCGTCTCTGCGGCCAGACCATCCAGGTTTGTGACCAGCCCGTCGCATGGGAGATGGTTCACTTCGACGTCCAGCTCATCGGAGGCATCGCCCTGCACCGCGGCATGATCGCCGAGATGCAGACCGGTGAAGGAAAAACTCTTGTTGCCACCCTACCCGTCTTTCTCAATGGCCTTACCGGCATGGGCGTACACGTGGTGACCGTCAACGACTACCTCGCCAAGCGTGACTCCGAGTGGATGGGCGCCGTATTTAAATTCCTCGGCCTCAGCGTCGGCTGTATCCAGAGCCAGCAACCTTCCCAACTGCGCCGCGAGCAGTATCAGTGTGATATTACCTACGGCACCAATGCCGAGTTCGGCTTTGACTACCTGCGCGACAACGGCATGTCATCCTCTAAGGAAGAGCAAGTCCAGCGTGGCCACTACTTCGCCATCATTGACGAGGTCGACTCCATCCTCATTGACGAGGCACGCACACCACTGATCATCTCCGGTCCATCCACCGTATCCAACACTGAGCAATACGGCCGCTTCAGACCACTCATCGAGCAGCTTGTCAAACGCCAGAGCACGCTCTGCAACGAACTCGCCGAAGAGGTCAAACAACGCCTCGAAGCAGAGGACGAAATCGGTGCTGGCCGCGCCCTCTTTAAGATCAAACTCGGCAACCCGCGCAACCGTCAGCTGATGCGCTTTATGGAAGAGCCAGACACCCGTCGCCTCATTGAGAAGACCGAACTCTCCATGTATCAGGACGCTCAGAAGCGTGACCTTTACGAGATCAAGGAAGAGCTCTACTACACCATTGATGAGAAAGCGCACGATGCCGACCTCATGGACATGGGCCGCCAGTTCCTCTCCCCAGACGACCCAGAAGCATTCGTTCTGCCTGACCTTGGCACCGCATACGGAGAGATCGATGCCGACCTCTCCATGGAGGAAAAAGAACGCGCTAGCCGCAAACAATCACTCCAAGAGCGGCTCGACACTCAGGGAGAGAAGATGCACTCCATCTCCCAGCTGCTCAAAGCTTACTGCCTTTATGAGAAAGACGTAGAATACGTCGTCACCGACAACAAAGTCATCATCGTTGATGAAAACACCGGCCGTGAAATGCCAGGACGCCGTTGGTCAGACGGCCTGCATCAGGCAGTAGAAGCCAAAGAAGGCGTGCACGTAGAGGAGGAAACTCAGACCTACGCCACCATCACCATTCAGAACTACTTCCGTCTCTATCAGAAGCTCGCCGGCATGACCGGAACAGCCGAGACCGAGGCCGCCGAATTCCACGACATCTACAAACTCGACGTTCTGCCCATTCCCACCAATGTGCCTAACATTCGCATCGATCACAATGACCAAGTGTTCAAAACCCGCCGCGAGAAATACAACGCCGTAGTCACCAAGATTCAAGAAGCCTATGACCGTGGCCAGCCCGTACTCGTCGGCACCGCATCCGTGGACGCCTCCGAGCTTGTCGGCAAAATGCTCAAACGCGCCAAGATCCCCTGCAGCATCCTCAACGCCAAGTATCACCGCCAAGAAGCAGAGATCATCGCCAACGCTGGCCAAAAAGGCGCTGTCACCGTCTCCACCAACATGGCCGGACGTGGTACTGACATCAAACTCGCCCCCGGAGTCGCTGAAGCTGGAGGACTTTTTGTCATCGCTACCGAGCGTTATGAATCCCGCCGTATTGACCGCCAGCTACGTGGTCGTTGTTCCCGCCAGGGAGACCCCGGCATGTCCCAGTTCTTCATCTCCTTTGAAGATGACCTGATGCGTAACTTTGCCGCTGCCGAGCGCATGACCAACATGATGCAACGCTTCGGTATGGAAGACGGTGAGGCCCTCGAGCACAAGTGGCTCAACCGCTCCGTAGAAACCGCCCAGAAGCGTGTCGAACAACGCAACTACACCTGGCGTAAGCGCGTCCTTGATTTTGACGACGTCATGAACAAACAGCGGGAAGTCGTCTACGGTTACCGCAACGAAGTCATCAACTCTGAGAACCCACGTGAGCTCATCGACGAAGTCATTGAAAGAGCCATCCCAGATGCTGTCTACGGCTACCTTGAAGAGCGGGACGAAGGCGCTCCTGACTACGCCGAGCTCCTCAGCTGGGTCAACTCCACCTTCCCGATTCAACTCACCATTGAGAGCAGCGGCTTCCATGAGCGCGACACCGTCGGCAATGCCGAGTTCCTCGTCGCCAAGGTCAAACAAGCTTACGAGCTCAAGATGCAGCAGGAGAACCCAGAGATGCTCGACATGCTCGAGCGCCATATCATTCTCACCGGAATTGATAAACTCTGGCAAGAACACCTCTACAACATGGACGCCCTGCGTGAAGGCGTGCACCTGCGCGCCCAAGGTCAAAAGGACCCGCTGGTCGAATACAAAAACGAGGCCTATTCACTCTTTGAAGTCCTCATGGCCAGCATCGAGAGCGAGACGCTTAGCAACCTGTTCCGCTCCACCACCAACCTCGAGCAATTTGAGAACTTCATGCGCAGCCTGCCTCAGCAGCTCACCAGTGATGCCAACGCCCAGCCTGCTGGAGCCCTTGGAGCTACAGGAGGCAGCTCCCAAGCCAACATCGCTCAAACAGGCAATACTAGCAACCTTGCCATGACCCCAACTGAGGACGGTCAGCAGATCAAAATCAACCTGCCCAAACGCCGGCCCACGCTCAAAGTCAATCGCAACGACACCTGTCCCTGCGGCTCCGGCAAGAAATACAAAAAGTGCTGCGGCAGAGAAGCCTGAAGCCTGCCACCCAAGGCGGCAGTAGTTGAAGTGATCCACCTACGGCGGCAGTTGAAGTCCACGTAACGGCCGCCGGAAGCGGCCAAATGCCACAAGGTGGCCAACCAAGAACGAGGAACCAAGAACAGCCGCACAGCGCCCCCCATCTCATGAAAAAAACCTTTCCCCTCACCCACGCCAAGATCAAACCCGCACGTCTGGCAGACTCCATTCGTGCGGAGATAAGCAAATACATCAAACGAGAGCGTAACAAAAAGCTTCCCGAAGGGGTCGACTTCTGGGACTTCGACTGCAAAGTTGGTGCTGATGCAGCTAGCTCAGACGAGCAACATGTTTCCGCCGTCTCTAAGGCCATTGGCCAAGTACTCGAAGATGGTAATGACACCGTCTACGTCGAGATCATCGCCAAGCCAGCCACCCGCAACAAACCAGCCAAACCTGACAAAGCAGCTGAGCCAGTTGAGCAAGCTGAGGATCCGCAAGGCTAAGGGCTTACCTGTTATCGGGCGCCGACTTTGATAAAGCTCACACTGGCCACCTCTTCCGGCGAGTCAGTGATATATCCTGCACGACATCAGCTCGGAACCGCCATGGTTCAGTAGAAATGCGTTAAGAAACAAGGACTAAGCCTATTGTTTGGCTAAAACCCTCAAAAAATGCGGTCTTAGAGTCATCACTCAACTGCTTTAGAATCCCATATTCACATATCCCCTCGCTCTTCCTTGATAACAGCGAGCATGTCATAAATGGCGAGTAATATGACCATCAGACCATAAAAAAGCGATGCCCCCCACCAGAGTAGAAATAGCCAGATATTGCCACTCAACCAACCAGCAAGCGGCCAGGCACCGAGAGCCACCAGCACCAGCAACACAACCACCAGCTGCAGCAGCACCTTGCGCCGCATCTCCCTCGTATATAGGATCATACGAGCCAAACCCGTGCAAACCATGACCCAACTCGCTCTCTTTGCTGACATCCCCTTCACTTTAGGTTTTCGTCTGCCAACGCCAAATACCAAATTGGAAAAGTTTTAACCTGTTTGGTGTATTTCTCAGTTCAAAAAAAATCAAAACCCGCTATCACTACCCCGCCATGCTTGACATCAAAGCCATCCGCGAAGACGCAGACGCCATCAAAACCCGCCTCAGCACCCGGGGTGGTGACGCTCATTTACTCATCGATGAAGTGCTCGCCTGTGACGAAACACGCCGCAAAGCGGAAACGCAAAAACAGGAACTGCAGTCGCAACGTAAACAGCTTTCCAAGCAAATCGGCGCTCTGATGGGGCAAGGCAAGGCTGACGAGGCAGAGGGCATCAAGGAGCAGGTCCGCGTCGTTGGCGAGCAAATCTCCGAACTCGACATCGCATCCGACACCGCCGGTGACCGCCAAACTCAGCTACTCATGAGTATCCCCAACCTACCGCATGCAAACTGCCCGGTAGGTGCCGATGAAGATGCCAACCCGGAACTGCGCGTCTGGGGAGAAAAGCCCGTGATTGCCGAACCCCTCGACCACGTAGCCCTGGCAGAAAAGCACGGCCTGTTTAGCTTCGAAGACGGCGCCCGTGTGACAGGCTCTGGCTACGTTGTTTACCGTGGTCAAGGCGCCCGGCTTGAGCGCGCCTTGATTCAGTTTCTACTCGATACCCAAACCACCGAGCACGGCTATGAGGAGGTCAATGTGCCCCACATCATCAAGCGTGAGTGTATGGAAGGCACTGGCCAGCTACCCAAGTTTGAGGACGACATGTATGGCATCGAGGATAATTCATTGTTCCTCGCCCCCACCGCTGAGGTGCCGGTGACCAATCTCTACCGTGACACCCTGCTCACCGAAGACCAGCTGCCGGTGAAACTCACCGCCTACACTCCCTGCTTCCGCCGCGAGGCGGGCAGCGCCGGCCGTGATAACCGCGGTATCATCCGCATGCACCAGTTCGACAAGGTTGAGCTGGTCCAGATCGCCCACCCAGATCATTCGACCGCCCTACTTGAGGAACTCACCGGCCACGCCGAGGCCATCCTGCAGAAACTCGGCCTGCACTACCGTGTCATCGAGCTCTGCACCGGTGATATTGGTTTTTCCGCCACCAAAACCTACGACATCGAAGTCTGGTCACCCGGCCAGGACAAGTTCCTCGAGGTCTCCTCCTGCTCCAACTTCGCCGACTACCAGGCACGCCGCATGCGCCTGCGCTTCAAGGACGCCAATGGTAAAAACCAGATCTGCCACACCCTCAATGGCTCTGGCACCGCCCTGCCCCGTCTCTATGTAGCGCTCATCGAGCAGTATCAGCAGCCCGATGGCAGCATCAGGATCCCCGAAGCTCTAGCGTCCTATTTCGGCGCTGAGTCCATTGGCTAGATCCGCCAACAAAGATTCCTCAGGCAGGGGAAAGTAGTTCAAATACTGACATCGATTACGTTTCTCAACGTATATGTTTTTGTATTTATGGAAACATGGAATTTGAAGGCGGCCAACCAAGAACCACGAACCAAGAACAGCCGCTTGCGGCAACTCCCAACTCGAACTCTCAACTCGAACTGCCACAAAGTGGCTCCCACTTAAAGTGCCGCCTCCGGCGGCCCGCGAAACTCGCGTCCTAACGTCCGCCGCCTCAGCAAGGAGCCGCTGGCCGGCCACTGCTACCACCTGCCCCTGAGCCATTGCCCTTTTTACAACCAGCAAGAGCAAGCAGGGCAAAACCCATCACCAGCAGTTGAGCCATCATCCAATTCACCTTCATATGCAGGTATAATACACCCAAAGCAGCGTTGTTCACCGCTTTTTTTAACTCAAACTGAGATAAAGATGCCAAATCTCAGATAGAATATCACTAATACCTCGCCCTTTCTGCTTTCAAAGTTTCAACTTTCAGCTTTTTCTCGCAGGCGTGCCCACGGTGAACAAACCCAGTCCCAGCAAAGACCCGCTAGCCAATAAACGTGCGTTCCAGAACACTCTGGCAAAATGGTTCGGCAAGGAGGGCAAGGCCTACCCGTGGCGTGAGACCACGGAGCCTTGGGCGATCCTGGTATCAGAAATCATGCTGCAGCAAACCCAGGTCGCCACAGTACTGGGTAGTAATGAAGACGGTAGCGGGGGGCACTATAAACGCTTCATGGCCCTCTACCCCACGCCACGCTCGATGGCCGAGGCCACCGAGCAGGAAATTCTCAAGGCCTGGGAAGGACTCGGCTACTACCGCCGCGCCCGTAATCTGCACGCTGCGGCCAAGGCAATCACCCGCGATCACAACGGCCGGTTTCCCGAGAAATTCGAGCAAATCCGCGCCCTGCCTGGTATCGGACCCTACACCGCAGGTGCGGTGGCATCCTTCGCCTACAATGAGCCACAAGCCATTGTGGACGCTAACGTGGCACGCGTATTCTCCCGCCTGTTTGATTTCCAAGAGCGCATCGATACCACCACGGGCAACAAGCAGATCTGGCAATGGGCACAAGAATTACTGCCTGATAAAAACCCGCGTATTCACAACTCGGCACTGATGGAGCTTGGCCAAACTTACTGCTCCAACAAATCACCCGACTGCGCGCACTGCCCAGTTAGCCAGTTTTGCCAATGCCAAGAGCCCTCCTCTCTTCCCCAGAAAAAATCAGCCGTAAAGACCACACGTATTGATGAGTTCGCCATTTTTGCCACAGACTCGCACGGGCGCGTGCTGCTCCAAAAACAGGCTCAAGGTAACCGCCGCGAAGGCATGTGGCATATCCCCCGCCGAGATCACGAACAAACCTTGGATCTTGCCCTCTCACTTAAAACAACCTACGCCATCACTCGCTACCACGTTACCCTGCGCATCTACGCCAGCCACTCAGATCAAACTGACTCCCAAGACCATGAAACCTGGCACCCGATCGAAAACCTCGAACATCTACCGATGCCCAGCCCGGATCGCCGCGCTCTGGAGAGCCTTATTTCATCCGTTGGGTGAAAGGAAATTAAAAATGGATAACTCGAACTGCAGCCGCAGGCGGCTCCCCGCTTAAACTTAAACTGCCACGAAGTGGCTAACTTCAACTGCCGCGAAGCGGCCCTTATGATCACCAAAGCATTCATCCTCGGCGCTGGCCTCGGCACTCGACTACGCCCCCTCACCGACGTCTTGCCCAAGCCACTTGTTCCTGTCTTCCATGAGCCCATGGCCAATTACGCCCTGCGCCACTGCCAAGCGGCGGGCATCAAAGAGTTCGCCATCAACACACATCACATTCCCGAGGCGTGGCAACAGGCTTACCCAGATGGCAGCTTCCATGGCTCGCCACTGAGCTTCTTTCACGAACCCGTGCTACTCGAGACCGGCGGCGGCATCCGCAACATTAGTGCCTTTATCGGCGATGACCCTATCCTCGTTTACAATGGCGACATCCTCACCGACATCGATATTGGCAAACTCATTGCCCATCACCAAGCATCCGGCAACATCGCCACTCTGGCGCTGCGCTCATCGGGGCAAAACTGCAACGTCAATATTGAGGGCGGCCAGATCACCGATATGCGCAACTTACTCGGCGATATCCCAGGCACCCATCAATTCACCGGCATCTACTGCATCGAGCCAGAGATCCTCAAGCTCATCCCGGATGAACAAGTCACCTCGATCGTGCCTGCCTTCATCCAGCTCATCAAACAGCATAAACTCGGTGCCATAGTACTCGATCAAGGTGACTGGTTCGATATCGGCAACCCCGATGCCTACAGAGAAGTCCATGAGCACCTCCGCTCCGGGCGCAACGATGCCATCCACCCCGATGCTAGCATCCACCCCTCAGCCCAGGTCGATGCCGCCAACTGCATCATCGGCCCCAAAGCAGTCATCGAAGCTGGCGCCAAACTCACCGACACCATCGTCTGGCCAGCTGCCACCGTCAGTGAGGGCTCCATTCATGAGGGCGCCATTGTCACCAGCTCATGATTTTTAATTCTTGATTCTTCAATCCCACATTCTACATCCCCCTCATGCCAGCTGACACCCTTCTGACTGCAGTCCGTAATTACCTTAAACTGGGGCCTACGCATACCTGTATCATGGAGCCCATCACCAAGGGCGCCTCCGGACGAACAATTATCCGTCTCAAACCAGAAGGTCACCCTACCTACATCGGCATTCATTACACCTTGGATCGCAAGGACAATGCAAACTACCTACCGGTTTCCCAGTTCCTCAAAAACGCAGGCTTCAATGTTCCTGAGGTCATCTATGACAACACAGGACGCCGTGTGGCTCTCGTCGAGGACCTCGGTGACGCTGACTTATTAAGCATGAAGGATGAGCCCTGGGAGGTAAGAGAGCCCATCTACCGCTCCGCACTCGAACAGCTCGACAAACTCTTTTACACGCGCCCGCCCAAGGACCTCGAATTCCAGCCTGCCTTTGATGAGGCCATGTATCGCTGGGAACAGAATTATTTCTATGACCAGCTCGCCGATGAATACCTTGGCATGAACCCAGCCCTAGTGCATGAACTCTCCGAGCACCCGGCGCTTAGCCAAATGGCCAAAGACCTGGGTGCCTCATCACGTAATTTGGTGCACCGGGATTTCCAAAGCCAGAACATCATCGCCCATGACGGCAAGGCCTGGCTCATTGACTTCCAGGGCATGCGCCGTGGTCGGCAAGAGTATGATCTAGCGTCACTTGTTTACGACCCCTACATGAACCACTCAGCAGAAGATCGCCAAAAGCTACTCGATCTATGGGAGGAAATATCGGAGGAAGAACCCATCGCTCCCATTCTCCAGAAATGTGCCACTCAGCGGCTCATGCAGGCCATGGGCGCCTTTGCTAAAATCGGCCGACAACCCCAACAGGAATGGTATCTTCAGCACATACCGACCGCAGCCGCCATCCTTCGAGACGTAATCGCAGGATCAAACCTTGAAGAACCCCTTCTACCTGTGCTAGATGAGATCGAAACACTTTGACATCACAAGCTCTTAAATCTCGGCTCTTCGTTGCAGCTCTCGCCATGGGAGTCGGCTGCGGGGCACTGTATCTGAGCAAGACCACTACCTGGCTCAAAAAGTTAGACGCATCATTTGTCATGATTGCGCTGAGTTACCAAAGTGGCGAACAATTCGTTCATCAGCTTGATGCACAGTCTGACATCATCACCATTAACAGCGTCAGCAAACCGCAGGGACAAACAAATCAAGTTCAGAGCATTGAAATAACCGATGACCCAGACAAGATTTTTGAAGCTTCCCCCCCTTCTGCTCTGGATTACGCCATCATTCTGACCTCCCTGCACAAACGCGGCTACAAGGAGGTCATCCTCACAACGGGTTTGAATTGGGACCAGCAACTTGGCCTTGAGACTCAGGGTTTGGGCCGCCAACTGGCGATGTTTTCGCGTTCAGCCATTGCCCTACCAGTGACCCGGGTAGCGACACCCCAATCTCTACCAGACATCCTGAGGCGCAGCCTCATTCCCATGTCGCGCGTATCGGGGAACCACCGCCAACTGCCCTTCATTAACTACGCTCCCATCTCAATCCATGCCGACGGCGGCAAACACACGCTAGCAGGATTCAGCGAAGTGGAAAACATCCCCGCCGCCGAGGGTCACATACCACTTCTCGCTTACTGGCAAGATGAAGGACTGATCCCCTCGATCGACCTGCTCACCATTATGACAGCCTACAAGCTCAACCCCTCAGATTTGACGGTGGATTGTGGTCGTCACATACGTCTCGGGAAAAAAGGTCCGCTGATCCCCATTGATGAATTTGGTCAAACCCCCATACCTAACAAGCCCGCCAAACCACTAGCCCCAATCCAAGCAGACACACTCATGCCGCCCAGCGACAAAAAGGACGGCATCTCTCTACTTACCCAGGCAGCACCCATCGCCCTGATCCACGCAGTAGGTGAGAAGACTTCCATCACAAACACCCTATCACCTGAGCGCCTCACCAGTCTCATCGCGCTATCACAAAGCTACCCCATTACTAAAAATGCTGTGTCTTTTCCACGGCTGCCGATATGGGCATCCATGATTCTTCTCTTAGATGTGGCACTGCTAAGTTTCTGGTTTGGTCAGCTCACCCGCAGTAAACGCCTGCTTGCCTATACCCTATCAGCCACCCTCATCATTCCCCTGTTATTTGTTCTACTTGGCGCTCTGCTTCATCTATCACAACACTGGCTCAGCTTATCCGCCCCGCTCGCCACCCTGATCACAGTATGGGCTTGCCATATTTTTAGGCGATAATTTCAGCGGCCCCATGTTTCCTGAAATTTAGCATTCAGAAATTAAAATTAACTGCTTAGATACCGATATGTCCCTGGACGCCACCATCAACAAGGCCTCAGTCCTCATCGAGGCCCTGCCATACCTGCAGTCGTTCCGCGGCCACACCTTCCTGATCAAAATGGGCGGCTCCGCCATGGAAGATCCAGGCCTAGTGCGCAAGGTCATGCGCGACATTGTATTTCTTGAGGTAGCCGGCATCAATCCCGTGATCGTACACGGCGGCGGTAAAGCCATCTCCGCCGCTATGAAAGAAGCAGGCCTCGAGGCTCAATTCATTGGCGGCTTCCGCGTCACCACCCCAGCGGCAATCGAGATCGTTGAGCAAACCCTGAGCCACACCATTAACCCCGGACTGGTGAACATGATCACTGAGTTCGGCGGCAAGGCGCACGGCATTCCCGGCACTGAGGTCTTCAAAGGCCGCAGAATTCAGGCCACCGATGATGACGGTCAACAAGTTGACATCGGCCGCGTCGGCGAAGCCGTTAGCTGCCAACTCGACGCGATCGACCAAATCATCAAGGCCGAAACCGTGCCCGTCATCTCCCCACTCGGAGCCGAAGAAGAAACCGGCAAACCGCTCAACGTCAATGCTGACCTCGCTGCCGCTTGCCTTGCCAAGGCACTCAAGGCCACCAAGCTCGTTTACCTCTCCGATGTCCCCGGCATCCTCTCTGATCCCGCTGACCAAAGCACGCTGATCCCCTCGATCAACCGCTCCCAAGCTAATGAACTCATCTCAGACGGCACTATCTCCGGCGGCATGCTTCCCAAGATCCACTCCGCCCTCGACTCCCTCGACCACGGTGTCGGCAAAGTCCACTTCATCGACGGCCGCACCCCCCACTCCTTACTGCTCGAGATCTTCACCCGCTCCGGTGTAGGCACAGAGATTGTTTGCTAAGCCGCTACGCGGTTGTTCTTGGTTGTTTGTTCTTGGTTCTTGGTTTCCCAAGCCCTGCCGTCTCTACGGCGGGCTTTTTTGTGCCTGTTCCAAACTTCAACTTAAACTCAGAACTTCAACTGCCACAAAGTGGCTCCATTGCGCCGCAGTGAACACATCGTGCTTAGCTCATTCACTATTCACTATTCTACAGCCCCATCAGGCTGTAGTACCAGCCCCAGGCTTGCCAGCCCCAGAAAATCCAGCAGGTGGCTCCAAATGCTAGGCTAGGCCCAAAGGGTAAACGCTGGCCAAAGCCGAGCCGGCCGAGAATGGCGAGCAAGATACTAAACAGGCAGGCAGCAAATACAGTGAAGATCACCGACTGCCAGCCGAGACAGCATCCCAACATGCCCATCAGGTAAACATCCCCCATGCCCATCGCCTCGCGCGGAATCGTGACTTGAGATGCCTTGCCTTCGAGCGACTGCAGCTCCTCAATCATCAGCGTTTTGCCCTTCAGCTCAACACGATCACCTTTGATCACTAGGCTCTTAGCCTGCACTTTTTTGCCATCCACTCGGAAGCCACTGCCCTCGATAATAAGCTGATCACTGTCCCGGTAAAAAAGATCTCCCCAAGCGTGTGCCTCACCATCGATGACAAAACACAGCTGCTGTGCTGGGTCATTTTCATCAGCATTTTCATCGGGCTCACGTAACATCCACTCCACCGCTTCTTCAAAAGCCAGATTCTTTTTACCAAAGGCGAGCTTGCCCAAGATCACCACAGCCCACAGGCCACCGAAGCCAGCAAGCAAACCTTTCACAGACATCCACAGCCCATCTTTCCATCCGTGCGCCTCGCCGTCCAGATAGAGATGATGTTGGACCAGCACCGCGGCTACCAGCCCTAGACCGGCACCCAGCCAGGTCACCTGCAAGGGGATCAGCATCAGCTCGGCATCCACAAACACCACCACCACCAGCAAGGCCATCAAGACCATATAGAATAGCGCCTCACCCGGGTTCTGCGGAAACGTCATCCACATCAGCAAAAACAAACAGGCAGTGAGTAGCTCGACGGCAAAATAACGAAAGGGAATGCTCCCCTTGCACTCCGCACACTTGCCGCGCTGCAGCAGCCAAGTCACCAGCGGGATGTTACGAAACCATGGAATCTCCTTATTGCACCCTGGGCAGAACGACCGCTTCGGCTCGTTGACACTGAGCCCACGCGGCAGCCTATAAATCGCCACATTCAAAAATGAACCGACACAGGCGCCGAGTACAAAGGATGAAATCACCAACACAGGATGCTGCCAATTGACGGCCTGCATCGTTTCAATAAAAGTGGGCATGCCCCTTTTCTAAACGCCAAATCCCCATTACCCAATAGCAAAATGCCAGAGTCACCCCGCAGCTAACTTCAACTTCCCACCCCAAGTGAATACCCCATTGAGCTCGACTAACTCTCCCTTCTAATAGCTTAACGACAAAAAGCTCAGTACCCCCCAAAAGGGGGATGCCCAGTTTCCATTTTTTATGTAGGGTATTTCTGGGTACAGTGACACACATGACACTGGCAAGTGTCCACACATACCACTGACAAGTGTCCACACATACCACTGATCAATGCCTAAGTCGCCCCCCACACGGGGCGACTTTTTCTATTAATAAAAAGGGGTCAAAAAAAGAAAAAGGGGTCAGGCAGAGAAATGACTCACCTTTCCCTACAAGGAGAGAATTTGTTAGGCATCAGTCCAGCTGTTCTGCCATGGCGGCTCGATACCCAGAATTAAAAAACCCAAAGAATGCTTCCGCCAGCGACGTATTATTTTAGAATGATCACTCACCGCTTAAAAACGGACCCATGACTTTTACAACGAACTTCACATCAGCATGCCTCGGCATCTGGCTACTCACCGCCTTCGACAGCTTCGCTGATGATCAGACCACCAACATCGCAGCAGACGAGACCGGTTTCAGCCCCCTCTTCGATGGCAAGACCCTCAACGGCTGGACCATTCACGGCACCAAGTCCGGCTGGTCGATTCAGCCCGGTGGCATTCTCAGAAACGATGCCTCTGCAGGCAACCACAACTGGATTTACTACGATCAAAAAACGTTCAAGAACTTCATCTTGAAACTGGAATGGAAGGTCGCTCCGAACGGCAACTCCGGAGTTTTTCTGAGAGCCAAAAAAGGTGACGCCCCATGGGCTACAGGAGTGGAGGTGCAGATCTCCAACGCACCCCGCGATAACAGCCACTGCACCGGCTCACTCTACGGCCTGGCAGCAGTCAACCCGAGACCCGATGAACGCGCTGACGTCTGGCACAGCTATGAGATCCACTGCGTTGGCAAGCGCTACACGGTCATCGCCGATGGCGTCACCTGTGTGCAATCCACAGATACGCACAAGTCCTTGCTCGCACGCCCGCTCGAGGGTTATATTGGCCTGCAAGACGCCCACCAAAAAGCACCGAGCTACATTGAATACCGCAACATCCGCATCAAGGAGCTCAAGTGAGTCTGATCTCACTCATGCGCCTTCCTCGTGGACGATAAATGATAACGAATTGACGGTTCAGGCCATGGACATCCCAAGAAACACCATATAGATTATTATGGCTATTAAGCTCATCATAATCATACAAGACTAATACACGTTCACATCATGAAGTATCTCCCTCTGCTCCTCATTCACTTTTCACTCCTCTTAATTCACCATTCTTCGGCGGCAGCTCCGGCCACAGCGGACGGCTCCAAGGCCCCTAATTTTATTATCATCTTCACCGATGACCAGGGCTACCAGGATCTCAGCTGCTTCGGCTCCAAGGAGATCAAGACCCCGCACATCGACCGCATGGCCAGCGAGGGCCGCATGCTCACCTCCTTCTACTCCGCCAACCCTGTCTGCTCCGCCTCGCGCGCAGCTCTGATGACCGGCTGTTACCCGAGGCGCGTGCTCAGCAAGGCCGTGCTCTTTCCAGGCTCCGACATCGGCCTGCACCCCGGTGAGACCACTATTGCGGACGCACTCAAGTCCGCAGGCTATGCCACGGCTTGTGTTGGCAAGTGGCACCTCGGTCACCATCCTGAATTCCTGCCCACAGCCCAGGGCTTTGATTCCTACTTCGGTATTCCCTACTCCAATGACATGAGCCACCCCGTAACTGCCAAACGCCCCCGCTACGGCAGGTGGGACGATTACTGGAGTAGGAAGGATGAGAGCGGCATCTGGCAAACCCCGCTGATCGAGAACGAGAAAATCATCGAGCACCCCGTGGACCAGCGCAGCATCACTCGCCGCTATACAGATAAGGCGATTGACTTCATCAACGCAAACAAAAGCAAACCCTTCTTCCTCTACCTTGCCCACAGCATGCCGCACGTTCCGCTCTACCTTCCCGATGAGCTCTACGACCCCAATCCCAAGCGCGCCTACATCTCTGTTATCGAGCACATCGACGCCGAGGTGGGCCGTATTCTCGATACCCTACGCAAGGAAGGCCTTGATCAAAACACCTATGTGATCTTCACCTCCGACAACGGTCCCTGGCTGAAATTCAAACATCACGCAGGCAAGGCCGGGCCGCTGCGCAGCGGCAAAGGTAGCACCTTCGAGGGCGGCATGCGTGTGCCCTGTGTCACCTGGGCCCCGGGGCGCATCCCCGCCAACAGCAAGTCCAAGGACATCGCCTCCACCATTGACCTGCTACCTACCATCGCCAGCATTGCCGGGGTCGAGCTCAAGACCAAGGGGCCCATCGATGGCATCAACATCGCTGACTTCCTGCACGCGAAGTCACCCTCCCCACGTGATGAGTTCCTCTATTACCGCTCAAAGGTCGAGTGCATCCGCCAGGGGGACTGGAAGCTGCACGCTACCGGCAAACAAGCCAGACTCTACAACCTCGCCGAGGACATCGGGGAAAGCAAGAATGTCGCCAAGGCAAACCCGGAAGTCGTCGCACGCCTCCAGGCACGCTTAAAGCAACTCGACGACGAGGTCAGCAGTGGCATCAGGCCCGATGGTAAGCTCGCTGAGTGAGCCACCGGTGGCTGCGGTTCGAGTTGAGAGTTCGAGCGGGAAACCCTCTGAGCGCCAATTCAAAACTCGAGGTAACTTGCGATTCTTTCTTCTAGAAAAAACCTCGGGCGTAGTGGGCTGCCGCCTGAGATAAAGCCGACGTGGCCACCATGAGCGTAGAGCTCATAGCTCACCTGCTCTGATAGTTCTTCGGGCATAGGAATGACGGCATCAGTCATGAATGGGTCATCAGCAGCATGCATAATGAGCGTTGGTATCATGACTGATGAGAGAAACTGCATGCCACTGCACTTCTGGTAATAATCATGCACATCATCAAACCCATGCAAGGGGGCGGTGACCTGGTCGTCGAAGTCATAAAAGGTTTTCAAATGCCTAACCTTATCTGCATCGAGGGGCATCGAGTCTCTGAGTTTTGGATTGCCCAGCTTCTCCGCTGTTTTGCGATGCAGCTGCTTGATGAGCCGACGTTGATAAATGGTGGAGAAACCCCCTTCCAGACGTTTGGCGCAAGCAGAGAGTTGTAATGGAGCGGAGACAATCACAGCACGGTCCACCAGTGACGCTTCTTGTTGCTCCCCCAGATATTTAGCCAGAGCATTACCTCCAA
>Ga0206128_1002011_pt1 | contig 18917 bp, 25 predicted proteins | sample Helgoland_Spring_7_FD_148601 | JGI IMG/M metagenome (GOLD analysis project Ga0206128, IMG submission 148601) | Pelagic subsurface seawater microbial communities from Kabeltonne, Helgoland, North Sea - Helgoland_Spring_Bloom_20160426_1 | ecosystem: Environmental > Aquatic > Marine > Epipelagic ... | reverse complement strand
AACCTGGGCGCACCACGACGATGCTGCTGGCTACCATCGAGCACCCGGAGACAGGCGAGTGGGCGTGCGTTGGTGACACTGAGTTGGCTATTGCCGTACACCCGGAGCGCGACCTCAATGCATTGGTGGCACTGTTCCCACAGCTCACCACCGAGGAGCGCAGCGCGATGACGTACTACATAGCCACCAGCGACGTAGTGCTGTTCCAATACCTTATGCCAACGGACAGCGAGGTGCTAACACAGGAGCAAGCGCAGGCTGCCGGTTGGTTCGGCTCGGAGCTGTAAATTAGTGGAATGGAATTCGTTGCAGCTAATTGGGCTGAGCTTTTGCTTGCCGCTATGGTGTTTATTAAAGTGATCGTCAACTTGACACCTTCAGTTAAGGACGATCGCGTTTTTACTTACGTGGATATGTTGCTCAACGCTATCATCGCGAACAACACAAAAAACAAAGACAATGCCCAAGATTAACGGCACCGCGTACCTGCTTCAGGTTGGCGGCACAGCTCTCCCCGATCAAACAGAAGGCAGCATCTCGCTGTCTATGGAAACGCGCGACATCACAACGAAGAGCAGCGCCGGCTTTCGCGAGCTTGCTGAGTCTACGCGCTCTGGTTCTATCAGCGTCAGCGGCCTCGTTGATGACGGCGGTAGCGATGCGCTCAGCACTTTGATGACCAGCTATGCAGCACGCACTTCTGTGTCTGTGATCTTTGGTCTTGATGCTGCCAGCGGAACAGATCCCGAGCACAACTTCACTTGCTCCACTGCTTACGTTACCTCGCTTGAGGCCAGCGGCGCAACTGAAGACAACGTTACTTACAGCGCAACACTTGAGCTGTCTGGAGCTATTGTTATCGATACGACTGCTGAATGAAGCTGGTACTTAGCGGCAAAGAGTTTCATCTTCGTGCTGACTTCCTGGCTTTTAAGCAAGCTCAACAGGAGGCTGGTATTGAGTTAGGCAAGCTGACTGATAACCCTGTTGACGCGGGAACGTTGGTTTACTTTATGGCACGCAGCGGCGCCAAGCATGCTGAAATTCCGTTTAAGTATAAGCTTGATGACTTTCTTGCTCTCATTGACTTTCAAAACGTCGATGAGTTGAGCGCAGCTTTGGAAGAGCTGCTCAGTAAAGGCGAGGAAAAAAAAAGCTAAAGGCAAGCCGCTAACGCTTGACGACTGTATTAGGGTAGGGCTCGGGCACTTGCGTCTGAGCCCTGCTGCGTTTTACAGTATGGAGTTCAAAGACTTTCTGCTTGCAGCTGATGCTTTCTTCGAGCTAGAGGAAACCAGGGAGCGGCACCAATGGGAGCGACAGCGTTGGCTTGCTACCGTGTTACTTCAACCGCATACCAAAAAGGGCACAAGCCTAAAGCCTACAGATATAGCTAAATTCCCTTGGGATAAGAAAGCTAAAAAGAACAGCGACAATAAGCTGCTATCTAACACATTAAAGAACTGGAGCAATGCCTAAACTGTCGGAACTTAAAGTAGTCATTGGCTTAAGTAAAGAAGGGCTCAGACAACTAAACACTGACCTACGCAATACGCAAGGCAAGTTCAAAAAGAACTTTGGCCAGATCAGTGGCATGGTGCAGCAAGCTGGTCGCAACATGACGATTGGCTTAACTGCTCCCTTGGGTATTATGGCAGCGCAAAGCGTCAAAGCATTTGACGAGCAGCAGAAAGCCATTGCGCAAGTAGAAGCTGGATTAGCTAGCACAGGCGCCCAGGTAGGTTATACCTCAGAGCAGCTTCAGAAGATGGCTGCAGACTTGCAAGCCAAAACTCTGTTTGGTGATGAGGAAATCTTAAAGGGCGCTACCGCTCAACTGCTGACGTTTACCAACATAGCAGGAGAGAACTTCGACCGCACTCAAGCTGTAGCTCTTGACCTTGCCACGCGCCTAGACGGAGACCTGAAGAGCGCAAGCATACAGTTGGGTAAAGCGCTCAACGATCCTGTTGCCAACCTCACAGCTCTCTCGCGTGCTGGCATCCAGTTTAGCGCTGATCAAAAGGAAGTCATTAAGGGGCTTGCTGAAGGCGGCAACCTAGCGCAGGCGCAGACAATCATTTTGGCTGAGCTAGAGAAGCAGTATGGCGGTAGCGCTGCAGCTGCTGCGCAAGCTGGTACTGGACCGTTTAAGCAACTTCAAAACACAATCAGCGACATCTCCGAAGAGTTTGGGCGCTTGATTAATGATATGCTTAAGCCGCTAGTGCCTAAGATACAAGCTCTAGTAGCCAGCTTCACCAACTTAACCGACAGGCAGAAAAAGGTAGCTCTTACGCTTGCTGCTATTGCTGCAAGTGTTGGCCCGCTCATGCTATTGGTGTCGGGCTTGATCAAAGCGCGCATGGCTATGGCTGCGCTGAACCTGGTAATGATGGCTAACCCGCTTGGCGCTGTCGTTGCTGGTGTGACTTTGCTAGTAGGAGCTATCACATTACTTCGCTCTAGCACTAAGACCACACGCGAGGAAACAGAGAGCTTCATTCTGCGCACGAAAGAGCTAGACAAAGAGCAGCAGATTCTTGCGTTGAATACCAAGCGCCGCGCTATGGAGACTGAGCTAGCGCAGTTAAAGCAAGCGGAAGCAGCAGAAAAAGCCAATGCGGCTGTGGGTTCTCTCGGTGACAAGTTTGATAAGCAGATAGCTAGCCGCAACGTTAGCCGCTACGGTGAGCAAATCACTGACATGTCATCGGCAATCATTGAGCTTAAAAAAGCTACAGCGGAGGCACAGTTTGGCGACACTTCGCAGGCAGGCTTGAGCGTATTGCCTACGCCAACACCCGCAGAAGTGCAAAGCACTCAGGAGTTGAGCACCACCTTAACGCAGGAGATGCTGCCAGCGATGGAGAAGGTTGCTGCTTTGCATCGTCCAATGGCTGATGACATTCTAGCTGCCGCGTATGCCAACCATGAGCTAAAAGGAAGCTTCACGGAACTAGGCGAGGCTGTGAAGCTTCCTGCAGACAGGATGATTGAGCTGTCGAAGTTTGCAGCTCAGCAGTTACCTGGCTTTTTTAGTGGAGCGTTTGACGCTATAGCTGACAGCACGCAAAGTTTTGGGCAATACATTATGGATGTCTTGGAGCGCTTAATTAAGAAAGCAATCACGCTTGCTGCTACGTTCGCTGCCATCAGCATTTTTACAGGCGGCGCAGGCGGCGCAGCTGTTGGCGGCTTTGGTGGGTTTATGAAAGAAGGCTTCGGGCTTGGCGGCATTCCGCAGATGGCCAGCGGCGGACTTTTTACCGGCGCTAGCTTAGCGATGGTCGGCGAGGGCTCAGGCACCAGCTTAAGCAATCCCGAAGTTGTCGCGCCGCTGGATAAGCTGCAGCAAATGATGGGCGGCGGCAACGTCACGGTCACTGGCATGATCAGAGGCAGCGACATACTACTAAGCAACGAGCGCAGCGCGCTAGACCGTAACCGAGTAAGAGGCTTCTGATGGCTGTTCGATTCTACGCAGACTTTCAAAACGATGTCGGTATCCAATACCGCATTAACATCTATGACAACAGCCACAACACTGCAGCGACTGAAGTTGTGTGCGGTGTGCCTGGCTTTAATCTTTCATATGAAGGCAACAACCAGGATCAATACCAGCCCATCCTGCCCAGCAAGATTGATTTTACGCTGTACAACGAAGGCGGTGACTTTGACACATGGCTAAACACTACAGTGCCGTCAGCACCTGAGGCACAGTTCCCCATTGAGGTGCTTACCGATCCAGGCGAAGTTGCTGAAGCTGTTTTCTGGCGTGGCATCTTGCTGCCTGAGCAGATGCAACAAGCTGACGAGCCTTCGCCCTCAGCTGTTAACCTTACTGCAGCTGACGACATTAACCAATTGAAGGAGACGACCATTGACGACTTAGGCACAAGCGTTTACATTCTAGACTACGTCTACGAAGCGTTAAAGCTGGTCCGCTCTTATGGCTTGTATGACAGTGACGAGGTATTTATTAGGTACGCTAACGACATGAAGCCGACGGGCTACACGGGAAGCAATTGGCTTGCCGACGGTGGCATGTACCTGCCGTCTATAGCTGGCACGGTACCGACAGAATACTATAACGCCTTTGAGGTGCTGCGTAGCTTGGCTATCACTTACAACGCGCGGGTGTTTCAGGCTGAAGGCGTGTGGCACTTTATGCCGCTTAACAAGTTCCAGCAGAGAGCCGATGGCGTGTCGTTCATTACGGACCTCAACCAAATTGACGCCAGCGGAAGCGCGGTAACCTGGTCTAATTTTGACCGCATAACGTGGCAAAGCAATATGCTGATCAGTGACGGCATTGGCTTTGATAAGATGGCCGGCAACACCATCGAGTACAGCAGGCCCATCAAGCGAGTCACGCGGGAGCGCGTAACGCGCGGCAATGAGTTTCTGTTTCAAAGCAATACCGGATACACCACTCTCAGCGCCACAGCCAACGACATCGAACTGAGCGACGATGATAGACTGTACTTTGCTGAGAGCACGCACCTGGTCACGCTGTTTCACAATATTGACATCGCACCAGTGTCATCAGCTCCCATTGACGCAGGCAACTTCTTTACCGTGGTCGCCAACTTTACAATCCAGTTCGGCGACCAGTACTACACCGACACAGGCTGGAGCGGTTCCGCTGGCACCAAGTCCGTTGTGCTTGGCCAGTATTACAAGTTCTACGGCTTTGAGTCCATCAGCGAGGTAAGCGTGCAGGTACCAGAGCTGGTAGACGATGAAGTAGGTCTAGATGTCACGCTGAATGTGGTGGTCGCAGGTATCGGTGGCAGCGATCAAACTGGCAGCCTAGGCACTCACAACGTACTGTTCATCTTGCGCGTGTTTCCCGGTGATGGCACGCAAGGCACTGGAGATAGCGTTACTTTTGCCAGCGAGACTACTTTAGGCAACCAGGTCACGCTTGAGCAAACTGAAGTTGTTACAGGTAACGCTGGCATCGACTACGCTACTGGTGGGTCAGCTATAGGCTTTTACAGCGGCGCTTTTCACCTTGGAGGTGTCGACATGAATAGCTGGGAGAGCAGCCAAACGACAGGACCATATACCGTTCACCGCTTAGGCGTGCGCGAAATTATGGAGAACACTCAGCTACCTCACCGCATCAGGCAAGGCGGTTTCTACCTGCAGACCATGTCTATGATGTGGCCATATCACCTGATTACCGATGACAGCGACGACTGCGTCATACACCAGCTGACATACCAGGCTAACGACAGCGAGGTTACCGTAGAGCGCTTTCAGCTAAACAGAGTCACCACCAACCTAGCTTTTCGCAGTGACCTAATCGGTACCGACAACCCGCGTGACCGCTTCCTACCTACCAGCAGCACCACCGACGTACAGCAAGAACTCAACGACCTGATCACGGGTAGCCTGCCACAAATACACCAGGTGCAGTTGATAGAGCACAGCAGTGGCAGCATCTACGAAGTTGACATTGACGACAGCAACGGGTTCATCTACATGAACAAGTACATTGACAGCGCAAACGGCACCGGCAACATCAGGCTGCCAAAGGTGGCTGATAACGATGGCCGCATGCTACGCTTTAAGAGCGACGGCACCATCACAGCAAACAAGAACTACCGCGTAACGCTATTTCCTGACGAGACTACAGCAGGCGTCACCATTGACGGCGGTACCTCGTTCGCTATGGATCGCAGCTACGACGGTATTGCAGTGCTGTGCTATGATGGCCAGTGGTACGTCATACAACGAAAGGAGAAGTGAGGGACATTAAGCGCGTTATTCTACACTGTTCAGCTACTCGCGACGGGCACCACATTAAAGCGGCTCAGATTCGTGAGTGGCACTTAGCTCGCGGCTGGCGTGATATTGGCTATCACTACGTTATTGGCATTGACGGAGTCATTGAAGCTGGCCGAAGCATTGACCAGATCGGCGCTCACGTTAAAGGTCACAACCGTGACAGCATTGGCATCTGTTACATTGGTGGGCTAGACAACCAAGGCAACCCGCGCGATACTTTGACGCCAAAACAGCGCGACAGCATCACACGGCTATGCTACGCGCTACAGGTAATCCTCGACACTAAACTTGAGCTTTATGGACACAACGAATTCAGCACCAAAGCTTGCCCGTCTTTTGACGTCGCTGTTACGTTCGAAGAACTCAAATTCAACCTCAACTGTTACAGCCGAACTTTTAGGCAGCAAAGGCCGCCTCAGGCGCTGGAGTGCACGAAACACAGTGCCAGGATTGATTGCGTTTGCGGCAACAGAGAGCGTTGTTGCTGAAGGCATCAGCTGGCCAGCCGTAGCATTGAGCGCAATCGCTGTTTTACCTTTACTGTTAAGCGTTATCCCACAAAAAAAAGACCGAAGCTCCTAAGAGCCCCGGCCTAATCACAGTGGTCAACAGGCTGTACCTCTACAGCGAGACAAATATAAAGCAACATGCATGAACATGATTACATATTTGCCAATGTTGCTTTTTTATGCTGGGAGCTAGCACGTTGGCAAGACGTTATTGATTGGGCTGTTGGCATCGCGGGCGCGTTAACGCTCATCGCTTACAACATCATACGCATACACAAGGTGCTTGCTAACAAAAACGATGTTGAGAAATAGCCTGCGAATTATTTTGCAGACAGTGTGAAGAGTTGCGAAGATTGCAGCTCACAAATTCACACAACATGAAATACGCACTAAGCGACACATTCACCGCGAAGCCAGAGCGGGCAAACTTCTGGCGCAAGCTTGACGGACGCAACCAGTTCCGAGTCATCAGCGACAACTTTATTGAAGTCTTTAGCCAATGGGTCAAGCGTGCTGACGGCCAAGGCTATACACGCACCTGGCCATTTGACCAACCACGCCCAGAGCTAGCAGAAGGCGAGACGTTTGAAGCTGGCAACCCATCGCGTAAGGTTGTGTTTTGCGTCAGTCCTGTTGAAGGCCATGACGGAGGCGCTCCGGCAATCTTGATTGTTAATCAAACCGTAGCGAAGCAGATGCTTGCGCTAGCTACTGAGCTGCAAGGGCTTACCGTTGCCGACTTCGTAGTAATCGCCGAAGGCGTAGGCAAGAACAAGACCTTCAGCGTTATTGCTCAAGCCCCTTCGCCACTCAACCCAGAGCTGCATGAAATGGGTTCTCGTTACGATATGCTAGCAGAACTCTGAGCAATGGATTGGTCAACAGTAGGCACACAGATTAAGTCAGATGAGCGCACAGCTGTCTGGCGTTTAGCTCAACGCTTGAGCACAGTTCGTAACGATCACGACAAGGCTGCCATTCGCCGCCATGCCGCGAGCATTTACAACATAGCTGAACGCAAGCGCACTCAGCTAACCAAGAAGATTGAGACACGCAATAGAGTCCAGCGCTGCCCTAACCGGCTGCGTTGGGTCTCTGAGCGGATGCACTTTAAGCTTATTCAAGATGACTGCAAGGAAATCGTTGAGCTCCTTGAGGGGATTAGCAACGACGCATGAGTTATTCTTCCTCGAAAAAGGATGTGAAGCGCATGAGTTCTATTACGTCGCGCCAGGGCACCTCAGGCCACAGCGCACCGGATACGTTCTCGTCGGCACGCTCAAGAGCAAAGCCGAAATGCACGACTTCATTGACTACTGCGAATATGGAATGGGAAGGCTCAGAACCACTCATGTCCGATACAGCTGGGCCAACTGGAAGAAGTTCCGCAGAAAGGCTTGAGCGCGTTACGTTGGTGCAAGCCATTGTAGCTGAAGGCGATCAGCTGGAGCGGCATAGAGCTAAAGACACCTATTACAGCGCTGGCACGCTACGGCACGCCACGCTGGAGGAGCTTAAGCTTATATGCAACCGCCACGGCATTGACGCTAATCTGTACGAAAAAAAAGGCATCATAATAGAGCTTTTGAACTTACAGACAGAGCAGAAAGCTATGCGGCGTGAAGCGCGTGAACTGATGGTAGAGCAAGCGCATGAGCGTATCAGCCATATGACTGAGCGCCTGCGTGAGCTTATGCCGCCAGGAGTACGCATCGGAGATTACTTAAAAGATCATAGAAATGAGCCAAGCAAGAGAAAACGACCTAGGCCTGCCGCCCGCATTTATTGAGTGGGTAGACGAAATAATTGAGTGCAACCTAACGCTCTCGTTGCCTGAGCTACAGACTCATATCTTTAAGGCTACAGGCGAGCTATTCACCGAAGGTTACCTAAAGCGCTCACGGCGCCACGTTAGCTCGATAATCAATCGAGCTGACAGGTACCCAGAAGATGATCACCCGTTATGGGTTGGTTCGCATTAAGGCCCAGCGAAATGCTCAACGCAAAGAGAAAAGGCAAACGGTTTGAGCTGCGCATTGCGCGACTCTGGGAGCAGAAGCATGGCGGCACCGTCAAGCGCTCTAGCTACGTCAACAAAGAGCTAGACGACGAAGGCGTTGACCTCGTTGGCACTGATCCGTTTCTTATTCAATGCAAAGCAGTTGAGCGCAACCTTGATTACCTGCCGATACTGGAGCGCATGCCTAGAGATGGCATCCGCGTGGTCATTCACAAGCGCAACAATCAGCCACCGCTGGTGTGCATGTATCTTGACGAATGGCTGGACTTGACGCAGACTTACCTGGGCTGACGCTTTACGGCCCCTATCTACACGCAGACAACGCGACACCGCTAACGCCTGGTGTTTGGTATGACGTCAACAACAGCGGCGTCATCTTTAAGCACTGGCATGCAAGCGACTGGCTAACGGCGGCCTTGGACTTTCAGCTGATCACTGGAGGCTTCAATTGGGACGAGGCGATACCGCCGTTCAACCAGAGCTGCATTGTTAGCGGCTGTCGCGTTAGTCTGCACTGTGGTGACACTACCACGCATATAACTATTGAACATCATGCCTTGGATGCCGGAGAGCAAGAAGCGTAAGCAGATGCACGAACGTCGCGTTGTTGAACCGCGCTACAACACGAGCCGCTGGAGGCGATATAGAGCGTCGTTCTTAGCCTTAAATCCATTGTGCGCTGAATGTGACCACGCGGCCACTGTAGTCGACCACATCACGCCTGTGCGCCTTGGCGGTGAGTTCTGGGAGCCGACCAACCATCAGCCGCTATGTACTGAGCATCACAACGCCAAGAGCGGACGCGAAGCGCACAAGCCACACACCTACACGTCATGAAGGAAGAACGCATTGTAGTACGCAACGGGAAGCGTTATAGAGTGACCAACATAGAGCACAGGCAGGTCATGCCCTGGGGCACAGAGCCAGTAAGCTTCTCTGTGGTGCAGTGGGAGCTACTAGAAGAGCAGCAGCTGAAGCTATTTACGTAAACAACGCACCAGGGGGGGTAGCCCATCGCTAAAACCTAAGCGCAAAAGCTATACATCGGCGCTGTAGGGCGAGGGGGGTTTCATTGTTTTAGAATGAGTCCCCGTTCATTTAACTTCACACCTCATGGATCACGACAAGCACGAACGACTGAAGCACAAGCTGTTACTAGAAGACAGCCAAGACACTAGCAGCATTCCGTTACGCCGCAAGCATCTAATTGGCACGCTGGCGTTTATCATAATGGAAGAAGAGGTGCTACAAGCTGACGTGATGGCTAACGGCATTACCTACGCAACGACTGGCGACAAGGGGCAGCACATTGAAAAGAAGCGCCCAGCATACGAAGAGCTTGGCCGCCTGCGTGATCGCAAGCTGCGATACATAAAAGAGCTTGGGCTTCAGCTCAGCCCGCTATTCGCTTCTGAATTTGATTGATGCTGCCGACAGCGTTATTGGCTTCATTGAAAAACACTGTAGCCATGTGAAGGGCGAGCTTGGCGGCAAGCCGTTTCTGCTGGAGCAATGGCAGAAAGAGCAAATAATAAAACCGCTTTACGGTACGCTCAACGCTGAAGGCTTGCGGCAGTACCGCACCGCCTACATTGAGCTACCACGCAAGAACGGTAAGAGCAATCTCGCTGCATGCTTAGCGCTCTACCACTTACTTAAAGACGGTGAGCACGGCGCCGAAGTCATCTCAGCTGCTGGCGATCGCAACCAGGCGCGCATTGTGTTCGAATGCGCTGCAGCTATGGTGCGACAGAGCGAGGTGCTAAGCAAGCACGTGAAGATTAAGCAGAACAGCTTAGAGTATAAAAACAACTGGTACAGAGCTATAAGCGCTGAGGCTAACACGAAGCACGGCTTTAGCGCGTCCGCTGTCATCTTTGATGAGCTACACACGCAACCGAACCGCGATCTGTGGGATGTACTCACTACAAGTACAGGCGCAAGGCGTCAACCGCTGGTTGTTGCTATCACAACTGCAGGCCATGACGTCAATAGCATCTGCTACGAAGTGCACGACTACGCTAAGCGCGTCCAAAAAAAAGAGATAGACGACCCTACTTTTTTGCCTGTCATCTACGCAGCTGACAAGAAAGACGACTGGCGCGAAGAAGCTACCTGGCGCAAGGCTAATCCAGGCTATGGCACAATTTGCAAGGCTGCCTATTTTCAGCAAGAGGTGCGCAAGTGCGAAAGCAACCCGCGACAGCTAAACACTTTCCTGCGCTTGCACTTGAATATTTGGACAAGTAGCGAAACGTCATGGCTAACGGACGAGGAATTTATGAGGGGCGCCGACAGCGTGCCAGAAGAGAAGCTAAAGCGCCTCAAGTGTTACGCTGGGCTAGACCTTGCGAGCGTAAAAGATTTAACCGCTGTCGCTCTAATCTGGCGCGACGACGAAGAGGATTGCTACTACCTACGAGCTCACCACTTCTGCAACAGTGTGAAGGCGCAGAGCAAGGAGAAAAGCGGGAGCATTGATTACTTCGCTTTCCAAACTGCTGGCCTTGTCACGATTACTGAAGGCAACGTCACTGATATGGATGCGGTGCGTGACTTCATTCTGTCCGCGCATCAGCAGTATGATCTTCAAGCCTTGGCTTTTGATAGATACTATGCGGAAATGGTCGTCCCTGACCTCATCGCTGCCGGCATCGACTGCCAGAAGTTTGGCCAGGGCTACGCGTCCATGAGCTACCCCACTAAGGAACTCGAGCGCTTGATGTGTCAAGGGAAGATTATTCATGGTGCTCATCCTGTTTTGCGTTGGCAGATAGGTTGCGTACAACTGCAGCGCGATGACGCTGATAATATTAAAGTCAGCAAACGTAAAAACAGTGAAAGCCAAAAAGTAGATGGAATTGTTGCCAGCATTATGGCTTTGGGTTGCTACTTTAACAACGCAGATGATGAAGCCGTTGTGCTTCAGATTGTTAGTTTGTAGTTTTCATGTTAAGGTGGAGCGGGCTCGCAACGGCGGGCCTGCTTTTTTTATCTTTGATTATGGCAAATCGCATTCAAAAGTTCGCGCAGCAGTTGCGCATGCGCGTCGGGCTGGATCGCCCACGTGATATTGCTGCCGCTGTAGGTTTGCGACAAGTGACCCACTCAGGCGCCAGCATAACGCCAGAGAGCTCCCTAGCTATTAGCGCAGTTTACGCTTGCGTTTACAAGATTGCTTCTACGCTTAGCAGCTTAAGCTTGTGCTTGTACGTAGCCGAAGGGCGCAACCGCACCAAGCTTACAGCGCATCCAGCATACAACGCTGTCGCTGTCTCTCCCAATAGCGAAGTTACCCCGTTCATTTTTTGGGAGACCATAGTAGCTGACGCGCTTCTGCGCGGTGCTGGTTACGCAATCATACAACGCGACCAGGGCGGCAAGATGATTAGCTTGCAATCAGTGCCCAGTCAAATGGTGCAGCGCACTGAGGTAGGCGGCACGCTAATGTTTAAGCTGCATGACGGCAACGTTGTCGCTGGTGATGACATGCTAGAGATCAGCAACCTGTACGGCATGAGCCCGATACAGCTACACCGCGAAAACTTAGGGCTTGCGCGCAGCGCTCAAGACTATGGCTCACAGTACTTTGCTAACGGTGGCCAGATGACTGGCGTGTTGAGTAGTGAGCAACCGCTGAAAAATGAACAGATTGAAGTTGTACAGCAGAGCTGGAACGCTAGTAGCAGCAACGCAGGCACCAAGCTTCTGCCCTTTGGTTTTAAATACCAGCGCATCGGCATCCCTCCGGAGGAGGCCCAGTTTATCGAGACGCGCAAGTTTCAGGCAGAGGAGGTGTGCCGCATTTTTTCAGTGCCGCCAGCGCTGGTACAGCTCGAAAGCCAAACGACTTACAACAACGTAGAGCAGCAAAACCTGATGTTTGCGCGGCACACTGTGTTGCCCTGGGCTAAGCGCATTGAGCAGGAGTTAAACAAGAAATTGCTTACAGGTTTCGAGCAAGGCACGCACTATTTTAAGTTTGAGCTGAATGACTTGTTCCGAGGCGATATGGCTGCGCGTTCTGCGTTTTTCACTCAGATGCTACAGAATGGCGTCATGACAATCAACGAGGTGCGTGCTCACGAAGAACTAAACCCAGCTGAGAACGGCGACGTTCATTTAGTGCAAGTCAATCAGATTGCGCTGGACCGCATCACTGACTACAGCGATAAGATTGCCAGCGACAACACTACCACAGAGTAAGAAAATGAGCGACAATAATATTATGGGCGCAGTGCGTCGAGCTTTGAAGAACATCAGCAAAGCTCACAACAGGACTAAGCCGAAGCAACGCAGTACAGCGCACGCTTTAGAGATTGCTTACAACAACCTTTGCGGCACACCGCAGGAGCGCATTCGTCAAATCCGCGAACACCTTAGCGGCAGAAACGAACAGCGCAAGCAAGCCGCTGAAAGCAAGGGCGTTATGTACCGCAACGCTGAAGTGCGCACAGCTGGCAAGCCAATGGTGCTCGAAGGCTATGCGGCTTTGTACAACGAAACTACTGACTTGGGTAGCTTTCGTGAAATGATTGCGCCCGGTGCTTTTGCTGGGCGGCTAGAAGATGACGTCAGGCTGTTGCTTAATCACGACGGTGCGCCACTAGCTAGAACCAAGAACGGAACGCTAAAGCTTGACGACGATGAGAAAGGTTTATTGTACCGCGCTGAGATAGTGGACACGCAAGCTGGTCGCGATCTGTACCGCATGGTGCAAGATGGCTTAATCACACAGAGCAGTTTTGGCTTCACTATCGAAGAGCAAGACATTGACGACAATGGCGTTAGAGTGATTCGTAAAGTCGGCAGGCTCTTAGACGTTTCGCCTGTAACGTATCCAGCATACGAGGCAACGGAAGTGCATGCACGCAAAAAGGGAACTGATCAGGAGCTTGACGATACTGCAAGCTGATTGCCTGGAGCTTTTAAATAGCTACAGCGTAAGCCTTGACGAAGCTGATGAATTCAGTGAAGAGGATTTCAGTAAACGCTGGGACAAGTTGCGGCGCGATATTCGCGAGGTGGCTCACTCTATCTATGATGAGCATCAGCGTTGTAGCCGCAAGAGAACTAATTTAGAGTAGTTATATTTGCTTAAAGCATTTAGAAAATGGACTTGCCAATTAAAGATTTGCAGGCTTTGCGCCAGCAGTACGTTGAGCAGCGTGAAGACGTAAAAAAAGCTGCAGAACTTGAAGAGCGCGAGCTTAATGATAGCGACATCGCTGAGATGGAGCGACTTGCCAAAGAGATTCGCAACACCGACCGACAGTTGAAGGTCAAGCGCGAAGATCAAGAGATTGCCAAGAGCGCTGTGCTTGCTGGTGAATCTAGCCGCAGCGCCCAGAAAGAGATGCGCACCATGAGCAACCGCTTTGATTTGGCTGGTGCTATTCGTGACCTGTCGCAAGGCAAGCGCGTGACTGGTGTAGCTGCTGAGTTTACCGCTGAGGCTTTGCGCGAGGTGCGCGGATCCAATGTAAACATGAAGGGACAGCTTAGCATTCCCGCTTCAGCTTTCCGTGCTTTGGGTGACGCTGGTGAGTTTGGTGCTGGTTCAGCTTTGGCTAACGCTCCTGGCTTTGTTCCTACTAACGTCGCTTCAGGTATCGCTGCTCTTGCTGCTCCTACTCAGTTCGAGCGCATGGGTGGACGTGTATTGAATGGCTTGACTGGCGACACTAAGCTGCCAATCGTTACAACAGCCGCAACAATTACAGCACCTGCTGAAGGCGCGGCGTTTGCGGCTGACGCCAACAGCACTATCGGTTCAGCTACTTTGAGCCCACAGCGTTACGGCGCTTATGTTACTGTCACCGAGCAACTGATGTTGCAAGGCGGTCCAGCTGTAGAGCAGCTGATCACGCAGGACATGGTAACCCAGCTCAACCGTCAGATTGACAAAGCTGTTTTTGACACCATCATTGGCGCTGGTGACGGTGATAACGCTACGCCTGTAAGTGCAGCGAATATGATCGCTGGCGAAGCTGCTTTGATTGCTGCCGGTGTTGACTTGTCAAACGTTCGCGTTATTGCTGACGCCGTTGCGCATAGTCTATTATCTGATGATGCTATTGTTGCCAGTGTCAACGCTGCTATTGACCGCAGTTCTGCCGGCAACTTCGCGGCGATGGGTTATCCCTACTTCGTGACTGACTTGCTGCCAGCTAACTTGGCAGGCGAGGGCTCGTTGATTATGGCGGACTTCAATATGGCTGCAGCTCTTGGTTTGTTTGGCGGTATCGACATTGTCGTTAACCCTTACAGCTTGGACATCAACCACCAGGTGCGTATCAGCGTTCACAAGTACGCTGACGCTGCTGTTTTGCACGGCGCTGCCGCTTACACATTCCACGACAACGAATAATAGCGTAATCGTACTGAACTGGGAAGCCTGGCCACTGTGCCGGGCTTCCTTATTTTTATGCTATGCAAGTCACAATAGGAGCTTTACAGACTGACGTGAGCGGTACAGCACTGCCTGAGCAGATTATTTCAACAGCAGAGTTAAAGAAGCATCTGCGTGTTACTCATGCACTTGAGGACAGTTTAATTGAAGCTGCAAGGCTTGCGGCTATCAGCTACGTTGAAAACTACTGCAACGTTTTGCTGGGCTCGTATTCTGCCACGGGATACCTTCGAGACTGGCGCTACGCTACGTTTCCAGTGGGTCCGCTTTCCGCTGTGGGTGATGTTAAATATGACGATAGCTCTGGCAGTGAGCAAACGTTTAGCAGCTCTAAAGTTTACAGCGATACAGCAAGGCAACCAGGACAGATAAACTTTCGCGATGTGCCTTCGCTGCAGGATTACAACTTAACGCCTATCCGCGTAGAGTTTACAGCTGGATACGCTCCCGCAGATATTCCCGCTCCCATTATTAGCGCTATCAAGCTGATCGTTGGGCACCTTTACGATATGCGCACTGATGAGGTAGTTGGCACAATCACAACCCGCGTCAAGCTGGGCACTGATGCGCTACTTAACTCTCACCGCATTATGCACCAGCCATGAAGAACGCAGGCAGAAGAGATAGAGCTATAACGCTCAGGCAGGAAACGCTAGCGCAAGACGACTATGGGCAACCGACAGCTGGCAGCGTTACAGATTCTGACATGTGGGCTGAAGTTATCTACTCCGGTAGCGCAAGCGAGAGCGTGAAAGCTTACCAGGTATTCCCGCAGCGCGACGTCACTTTCATCGTTAGGCACCCGAACCCAACTAACGACGCTGGCGGCTTAACCATTGATCAAGCTGACAGCATCATTTTTGAAGCTCGTGATTATGAGATTTTGGGCTTTGAAGAAATAGGCAGGCGCGACGGCTTGCGCATATTCTGCAAAGAGAAGGGAACTGATGGGCGTTAGATTACGAGAGTACTTAAGCGGAAAAGGCGGCTCAGTAAAAAGCGTCTCGCCTAAAACGACAATCCAGGGCTGGAGTGAGTTTGAAAAAAAGCTCGCTAAGCTGGGCGACTTTCCAAAAGACATGTACAAAGAGCTGCGCGAAGAAAACCACAGGATTGGTCGCGTAGCTGCTAAGGTTATAAAAAAGGGGTTGCCACAGCAAGGCACAAAATTCGTGTTGTACAAGCGCCGCAACAAGGGACGCGATAGCGGCCCAGGAGTAATTGACCGCACCATCCCAGCGGGAACGCTACGCCGAAGCATAAGAACCTGGAACAGCAAAGGCAGTAAGATAAACGTGCAAGTTGGCCCGCGTGGAGGTGCCAAGTTTAGCGACAGGTACAACGGCTATTTTGCTGGCATCGTTGAGGGCGGCCACACTGGTGGACGTAACCGAAGCACGGGCTCAAAGTTTTACAACAAGATTCGCCCGACGCTTCGAAAGATAGAACCACGCATGCGACGCATTCAACTAGTAGGCTATCGTCGCATTTATAATAAGTGGATCAAGAAACTGTGACCAAAAAAAAAGGGGCTCCCGCTCGTTAGCGTTCACCCCCTTTCCCCAAATGATCCGCTGTAAATATAAGCAATAATGGAAACCGGCAAAGCGATTTACTACCTACTGAAAGACAGCGCTGAAGTAGGCGCTATCTGTGCGGACCGCATCTACCCTGAGATAGGACAGCAAGATGCTGACGCGCCTTTTGTTGCTTACACAGTAACCGACACCACTCCCAGCGGCACCAAGTCAGGTAGCTCTGATCTAGACACGGCACGCGCTGAGCTGTATATGATTAGCCCCGACTATGCGCAATGCATGGACCTGGGTATAGCTGTGCGCTCAGCGCTTGATCGCCAGGGCGGTGACATCGGCCCAGCAGGTAACACCGTAGCTGTTCAAAGTATTGACTTTGATAGCTCTGACATTGAGTTTGACGTAGACCAGCGCGTTTACATTCTGGAACACACCTACAACATCCGCATTCAGCGCACAGGTCAAGCCATCAGCTACAGCCTAGCGCCAAGCAACAGCATCACCATTGAAGAAGTAGACGGCTCACCTACAGGCAAAGCCAACAAGCTGGTGTTCAGCAACGGCACGGTGACCATTGACGGCAACACCGCCACGATCACCAGCGGCGGCGGCTCGCTGACAGTCAAGGAAGTTGACGGCACACCAAGCGACACCGCCAGCACAATCATAGTACCCAACGGCACGCTGGCTTTTGACGGCAGCGAGGCCACGCTAAACCTGACGCTGGACACGCTAGATACTACCGGCATACTGGAGCAGATAGCGTTGCAGTTAGCCGACGGCTTCGGCGTTACGTCTAGCGACTTTCCCAACGGACTCATTGGCGACTTCAATCAAGACGGCTATGTAGGCTCCAACGATTTGCTTCTGTTCTTAGCTTACTTCGGCGAGTCGCTCGACAGCGATGCAACAGAGCGCAGTGCACGCTTATCTGCTGCTTTCAGCGCTGGCACCGACGCGCCTCTCGACCTGGTGCGCAGCATCAACAGCGAGACAGGTGACCGCGAAGGCGATGTCAACCTAACTACAAGCGAATTACCTGAAGGCACCAACCTGTACTTCACTGACGCGCGCGCTGATGCTAGGATAGCACTGGCAACGGTGGACAACCTAGCTGATACGCCTGCCGGCATCGGTACCGCTGGCCAAGTGCTTGCCGTCAACAGCGGTCGCACCGGCTACGAGTTCGCCAACCAACCGACTATCCCCGACCTCACCGACTACGTCAGGTTCGTCAACGATGAAGCGCCGGACGATGGCAACGTAGTGTTGACTACGGAGCTGGTGCCGGAGAACACCAACCTGTACTACACCGACGCGCGCTTCGATACCAGGTACGCGACCAAGACGCACTATCACGATCGCTATGCCACCGAAGCAGAGACGGCACGCAGCGGCGCCACAGCCAACGTGGAGCTGTACTATACCGCACGTCCTGACGGCGACGGGATAGCCGAGAGCGCAACGAGTGACGTTGGCGAGACCGACACTATCAACAGGACGTTGTACTACGCGACTAAGTTTGACGCCGACCCCGACACCGCTGGCGACTGGACCGAGTACACCACGCAACCAGCAGACAACGCGACCTTTGCCACAGCTAAGGCGGCGCTGCTTGCTGGACTCAACGACACCGACGCTACAGCTGAGACGCGCGGCACGTTGCCACTGTCGCTGAAGATGGTGCGCACGGTAGGCGCGGCGGCAACTGACCTACTGCTAGACACGTACACAGGCGCGTCGGCTGCCTACTCAGTGCGCAAGCTGGACAAAGACTACACAGGCTACTGCATGAAGGTGCGCGAAGATAGCGGCGACACCGAAGCTGACATAGGTTTTGACGGTAGCGGCGACCTAGATACTGCAGCCATCGCCACGCATTGCGGCAGTGCTAACGGCTACGTCGTCACCTGGTACGATCAAAGCGGCAATACTGAGGACGCGACACAAAGCACGACGACCCTACAACCGCAGATATACAACGGTACGGCGGTGTTTACTAATGGTTCACCAGCCCGCTCAGAAATTAGAGCGACAACAAACGCCAGGTTGGTGCTAGGTACATTGGCCCATAACGTAGACCGTAAATACTTCGGCGCAGCCACAGCAAGCGTGAGTAGCTTCTGTGTTTTGTTTGGTAGCACTAGTACGGCAGACTTCGAACTACTGGCACAGTCAGGCAGCTCCTCAAGTGCTTGGGACGGCGGCGGTGCAATAGTAAATCGCAACGGCGCGCTGTGGTACCAACCTCCGACATTAGACAAAGACAGGGACGACGTTTGGACTGACTTTAGCAGTCAAAGCATTTTCATGATTGACCACGCTTTTGCAACGGTTTCAGGCAGAACCACACAATTGGGCTACGCTTCAAATGGTATTCCTATGTTCCATATGCAGGAATTAATTATCTACCCAACAGGCACAAGCCATGCAGTAAGCGACATTGAAGACGCAATCAACACCTACTTCAGCATCTACACCTAATGGCTACCGTATACCTCCCCGTCACCGCGCGCCTGAACCTCACCAGCGAGCAACGCGCCAAAGGCATCAGCCGCGAACTGTACAACCTGAAGCTACCGAAGCACTTGCACGAACCTGGGCGCGTGACTACGATGCTGCTAGCTACCATCGAGCACCCC
>Ga0206128_1002007_pt1 | contig 18936 bp, 8 predicted proteins | sample Helgoland_Spring_7_FD_148601 | JGI IMG/M metagenome (GOLD analysis project Ga0206128, IMG submission 148601) | Pelagic subsurface seawater microbial communities from Kabeltonne, Helgoland, North Sea - Helgoland_Spring_Bloom_20160426_1 | ecosystem: Environmental > Aquatic > Marine > Epipelagic ... | reverse complement strand
TTGTAATGACTTCTCTGTTCAGCTCATTTTCAAACTGAAAAACTCCAGGATCACCTAAATCTATTCTGGAGCCCGCACCAATCTTTACAGAATATAATGAATTATTTAAATCTTCCAAAGCAGATAAATCGGTTGGGCCGTTAGCTGGAGCAATTACATCTCCATATAAATCTGTTGGGCCCGCGGATGGCTTGGATGGACTCGGAGGAGCGGGCGGTGCCGGCGGGATGACGGTACTTAATTCCTTAAACCCAGGGATAGGCCTTCCGACCAAAGACCCAAGGCTTTCGGCCTTTGACTCTAGGTCAACGGGTATAGGCCGAGCAGTTAAAGTTAGTGGCTTCGGGCTGTTGGCCTTGGGCTCGCGGGCAGGTACCGAAGTGACCTTGGAGCCCCATCTTGAGACGAGGGGCATAGGTCAAAGGGTGTTAGGTTACGTTTCTAGTACCGACCGCTGAATCAACCGAGCTGCCGTCTCCTACTTTGTACCCGCCTTGGTTTTTTGCAGCGATTACGAAGTGGTGCATACCAGTCATAGTAGTTGTCCAAGAAGCGATTTCGGTTACGTTAGTAGCGATATTGTCTTGTACTAGTACTAAGTTTTCACCGCCAATTGTAGAAGTTCCAGCATGAATTGCATCAAGAGATGTTTGAAACTCTGCGTCAGTTGTCTTGTGGTTTAATGTGTCGCACACATACACTTCAAAAGTGTCGATGTCACTGACATCTGCGGGGACATCCCAGGTTAGTTTTATATTAGCCATAGTAAAATTATTTTAAGGTTTGGGTTATATAAGGATAAAATAGGTTTGTGCGTTACAAGGATCAACCGGTTGGATTGCGTCTAGTCTTGAACAATTCAGGATGTTTAACCTTACGATTTTTAGCTTCGATCTTTAATACTTTCTCCGCAAGAGCCAGAGGCGATAAGCCCTCAAGTGCGTTAATGATCGATTTAATCTGGATAGTTTCCTCCGGCTGCGTATCTTTATCAAGCATGCGGGAGAGGTATCTTGCTCGCTCCTTTTGAAAGCGTTTTTCAAGATGGATAAAAGCTTCATCGACCGTTAATTTTTTTATGTCCGCGAGTTGATCGAAGACAACAAGATCGCTCATTCTACAGATTTAGCGCGATTGGTCTTAGAAATCTTTCCAGCATCTCCATCAAAGGATACTCCGAGAGAGGATCCAAATTTTGGGAAACCTGATCCGAACTGTTGCTCGACGGTTTCGTGGTTAGCACTAGTCCTACGCTCTATCGCACGGGTTTGCTCGATTCTAGGCTCCTTAGTTTTTCCGTTTTTGTACTTTCTCATAAATAATTATTGCTGATATTGATTCATTCCTTGGGGATTACTATTACCCATACCACTTGCGACGGCAGATACGCCATCCCTTGGAGCTGGGCTTTCGCCCCCGCCCTGTGCGGCATTGTCACCAAGCATCTTGGCAATCTCTGCCTCGCTCTTTGGATCGGCAGGAGCTTCTGGAGGTAAAAATTCATCGGTCTTCTCGAATCCCATAGCATCAAGAATGCGTTTAAGCATAGGACGCATGAAAGGACGCATCTCTGGAGGAGATTGGAAGTATCTGTCTTGTGTTTGCAATGCGAGATTGGCTTTTTCAATAGCCCGTTGGCCTTGGTCCTGAGACAGCATGACTCGAACATTTATTCCGATATCACGAATTGCTTCTGGGGACATCACGCCAAAGGCACGAACATCACCTTCCATATATTCAAATACTTCTTCTTCATCGATCGTTGCCATCGTTACCTGAACGAGTTTGGTCAAGTGCTCTTCAAAACCACGAACAATTCGACGCATCCAACGACGACCAATCTTAGACGCCTCGCGAAGGGTTGCTTCCACTCCTGTTGCTGTATTAGCAGGAGCTAATGCCTGATAATCTCCCTGTGCCATGTTGCTTACTCCGAGCCAGAGCTGGACAATTCCGAATACAAAATCAATCAAGTCCTGCGTACGAATATCTACATTTGGGACAGCGGCAAAGTTTATAAAGTCATCAATGCTATATTGATCCTTTAATTCAAAAATCTTTCCGGCATGGAGTTCAACATCTTCAGGCTCGTCCTCTACCGCTTGAGCATTGATTCCAATGATTGGATTAGCAGCGAGTTCATTACGATAGCTCTGAGAATTAAATTGGCGGTCTACATATTCTTGGAAGCTACGAATTCTTTCGGGCAAACTACTTCCGCACCACTTGTTCCGCTCTTTCCCGATGGAAACTGCGGTATATGGAACTTTGTTATCAGGAGTTAGTTTTGCAACATATTCATAATAGATAGGCTTTTCAGTCTCGGTATCTATAAAGATGCAAAATTCTTGAGGTGTTCCAGTTCCAAGAACATCTCGTTTAATCCAACATTCAATAATTGGAACGACTGGATTTTCATCGGAATCAAACGATAGGTTTTCTTTTCTCTCCTCATTCTCTTCGACCTCCGACCTTGGATTTGCATCCTTTTTCATGAGGTTTAAATAATCAGGAAATGATATCCAGTCCCGATTCATAAACATGTCACGAACCCATTTTAAATCTTTGTCATACAATTCTACAACGATGTCAGCCTCGTCCACAGATTCTGCGGTACTCGGGCAAAGGAAACGGTCTGAGTCTATGACCTCCGACCTTGGACCTCTGTACTTTACCTGTTGGGTGGGAACCCCTTGCGGGAGGGGTTGAAATTCATGAACTCCAGGGATCATTTGAAAACTTGGATCGGTCGCAAGTCGAAGTTCTGTTTCTCCGGTCAAAGGATTGATTTCGGGAATGAATTGAGATTCTCCTTCAATGATTGGTCCTTCGCCTGGGATCTCTTCAAATGCACCTGTTTGATTATTGAACAATCCATTTCTTTCATAATCATACCAGACGGATATATCTTCGCGATATGTAGACTTAAGAACTAATGCACGCTGGATAAATAAATGAAGATATGATTCTTCAAGACGCTCGCGTGTCTTTGCTTGGTCCTCAATTTTCCAGTTGAAATACTTGTCGTATCCCTCGGCAGTTTCCAGGTCGCTCGCTCCCTGGGCTTCGAATTTAAAGTAGGGACTCGTCCCGGTTATCTCATCCTCGGCCCGTGCCATGAAATGATCTACGACAAGAGAAGTCATGGGTACCGAAAGATTTGAATGGCTGAATATACCGTCGTACGACACACGGTCTGTACGATCGTTATGATATGTCTTCCAAGAGATCTTATCCGTCTCAATACGTTCGCGGTTATCCTCCTTAAGTTGTCTGACCCGTTCGAGCGTATACTCGACGAGTTTTTCTTCCTGTTTCTTGTTTAACTTAAGGTTTGATTCCTTCATGAACTATTATGAAATTCCGAGAGCCTGAGCTTTCTTTATGACCGCAATCATAAGAGTTAACTCTTTCTTCTGCAACTCGTCCACCCGTTGCGTTTTCTGGTTATCAGACAACGCCTTAGAAGATTCGATCTGTTTTTTCAGTCTGCGCATCTTGTTCTTCTGTTTATCAAATGCACTAATCTGCGATGATAGTTGTAAGAGTTTTTTATTGTCGTTCAGTGCGGTGGTATAAACCTTCGGTCCTAGAATCTTTGCAGACTTGATAACCTTCTCGGCATTCTTGGTAGCGTCACGCAGATTAAGAAATGAGTTGCGGGTCGCAGATCCGTAGGTCGTGGCTCGCATGAAACGATTAGCTACTGGAATGTCACCAATGTTTTTCACGGATAAATCTCCTTTGGCTGCAGAAAACATACCGCCAAATAAAGTGTCAGCTATCTGGCCAGGGCCACCAAGATATCCGTAAAGTAAATGTTTCATCTGATTACCTGAGATATCAAATTCTATATCCTCGTCAGAATTGTAGTATAATGGGTTTTTACCCATCATGCCCGCGAGCGAACCTTTTACATCATCGCTACCACCCATGAATTCATTGATCGATCGGGATAGTTTAGTCCAGTGATCCGGTGTACTCCTAGGATCCTGCATATGTGCGGGTTTAGGTACTTCGAATGGACGATCAGCATAGCGGATCGGTTTATTCATGAAGTTTTTATTCGCGTACAATTCAACAAGAGGAGTAACGGCTGTTGGAAATGCTGCTGTTATTAAACTAGCACCGCCAACGGGATTGAATGCATTTAAGAAACTTTCTTGTACACGAGTAGCACTACCAAAGAAGCCCATCCCTCCCCTATTAAATACATTCTTTGCGACCATATCTCCCATGACCTGACCCATTGTCCAAAATAAATTGTAACCTAAGGGAAGTGGTAGACTGAAGTATCCAGTATCTTTCTCGTCGTTAAAGAAGTCAGGAAGACCAGCGGGTACAGGAAGAATAAAATTAGTATCTCTTTTATATGTACTAATAGTGTCGTAGTCTGGAATCTCTTCGTCCTCATCGTCGTCCATTAATCGATTAAACAGATTTACGATAAGTGCAGCACTGGCCATTCCACCAATAAGAGCTGCTCTTTGGGCCGGAGTCCTGCGACTTAAGGTCCTATAAAATCTATGCATGGAATTTACCGAAGCACCAAAGAATACATAGAGTGCGCCAAAGGTCTGTGTGAGGTTGCCCTTTTGATTAAAGTCGACGGTTACATTTCTTGAGATGTGAGCTGCTTCGTCAGTAGATCTTCCATCCTTAATCGCTGCCCAAAATGTAGATGCACGAATGGAGTTTTCAACGGCAGTGTTCATAGAATCTATGGTCTGCCACATCCCTTTCCAACCTTTCTTTGTCCAACCCTTTTTACCCTTCAGATCTTTCTGGATCTGCTTGATCTTTTCAGGGAGAGACTCATGCCTAAAATATCCAACCTTACCACCAGCCTCTTTAAAGTATTGGAACATGGCCTGACGGTTTCCGGACGCTAGTATCTTTTTCGGGTCTCCAGATGCTAAGAGATTCATGATCTCTTTATCTTTAATGTTCGGATTGATTCCTTTATGAATCTTTTGTTCAACCTTATAGATTTCTTTCATGAAACCGCTAAGATTCTTAAAGTTTAATGCGTCTTTGATTAGAACCTTTTTATCATCTTCACCTAAATGGATTGCGGCAGTTGCAACATCTCGAAAGAAATTGGGAAGTATGAAAGCCGGATTGGCTGAGGTAAACATCTGGGCCATTCCACGAGTCACTGTATTAAAGCCCTGAAGGATCTGGGGTAAATTCTCATACCTTAAATTCTTCATTGTATCCGCCATCCTAAGACCTTCGCTTTTGCTTGTAAACTGTACGAACTGAGGAATCCCGTTTCTACGGTAAGTAAAGACTGTGGGGTCGTTCTTAAAGGTCTTATTCATCTCCCTGCGAACAATTCCAACATTTCCGTTGTCGCTCAGCTCATAAGAAGAAACCGCTTCAGAAGGTTGAAAACCATTAGAATCAAATATCTGATTAAACTCTTCTTTAAAGTTTGCAAATATCGCCTCGTTACCAGGCTCTTTTAACTTCAGGAGTTCCTGATATGCCTGAGCAATCTGCGAATCTTCTTCTAACATTTTAGGGTTAAAGTGCGAATTTTGAAAATCTGTGCCTGTATCTTTACCCTTAGCATTAACAATGTGGTTAACCATCCCGTAAACTAAACCAAACCTTTGAGCTACCTTGTTTTTATGACCCAGTACCATGTTTGCAGCGTGCTGCCTAAAAGCGTTCGCAAGAGTAAGCTCGGGGTTAGGTCCACCAGCTCTACCGCTTTTTTCACGACCTGTTGCGGGTTTTTGAGTGAAAGCACTTTTCTTCTGATCAAACCCTTTTCCTGTTGCATTTGATCCTGCTCCAAACTCTTCCCAGGCTGCTTCTTGCTCGTAGAAATTCTCGGTCTCTCCTTCGAATCCCTGGAGTGGAGAGTAAGAATAATTATCCTCAAGCGCAGATACTTTAGATTTATATTTATTACCGTACTTATCAGCTTTACCCCCTTTAAAATCAAAGCGGGACATCGCTTTAGTCATCGCTTCCCTTTCATTTGCAACCCCGCTACCTTTATCACCGGATTGAATCATACCAGTTGATTCTAGCTGGTTTAATGCGTCCTGATTCATGTTGTAATATCTAGGGAGAAACTTATTAAGGAACTCTACAAATTTTGGATCGCTTTCCATCTTTTCCAATGTTTCTAGAGCTTGTTTTGTACTAATTCCTGAGTCTCGCTTGATCGTACGCTTACCATCTTCAGTCGTATTAAAGAAAAACTTCTCAATCTTTTTATACTTCTCGCTTTTGGGGCCTTCTGGATCTTTTTCCATTTCCTTTAGAGCTTCCAAAGCTTTAGCTTCGATTTGTAAGTTTCTACTCGGGGCTGCGCGATTATCTAAGTAAGTACCGATCTTCTCGTTATCTACATTAAACTCGCGCATGAGCTCAATCATAGGCTCGTAATAATTAAGTCTAGCTTGCTCTACACTGTTATCACCCTCTCCGAAGAACTGGTAGTATTTACCGTGAACATTAAGAGCTTTATATAGCGGGTTCGAACTGTCCAGTCCGACAGCTTCAAATCCTTTAAGGAATAATTTGTTTAATTGATTAAGCGGGTCTGCACGGTCTACCAGATCCATTTTAAGACTACCTTTGCTCAGGCTTTGCTTTTTACCTCCGGCCCATTCCTTAAATTCTTTGATTAGCTCGCTATCGCCCGCGATCCGACCAAGCAAGGTTGCTTTCGCAAGATTTGGGTCTGCGTCGCTGGTTAAAATCTTGGCGTCGGAGTTTAGGATCTTTGAAGTACCTTCCGGTGAGAAGGTGATGCTTATATCTTTTCTAAGTGCGCGCTTTTCCACTTCTTTTTGAAGAACCTCGGTAACAGGGCCCATGTCCTCTTTTAATAGCTCGGATAGCTGCTCATAAGACAGACGCTCAAGAATTTCGGGATTCTCTTTAAACTCAGCCATTGCGAGCTTTTGAAGATCGTCGCGCATCTTAATATCGCTTTTCTTTATGAAAGTAGAATCAAACTGAGACATGCCTGAGTCGAGCTGGCCTTTTGGAGCCTTCGCTACCTGAGTATCCTCATTTCCGGTGTCGTCGCGCATGTCTGCGCTGTTGTCTTCTCTTGCTCCACCCTTCTGCGTATCCCGCTGAAGAAGGTTTTCTGCATTAGGATCTGTCTGGCGGTAGACATCAATAGCTTCTGCATCTAAGACCGCTTGGACGATGGGCTTTCCCAACGCCGCCATTGCAGCGGGATCCAGCCTTTTTTCTTTGTCGAGAAACGCGTCGAAGCTAGCAAGCTTACCATTAAAAAGCAGCTGTCCACGCTCGAAATTCCATTGGAAATTAGAATCTTGTGGAGCCTGGTCCAAACGCATTGATTGAAGCTCTTTATCCAGATTATCAATGCCGTCCTTTAGCACAGCTTTTTCGTCTGCTGTTTTGGCAGAATCATAAGCTTTCTCTAATTCTTTCTTTTGCTTTTCTACCTTTTTAAAAGCAGGAAGGTTCTTTTTAACCTCTGAGAATTTCCTGAATCTTTTTTGATTCTTTCCTGATTCTTTTCGGGCATTCTCTACATTAGTATCAAATCCTTTAATCCCTAGCTTTTCATACATGGACCTAGCGAAATCCATGAAAACATAAGGGAGCAGACCCTCACCGAGGCCACCGGGTAACTGCTGGATTGTGCTACCGTCTTTGCTCGTCTGCGAAGAGGGTAGAAATTGAAGGGCTCGCATTTGATCTTCTGGCTTACCGCTCTTTAAGTACCAGTTAGCAAAGTCTACAGCGTTAATATCGACAGAAGATAGAAGATCCGATTCTTCCTTGCTTACTTCAATTGGTCGGTCGGGCATAGTTTCCGACTTACCGATATTGGTCTGCTCTTTTTCGAAGTCTTTCCCGTCAAGAGTACGACCCGCAGCAAAGGCAGTCATGACATCAAAAGTCTCGTATATTTTTGATGCGGTAAAACTGTCCCGCCCAGCTTTCGCTGATACCGTTTCCGAAGTTCTTTCTAACGGTCTGCGGTAGTTATACTCGCTCTCGGGCTTAATATCGAAGCCTTTAATAATTCTTTTATTTGCAAGTACGACATCACCACCTTCAGCAATTTCTTCAAGCAGGGCTACCCGAGCAGCACCTTCTTTACTGGAGTCAAAGCTCTTAATTGCTTCCTCAAGGGAGTCTCTTCCTTTTTTGGTTTCTACTAAGCTGTTGAGAAAAACTTCTCTGCGAGCAGTAAGAAAATCAATGAAAGCCTTAGAATAAGTCGGGTTATCTTTTGCTTGGTTTAAAAAGTTGTCGAATTCTTCGAATGCAACTTGTGGAGTTTTACCAGTAAGCTTGGGGAAAGTCTCTTTTACTTTTTTATCGCTCAGCGGCATGCCAAGTATCTTGGCTTGTTCACTGTCCATGGAGCCGTCCTTTCGGTACACCTTTTTGGTAACCTCGCGGCTCTTATTTTCAACCTCTCTCTGCTCCAGAGACTGACCGGGGACACCAGCTTCGCTTGTCTTAAACCCGTTAATTGCAGACTGAACATTCTCAATGACATAGTTTATGTAGTCAGTCTCGAATTTAATTCTAGCCTTGGTACTAACGATACCGGCAAGAGTCTTTGAAAAAGTTGCCGAGCCTTGGACCTTAGGCCAAGGATCTCCTGCTTGCTCCGCATAGTCTGTTTCCTGATCAATGTCGGTAGGCACTCCACCTTTCCGGCTTCCTTTAAAAATATCGTCCACAGAACTTGTAGTACTTCCACCCTTAACCGCCTTTGATTTAGCGGTTAGCATTTTTCCATCTAAGAAACTGGGGCGATCGATGGTTGATTCACTGAAGTCGATGGTTTTTGTGCCGTCTTCACTTAACTGTGTCTTCGAACCTGCTGCTTTCTCGCGCTCAACCATCTCGGATTTCATATTCTCCCGAGCTATGATGAACATTGCCTGATCGAAATCTTTCATCGAGTCGGATGGATCTCCTAGAAGTTCAAGAGTTCTCCCGTTTGCCATAGCCAGACCGAGGACTTCTTCGATCGTCGGGTCGTTGGATACTAGATCAATACTTAGGTAAGCTTTTTCTTCGGAGCCCTTCTTCTTGGTTCCGGTAAGCTTTTTTTCACGAATACGCTCGGCAATAATCGCAGCATAGCTAGCACCTTTGTCTGTCGTATATCCGCTAGGATATCCTTTACGGGCCTGCTCGTTCCCGCCCTTAGTGTTTTTAGCATACCGTGCGCGACCCATGGACTTAGAACCAATATCCCTTTGCTTAGGGAACATGGCGGAAGCTTTAACCGCTTGAAGTATAAGTTTAAAATTATCTAAAGTACGAACCACCCCATCTTCAGCTACGCCGTAGGGAGCAAACTGTCCTCGAGGCGCTATGCTCTCGTCAAACCCACCAGTTACAAAGTCCCAAAGCTCTTCCTGAGGGGTTAGCGAGGAGTTTTCGTTTCTAGGCCTATCCTTATCTGCATCTTGCTTTGTCTTGTAAACTGAGATACCTCTCGCAGCATACGATGTTGGGTCTGCCATCATACCAAATGTTAAACTCTGAGGCTCGCTCAGTAATTCTCTGCTGTCAGTACCGGGTTTACCTTCAGCTATTCTGTACCAAAGAAGCGGATGCGACACATCTTTCCAATCAAGGCTTAAGTTTTCAGGAGCGATTAATTGTAGATTATTTACCAGGCGTTTGCGGATTTCTTTAAGCTCATTAATCTCAGCCTCAATAGTTGTATCTCCGGCCTCCGGCTTTTGGCTTGCGGATTGCAGCTCAGACCTTCCGTCCTCAAGCGATCGAATCTCCCTGTCAACTTCTGCAATTCTGGACTCGATAACTTCTTTCTTAGATTCAACTTGTTCCCGGGCTTCTAAAGCCATGTCCTCGATATCCTGGGCGTTTGGAATTTTACCCGTCGTAGGATCCATGGCTTTTTCTAACTCCCCGATGAATGAGGACGGAGATAGACGGATTAAAGTCTCAAGGTCTAGGACGCTGGATATAGTCTTCCCTGTTGCGAAGGTACCCTTCGCTTTTTTTGTTTCTACTAGATGCGCTCGGATTGCATCATCTAAATTTTTTAGACTCTTAAATTTTTTCTTAACAGCTTTAAGAGCTTCAAAGGCTTCTTTCTCTTTATTAGGATCAGTAATGACTGATTTGGTAACCAAAGCCATCTCAGCACCTAAGCGATCGATAAGAGCCTTTGCGTCAGAGGCTCTCTCTTGGGCCTTGGTAAGTTTCTGCGCGGGCGCATTACCGAGCTCTACACGCTCAGACATGTCCCGCTTTACCGGCTTATTCTTTGGTTCGCGACCTACGAAAGCTGGAGACGCTGCTTTGTTAAGCTCGGTATCAATTTTAGAAGTTAAAATTTTGATCTGGCGGCGGAGCGTGTTCTTTTCCGCTTCGCTTTTAGCCCGGTCTAATTTTTCCTGGGTCTTAGCGATTTGAGCTTCTAACCTTTTACCTTTTTCAGAGTCTGAAAGCTGTGTAGTTTGCGGTTTAGGTTTATTTGCAGTCTTGGTGGGCGGGTAAACCCGGAGCTTGTCTCTATTTTTAAGAGATGTCAGATCTGATTCGAGCGAAGAGATTCTCTTTTCGAAAGCCTCTTTCTTTTTTGGAGTGTCCGCTTTTTTAGCTAATTCTTTGGTGCGCTCTATTTGCTTCTCAAGCGAAGCGATCTTTTGGTCTTTTGGTTTAACCAAGTCAGACCGGTCTATTTTTTGTTCCGATGGTATTACTTGTGTAGGCTCTTTTAAGCCTTCTCGCAAAGGTTTAGCTTTTGGATATTCCTTCTTAACTTCTTTTTCTTCTTTAACCGGAATCTTTTTATCTGTGAAAGGTTGTACGCCACCTTCAGCGGATTTTACTAGGTTCGGATTTTCCTCAGTCTCTTGCCCCGCGGCTCTTGCGGTAGCTATAGAGAATGTACTGTAGGTCTTGGGATCCGTAGACAAAATCTTCTCCCCCGCCATGGCGTTTAATGTGCGAGCTACCTCAACAGCTCTTTTAGGCGCATTCATGGCCTTAAGCTTTTTCTCAAGATCGTTGCGAACTCCTTTACGAGATTCTTTGAAATTCGCTAGGCCCTCTCGACCAGGCTCTCCGGCTCTGTATTCATCTCGGAACCCTGATACCCGAGACTGAGCATTATCGATCTCGGTCTGCATGCTAGGAGTAAATCCATCCTCCAAGAACTGTCGGATTTGCTCGTCGAGCATGAACTCGTTACCCTTCTTATCACCCGCAGCTTTATCGCTTCCAGTAAACTCTGCGAATAATGGACGAACTAACCCGGAATAGAACTTTTCAAGACCTTTAACAGATTTATCAGGTTTGTAATTCGAGTTGAGCACTCTTGCCCATTGGTAAGAAAACCACTCCTCCGCGAGGACTTCATTATCAGTCTTATTAAATGCACGACGGATCTTTTTCTGAGTCTTTTCATCATGCTCCTCGAAGCTACGCTCATAGTCCTTTGTATAGTATTGAGTATAAGCGTCGAGCTGTTCACCCTCTTTTAATCCGCCCCATAGCTTCGTGAGCTCTTCGTCTTTGAGCATCATGATGCGGGCAAAGTGACCAGATTCGTGAAGCATTGCACCCATGGGATCCTGAGCGAATTCTTTCTCGTTTAAATAGATGATATTATTACCGTCCCGAGATTCAAAAGTTCCACGATTTTTAAGATTTGCATCAGGAGTACGGTCGCTAATTACTACCTTCAATCCGGCCATTGCTTCGGGACGAATCTTAAACATCGTATCTACCCAGCGACGGGTAAAGTCTAGCGAGGCAGCCCTACGATCCTGATCCTCGGGAGTTGTGCCCTGAGGGACAACATCCTCGAAATGAGCCATCATGGATTCGGGATCGTTAAAGGTTTGGTAATTCGCCTGATATCCGGCACGGTTTACAGTACCTGTTGATCCAGTCTCTGTCTGAGTTTCTCCAGTAATCTCGATAGGTGCATTGCCAAAGTAATTAGCCCGCGGGCCGCGCATTTCAAGTGCAGCGCCAACAGCTCCTGGGCCCACTCCAACCAATCCCTCCGCAGCGATGGCATCCCAGTCCCAATCTTCGCCTGGTTCTTTGCTTGCCCACTGCCCGAGATACTCACCGCTCATGCCCATGAAAGAGTCTGCACCGAGCTCAGCCGCAGCATTGCGGGTCTTTTGCATTAAAGAGAATCGGGGAACCGCACTATTGGCCGCATTAAATGCTCCCTTATTTAAAAGCTTACCACCTTTGAACACGGCGTTGCCGGTATGGTTAACTACGCCCATAACCTTGCCAGCCATCATACCAGTAAGCATGTCAGCGATGGCGATAGGTGTGCCCTTTTGTACCATCTTCTTTTGAATCTTGCTCCGTATGCTCTCGTTAGTCCATGCGGCGGCAAAGACTTTTGGATTCTTCCAGTCGATGCCCAATTCCTGCATGCCTTCAAGTGCCATGCCGGAGGCTTCAAGTACAAATGATGCGACACCCCAGGATGCACGAGCACCTATGCCCGCACCGGCTAAGGTTCCTGCGCCGGGGATGACTGATCCGACAGCGGCACCAGCAGCGGCAGATGGAAGAAGCCATTTAATTGTACTAGGCAGAAAGGATGATAGTGACTCCACGAACATTTCGGGAATCGCAGCGGGATTATCAAATAATAGATTGCCCATAGCATCGAGAAAGCCATCAGACTTAGTCTCTTTGACACGCTTCATAGTAGAGCTAGTCGGGAGCTTTTCGATTTCCGATGCGATTTCGATAAATCGCTGCATCTCATCCGCATCCAATGTATTAGTCAGAAAGTCAGGAGTATAATTACTCATCTCGCTCATCAGAGCACCACGCTGAACAGCATTGCCCATAGCCGAGAGCCAGCCTGTAGTCTCTGCCTGTTCGAACAATTCGTTGTCCAGACCATAGCTAGCAGCCAGACCAATAGTCTTTTGCATATCTTCACGCGCAGCTTCCATAGCATCGCGCAACTTGTCAGCTTTAGGACTACCCGCCGCTTTAAGAAATTTTAACTGAGCGTCTTCATAATTACTCTTTGCCGAGTATACAGATTGCATGACCTTAGCCATTTCCAAACGCTCTTCACCACCAAGATCAGTCATAGCCTGGTCCAATGGTTTGCCCTGGAAGCTAGTCATTCCAGCCTTACGCATATCATCAATATCGAGTAAATCGACATCGCGACGGCTCATACCTATGGGTCTGCCGTCAAGCAATCCAGATTCGGAAAAGAAAAATCCTTTGTCCCTAAGCTGGCGTTCTTTGGCGATATGCTGCCTTCTTGATAATACGCCTTTGATATCTCCGCGCATAGCTGCAGCAACTCGCTCTTTCTGAGCTTTGCTAGATTTATTACCCTGACCGTCATATCCGATGGCCGGATTGATCTTTGCTCTCGGATCTACGCTTTCTAAATTCTGTACCTCCCCGTCGTATCCGACTACAGGCTGCTCCCAGCTCATGCCGTCGAGCATCTCGTTCATCTTTTTGGTGCTGCCTGGAGCTTTATTACGAGACTTGAGAGCTTCGTCCAATGCCTGCTTTGCTGGGATCGGGATGTTGGTTAGCTGCTCAAGGCGACGAATCTTTTCGTTCTTATAAGTATCCGCGATTCCCTGATACTGATCCCTTTCGGATCTAAGCCTGCGGTACTGATCACGCAGGCCGTTGGGGCTGCTCCAGAGTTTGAAGTTATTGAGGCTTTCTCCCGCAGCAATTTTTTCTTTGGATGGTCCAAAAAAGCCGTCATCCATTTGGCTGGCTTTTGTATACTGCGCCTCCATCTCATCGAGTGCAGATATGTACCCGTCATCATCGTCGAAATCCCCGAAACCTCCTACGCTTTCAAAGAACGGGGTGAGCTTGTTCTTCATGAAATCGTCGTAGCTCGATTTACGCTTGCTAGCGATCTGACCCGCAGAAGTGGCGTAGTTATTTACATAGCTGTAATCCTTCTTCGCACGCTCGTAGGTATCAAGCTCGTCGTCAGAGAATACATTATAACTGGGCTCTGAAAAGTTTTGAGCGGGCTCGTAGCTCTGCGGCTGAGCATAGCTTTGGGGCTGCTGCTGCATAGGACCGCCAAAAGGCTGGTATGGCTTAGGACTTGGCTTGCTGGTGAACTTGCTAAGTCCTAAAATGTCATCGTCATCAGACCCCGGTTTATAGTCGCCGGCTCCGAGATCTAGACCTGGAAATTGTTCAGGCATAGGATTAGTACCCTACTGGTTGTAGAAGTAATTGTCTGGATCTAGGAAATTTAAAAAGTCTAGGTTGTACTGTTTTTTCCCGCTGCGACCCATACCTGCTCCGCCTGGATGCTTAGGTGCGTTAGGACGGTAATCGTAGTTATCCAGATCCAAGCGATCTAGTGCATCAATATTATACTGTTTCTTACCGCTGCGGCCAAAACCAGGGGTTTGTTTTCTGTACTGAGCAGCGGGTGCGTCCATTGTAGGGCGATCGGGAGAAGTTCTTGTTAGCTCCATGCCGGGCTGGTTACTCGAAGGGTATTTAACCGGAGGCATAACAGCAAATTCTGGAGAGGTTCTTGTTAGCTCCAAACCGCCTGAGTCGTTATCAGGCGGGTAGTTTTCTATAACTGGGTAGTTCTTGGTTTTATTAGTGTAGTGAAACGGACCAGGTTTAGGCTTAGGGAAAGTTGGTCTAGGCATCTGAGGCATAGGTACGTTGTCTAAAACACTATTAGTCGCCTCTGACTCTTGATTCATCAGGTTAGCTGTACTGCTCTTAAACTTGTCTACAACACCCCCCGCGGTAAAACCTTCATTGAGAGGCCTAGACGGTCCTTGTTGGGCGGCACCCGCTTTTGGTGCGTTAAAATCTGCAGGTAGAAAAGCTTCTGCGTAATTTGCTTTTCCTACCGGGTTGTCTCGGACATCCCTGGCGGCTTTCTTTAAGCCGGCCATATCCCCGCCGAATTTTTTGCTTAGCTCTACATCTCTGGCGTGGTCAGTGCCTAATATAGGTCCTTCACCAAAAGGATGTTTTCCGGTTTCTTTAATCTCGGCTCGAATATCGTCGAGCATAGCTTTATCTTTACGCTCTCTCTTTTGAATACTGTTAGGCTGGTTTGGGTTTTCTCGAAACTGTTGATCGCCCATGTCTTCTTCGAATTTTTTGGAGCTTTCGTAACCGACTAAACCGTTTTCATCATATACTGGAACACCAAGGCTCTTTTTGTACGCTTCGTACTTTTCGTCCGAATAAGCTCCTGCCTCGCGGCTATCGTTATACCGGTTGCGCATATCTGCTTGGGTATCCGCATCAAGCTCATCAAAAGTAAGACCTGTTCTTCTACCGGTGCGGCTTCGTGCCCAAGCTTCTTTTAAATCGGCATCCCGGTCGTCAAATATTTTTTGGGTGCGGTCTTCCCGTCTTTTTTTTGCGATATCCTCATCTATACCTCTTAACGCTTGGGCGTTAAGGGCTTTTTCCATGTTCCGGCGCTGTATTGCCGGTATACTTTTTATCCTAGGGTCGCGAAATCTAGCGCCAAGATTGTCCGCCATAGCGGCAAGACCGGCTGGATTTTCTAAAGTAGGTCCTTGGTCTACATCTACTTGCTCTTTTGGAACGGCTTGCACTGCTTCTGCCTGAGGCTCGACCGCTTCGGCTACCTCGGCAGGTTCGGCAGGTTCGGCAGGTTCGGCGGGCTGTTCTTCTAGCGCTTCCGCCGCTTTCTCTTCTTTGCGAGCTTCGGATCGAGCTTTAAACTCATCATTAGAGTCAAAACCGAAACGGTCTCGCATACCCTTAACCTCGGATCTTCCGTACTCGGAACCGATAATGTCGAACAGATTGTCTTTAGCCCGCGGCCTGGAACCTACATACTTTTGTTGAAGCTTTTTAAGCTGATTGTCTAACTCGGATACCGGAATATCGTTATCCTTAAGGTACTTCGCCGCATCAAAAAAAGCATTGTCGTCGGTAAATGTGCTGAAATAAGTTTCGTCAAAAATATTTTTTGCGAACTCTGCTAGAAATTCTTCGCGGGTTTTCTCTGCCATAGCGAAAGGGTAGATCCGGGGTATTAGGGTCTCAACCGCTTGTAATTCTTCTTCAATGCATTGAGAGGCACGCGCATGAAGCCGTCAGGACATAGAAGGCTAGGGTTTTTATGAAGCATGCGATTAGTAATCTTCTTCTTTTTCGGGCTCTTGTATGTCGATGCACTATCGATGTTATACAATGCAATGGCTGTAGCTAGGACATGGTCGTCATGATGGCCGGGAGCAGCTTCAGGCTTACCACGATCATTAATTACAAAGGTTTTCATCTCGCGAAGTACATCTTCATCCGGGATATCTAAATTTTCTTCGATCAATTCAGCGGCCAAATGATCAATAATTGTCTTTCGAGTAATTTTATCAGTGGACCAACCATAACTCTTTTCAACCATACCCATGGAATCATTAAATTTTCTACGGCGATACACAGATAATCCCATATCGAGCAGGTATTTTAACAGTGCTAGACCAGAATTATTAACCTCAGGGATGATAAATGCATCACCATACCATTTTGATGCGGCTTCAACCTCCTGGGCCAAGATTCCAATGTCCAAACGACTATGGTGAATCGCGACCAAACGGGGGACATGCCAGTTACCATGCCAGTCTTCAAAGGGGGCTTTCCAAATTTGTACGCTGTGGTAGTCAGGATCTGCAGAGATTCCTTGGGTTTGTTGGTCTTCCCCGGTACATGTATCCGCAGAGATTAAATATTTGGAGTCATGTTCAGGTTCTTCGTAGATTTTCCAAGAGCCCGCACGATCAGGAAGAAAGCTAGAGGTCTTTCCTTCGCCCTGAAGGGTAAGAGTTCCAATTTTACTGGTTACATTAGCGCTGGCCTTGATCATTTTATCAAGGTTTGCAGTGTGAAATCTTGGGCGGGAACTCATCAAGAAACATTCTTCAGGATCACTAGGATATTCCTGACGGAATTTACTAATGTCTCCATTGCATTTGTCCTGGAGAACACGACGACGCCAATGCAGCTGTTCATAATTTACATCAAAGCGTTCCATTTCAGACTTTTCATCCTCCGTCATGGTATCAATGAAGTCTTGTTTATGCTCATCAGTTTCAAACGGGACTATGGAGTCCTCAAATTCAAACCATGCAGCGAATATCTTCGCCCATTCATTGTCTTGCACCCAGGTACGATAAAACCAACCGGCCGGGCCATTAGGGGTAGAGTCTGCGACAACCAAGGATAAATTGTCCCCGTCATATAAACTCTGCAAATATCCAAGAGCAGGGTCTCTTTCACCCTGCATAGGCCAGAATGCAACCTCAGTCATATTACCAACCTGAATGGTACCAGATCGACCAGCATTTTTGGATCCAGCGGTTTCTTTACCATAAATACTACCGCTTCTTAATTTAATCAAATCAACCAAGGATCCACCGTCCAATACGCTACTCGCGCCATTAGATTCCCAAGGAAATAAGTCATTCTCCGCATATCGGCGGTAGATCTCAAAAACTTTATCCGAAGTTCCGCTGATATCACCCATCAAAGATCCGGCAAGGGTCGCATGTTTACGCATGTGATGATATGTCAAAGCCTGAGCGCATGTACTCGCACCCTTTTGACGAGGCTTTAATATGATCATTTTGCACGGTTTATCCTCGATCTGACATTTTCGATAATGATTGAACATTCGTTTCTGCAAGGTATTCGGCTTGGGCTTGATATCCCTACCCCGCTTGTCCTTAATTACCGCAAATGTACTGAACCAAACCTCAGGATCGATACGGATAAGATCCTCAAGCTGTTGGGTATCTTTTCCCATCAGCACTTCCAGCGGCGGCGGGCAGCTTTGCCCCTCTCACCAGTCCAACTCTTAGATCTTGCACAAAATGATTTTCGTCGGCCGGCCGCTTTGCTACCCTTCTTGACCTTGCCGGTGACAGCAGTCTTGAGCTTACTTCCGGGATTAGCCTTTCGATATGCGGCTACACCCTTCTTGGTCATGCCAGCACCAGCTTTAGCAGTTCTGTAATTAGCTCCTTTTCCCTTCGTAGTCTTACGAATTGGTTTACTAGGCTTTCTTTTGGCTGGCATGGTTACTTCCCCCTTCTCGATCCTTTTTTAGGTACGCAATTTGGAACCTTTCGGCCGCCCTTGCTCTTCATGCCAATGGCACTGTAGCCCTTCCAACAAGGTCCCTTCTTCGATGTTGTACTCTTTTTACCTTTTGGCTTTCTTGCTGGCACGGTTCATCCTCCTCGCTTTTTCCTGACGAATGCGAATCTGCTCGTCAGAGTTAATAAATTTTATGGTCGCTAGGTCGTACATGATTATTCCTCGTCGACCTCGTCCAAATCGAAGTCCATTTCGAATTCGACATCGTTTTCAATCTCGACCTCGCAAAAGCGGTCGACCACAGTAAGCGCAATCTGACCCATTTCAAATTCATCAATGTCAGATTCTTCCCACCAACGGACAAATACCGCAGATAATTCGTTTTCAAATTGTTTTTCAGGTGTCATCGGTTTCCAGATACTAAGTTGTTTGAAGGATGTTGGCCGGTGCCGAACTTTCGCAATGCATTGGAAGTTTTTTCCATGCGAGGACGAATACCAGGTCTGCCCCTTGATTCGGCATCTCGATACTCGTCGTTATCTAAAAACTCATTGGCCGCCTTGATAAATTCGCCGTTATTTATGTGCTCCAGGGTTTTTGGACTTCCGCCAAGGCTACCCCGGAAGTGCGAGGATGCTAAGGGGACTTGAAGTTCAGGTGGATAGACCTCGAACTCAGGCATTAGGCTGTGGATCTCAGGTCGGCGGTCGTATATGTCCTGTTTTAAAAGTTGAGAAGCTTCGTCTTTTGTAATTTTTGCTCCAGGAATTGCGCGATCACCGGTATGCCCGTGTCCGATGGTAGGTACATCCCCCCGGGTGGGTACCGTCGTGGGGG
>Ga0206128_1002002_pt1 | contig 18992 bp, 19 predicted proteins | sample Helgoland_Spring_7_FD_148601 | JGI IMG/M metagenome (GOLD analysis project Ga0206128, IMG submission 148601) | Pelagic subsurface seawater microbial communities from Kabeltonne, Helgoland, North Sea - Helgoland_Spring_Bloom_20160426_1 | ecosystem: Environmental > Aquatic > Marine > Epipelagic ... | reverse complement strand
ATTTTTGTAGCCGAAGAACTATGGCATAAGCTAGGTAACGCAAGTAGCGTTCACCACGCTGATTATCCTATTCATGAAGACAAGTATTTGGTAGAAGCGAGTAAAGAATATCCAATTTGCTTCAACGGTAAAAAGAAAATACTACTCAGTATTTTTAGCAATCCGGATGTAATATCATTATTGGACGGGACAAAGCCCAAGAAAGTGATAGTTGTACCAGGAAGGATGGTGAATTTAGTGGTATGAAAGCGATAAGAATTTTGAGATTTTTGAAACCTCGAAAGTCGTATCACAAAATTCCAAAAAGCAGAGATACCGAATGCTTGTAGTCTCCAACCATACTTAATTGTATTCCTTCGAAGAGATTATAGAGATGGTTATCTAAAATGTGAAACCAAAGATTTTGTACTATCAAAATTTACTATTTCTTATTTGAAAATTGATACAACTAATCTTCATTTTAAGAGTTTTGAAATCTTCAACTTCTAATTTCATTACATCTCAAAAGTCGATATTTGACTACGCTCTATGCTGATAATTAAAATAGAAACAAATTAGATAAGGCTGACGCCGTTACAAAATGAGTAATAAAAACTACCAACTAAATTCTACCTCAATATCTTAAACGTAGTCCTACGATTGATTTCATGTTGCGCTTCGGTGCAATATTCACATTCACAATCTTGGAAAGCTATTTGAGACTCACCATAGCCTTGTGCTTGCAATCTATCGAAAGGTATTCCACGATCTACTAAATAGAGTACTGCTGATTGCGCTCTCTTCTGACTGAGCTCCGCATTGTAATCATCTTCACCTCTACAATCTGTGTGTGATGATAATTGGATTCTTATCTGTGGATTATCTCTTAGAATGGTCGATAGCCTATCTAAAGTAGGTTTGGCTGCATCTACGATCGCCCATTTATTGTAATCATAATAAATTTCTTTAAGTATGATTTCTTTATCGTAGAAAATCTTATCTAACTTGATTTCAACATTGATCGTATAACTTTTTTCATCTGGATTTAGATTCAATTCTCTAGTGCTTACTTTTATAGTTTTACTGAGATAGCCAGGCTTTGATGCTTTGATTCTATAAGCCTTTCCATTGTCTAGTTTTTCTATAAATAAACCATCTTTTCCAGATCTACGATCAAGTGTTAGATCTCCACTAAACTCCACTCTAGCATCTGACAATGTCTCTAATCCAGTCACTGCCGAATTAGGATCTTCATCATCATCATATCTATGAGTAATCACTTTTCCTGCGAGATATATCGCTAATTCGTCTTTAGCATCTTCTTTAGGAACGGTATCTTTTTGAATTTCTTCGAGCTGGTATTTAGTGAAGCTGTAAATATTATCTCTTCCATTTGTACCTCTAGAAGTACTAAAAAAACCTTTCTCTATTTCTTTCCTTCTTAGTCTAGCATACTCATCTATTACTAAACCAAAATCATCGTAACTACTATTGATTGGCTGACGAACATTTACTGGTGCTGACCAACTACCATCATCTTTTAGATATGTTTTAAATATATCTAATCCTCCTAAACCTGGATGATAATCTGAGGAAAAGTATAAAGTATCTCTACATGATGTGGGAAAGTATTCATTCCCTGCAGTATTGATCGATCGTGGCATTAAATAAGGCAAAAAGACCATTCATCATCACCTACTAGTTCTGAGTAGTATAAATCATAACCACCTGGACCATCAGGGCCTTTTGTACAGAATACCATTACACTATCATTCTCTATCAACGCAGGTTGACCGTAATTGATATTATCTACTACAAAATTTATTACCTGCGGCTCGGTCCATAGTCCGTCCTTCTTTTTGGCATACATAAGTTTACAATAGCTATCTGCCGTCTCAGTTCCACTACACCTTGTAAATATGATCTTATTAAAATCTTGCGTAAAACAAGCTGCTCCTTCATTAAAATTAGAATTGATCTCTGCATCAAACCTCCTTACTCCTCTACCCTCTTTATCCATTATAAATAGATCTGAGTATTTATTGCCAGTCCACTTATAATCATCACTCCCTGTTGCATCTTTCCTATCACTTGTAAACACTAAATAATTACCTTCATAGACAGCTGAAATATAATCATTGAATAGACTATTCCCATCTAACGCAAAAATCTTAGTCGTATTCTGCCGATCTCTATCCCATTCTGCAGCTAGTTTAAGTATTTCTATTTCTCGCTTTATCATCTGATCTTGGGTATGCACTTTACTGAGTACCTTCCAAATGTCAAGTGCTGCAGCATAGTTACCAGATTGCTTATGTACTCGTGCCAATCCTCGATCTGCTTGCTCACCATATTCAGCTCTGACTGCCTTTTCGTACCATCTTATAGATCTTTGTATCTCATTGAGTATCTCATAACTCGACCCTAACAGATAGGATAGTTTAGCCGCTTTCCTTTTATTAGGTTGCTTTTTGTATTCATCCTTAAGCATATCTGCGGCCAATGCATACTTTTTTTGCTCGTACGCTGCCTCACCATTTTTTATTTCTTTGGTAAATCCACAGCTGCATACAACCATTGTCATCATGAACATCAGAGCCCATTGACAAAAAGAAGAAGGTGATATCAAACTAGTCTGCATACTTGATAAAAATACGATTTCTGAAGATAATGTTTAGTCATTACACCGTTTACTATTGAAATTATAACTAATCCAGAGATTTAGATTATTTATTTGGCTCTAGCGGCATATATTTGAGGTGATTAAATTTAGATTTTGCAGAAACAAGAAATAATTATTTAGCTGTATGGATTACGAAGTATTACTACTAGAGAATAAAGATGGGATCGCTATCATAACGATCAATAGACCTCAAGCGCTCAATGCCATCAACAAGAAGGTAATGACCGAGCTCAACTTCTTTTTTAGTTCAGACTATAAGTCAATCGAAGGACTCAAATCTATAATCATCACAGGTGCCGGAGACAAAGCATTTTTGTGGCAGGAGCTGACATCAAAGAGTTTGCTTCTTTAGATGCCGCTGCTGGTTCGGCTTTATCTAAGTATGGTCAAGAGACTTATATGCTTATAGAAAATTTCCATGCACCAGTTATCGCTGTAGTTAATGGATTTGCCCTTGGTGGCGGATGTGAACTATCTATGGCCTGCCATATGCGTATCGCTAGCCGGAACGCTAAATTTGGACAACCAGAAGTAAATCTAGGATTGCTGCCAGGGTACGGAGCAAGTCAAAGGTTACCGCAATTAATCGGTAAGTCCAGAGCTTTAGAATTACTACTCACTGCAGATATGATTACTGCAGAAGAAGCAAAAAATATAGGCTTGGTCAATCATGTAACCGAAGACAAAAACGAAGCGTTGGATATAGCCACGACTATATTAAAGAAAAAATCTCAACTAAAGGACCTTTAGCGGTAGCTAAGACGATCAAAGCGGTAAATGCTTATTACGATAAGTCTCAAGATGGATATGCAGTAGAGCATCAGGAGTTTGGTCAATGTATAGAAAGCGATGACTGTAAGGAAGGAGCTCTAGCATTCGTAGAGAAGAGAAGAGCCGTATTTACAGGAAAATAATTAGATCTAAGATGCTCGAATTCCATAAAGATAAAGAGAGATACTTCAACATGCAGTATCAAACCTCCAAGTTATACATCTTTCCTTTTGTTGCTTCATGTATGGATTTTTCTAGGTCTTTAGATGTATTAGAATTGGGCTGCGCTGAAGCTGGAGTATTAAAAGCATTCATTGAAGAGGGACATAATTGCACTGGTATAGAATTATCAGAAAAAAGAATAGATCTTGCAAAGCAGTTTTTAGCCGATGAATTCAAGAGTAACAAAATAAGATTTAGTTCTATTAATCTATACGACCTTATCCCTGGAGAAGATGGACATCTATATGATCTCATTATTCTTAAAGATGTAATCGAGCATATTCCCAACCAAGAAGAATTTATTCCCTACTTATCTTCATTCTTAAAACCAAATGGAAAGATATTTTTTGGTTTCCCACCATGGTTAATGCCATTTGGAGGACATCAACAGCTTTGTCGAAACAAATGGCTACGCAAATGGGGGTGGATGCATATACTACCTCGTCCAATATACAAAGCTATTCTCAGCATGGGAGAAAATGAGCAAGAGGTTATAGATGAGCTGATGGAAATCTACGATTCTAGTATTTCCATAGAGCGATTTAATAGGATCTGTCGTAACACTGGACATCGTGTAATCCTTGACAAGCATTGGCTTTTTAACCCTATTTATAAGTGGAAATTTGGGCTTGACCCCCAAAAACTGTTCTTTCACCTTTTAGAAATCTTCCTTATATCAAGAATTTTTATACCACGGCTTATTATGCTCTGGTAGAGAAGCATGAAAGTTGTTAATTTATGTAGCTGCTTGACAGTCCTAAAGGGCAGCTGAACAAACAGGCGGAGCGATTGGGTACTCTAGTATTTTTCTTACTTCTTTCACAATGCAAAAATAAAAAAACCACGTTCGTAATGTTGTGAGAGTAGTTTGTTTTAGAATATACTGTCTACCATTATTTTAATACTCGTTACGTCACTTAGCTAGTTAGGCGTTCATTTAATTTGCTTCTTCAAAACGGACCAAATAAAATGCACTTTTAGAAGAAGTTTTACTTGTTCGTTACTAAATACTAAACCAAAATGAATTCACTAAAATCACTCCAAGGATTTGCCATTCCTTAACAAATCTTCCCTTTTACTCTGGTGAAAAAATATTGCAGAAATTCGAAATTCTACTTATTTAAATATTTTGCTGTAGTTTCTCAGGCGGATTCATCTAAAAAGAAAGCAGATCCAATCTAAGATCAAAACAGCTTTTATATTCCTTTATTCTGACAGTAATCGCCACTGAGAACCGTTTACATCTCCATCCACTCATACTATCAAGATTGTAATTAAAGATATTGCATCCTTCAACGACTTATATTACTCGTCAATAAGTATATTAAATTGTTCTGTAATTGTCAATAATATTTGTTTTTGTGTAACCTATCCTCATGTGCAATCTTGAACGTTCATAATCCAGACTCAACAAGCCCAAATATGGACATACTCCAAGGCATTAATCATCTTGAGCACATATGTAAATGTTTATTTTGATAGAATAAGTTTGTGAGTGTGCGCTATTACGAATCTATGTTTTATGATTATCATAAAGAAAGCTCGAAATACAATAGATATAGCATTATTGGATGACTACCTCGATGACTCAAAATCTAAACAATCAAATTCATCCAAACTATTTTTCTTAATACGTAATCAAAAGAATACCTTTGGAAGCTATACCAGAGGATAGTACACATTGGCAAAATCAAGCACTAAACATCCTAAGAAGGCAGGAAGAGTAACACCACTCATGCAGCAGTACTTTGCTATGAAAGCACAGTATCCTGATGCTATACTTCTATTTAGAGTGGGGGACTTCTATGAAACCTTTGGTGAAGATGCTGAAAAAACCTCTCGCATACTTAATATCATACTGACGAGTCGTAACAATGGAGGCTCCGATATTCCTTTAGCTGGATTTCCTTACCACTCCTTAGATACATATCTGCCCAAGTTAGTACGTTCTGGGTATCGAGTGGCGATTTGCGAGCAGTTAGAAAAACCTTCCAAAGAAAGGAAAATCGTAAAACGGGGTGTGATCAATGTAGTAACCCCAGGCGTAACGATAGATGATACCATACTAAATTATAACAGCAATAACTACCTCTGTGCCCTTCACATAGCAGATAAGAAGATTTGGGGAATCGCATTTGTAGATATATCTACTGGAGAATTCCTCTTGAGTCAAGGGACCCCTACTGAGATCGAAAAACTGATTCATGGATTCAACCCTTCAGAGATAATATATGCTAAGTCGCATAAAGCATTGTTTGACAATACTTTAGGAGATGGATTCTATACCTTTAATCTAGATGAATGGGTATTCTCTGAAGATCATGGTAGAGAACAATTACTTGAACATTTCAATGTCAAAAACCTTAAAGGCTACGGTGTAGACAAACATACTGTCGGACAAACTGCCGCTGGAGCGATACTCTATTACCTCAGTCCCCTACTCAAAACGATCATCTCCGACATTTGACAGGGATCAGCCGGATTCAATCGAAACAATATGTTTGGCTAGATAGATTTACTATCCGTAATCTGGAGCTTGTGCATAGTGTACATGAGACAGGCAAACCATTAATAGATGTACTCGATAAAACGATCACTCCTATGGGAGGAAGGCTACTACGTAGATGGGTAATCCTCCCTCTCCTATCTGTGGAGAGAATCGGAGCGAGACACAATATGGTAGACTATTTCTACAGTCAGCCTGATCAGATAGAATCATACGAAAGCATCTGGAGACGTATGGGTGATATAGAGCGTCTAGTCTCTAAAGTAGCGATGGAAAGGATCAATCCTCGAGAGCTGCATCATCTATTCCAATCGATAAATGAGATACCAGACATCAAGAAGATGCTGCTCGAGACTAAGATCACGGAGCTCGTAGATCAATCAGAGATGCTCAATGAATGTGCGGTACTCAGAGATGATATATCAATTGCTTTATCAGAGGAACCTCCAACCCTCATCAATAAAGGTGGAGCCATCAGAGAAGGATACAATGAAGAGTTGGACGAATATCGCAACATCGTCAAAAATGCTAAATCGATACTTCTCAATATCCAAAAGCAAGAAGCCAGAAGAAGACTGGGATCACCAATCTCAAAATAGGATTCAATAATGTATTTGGCTACTATCTAGAAGTCACTAATAAGTATAAAAATGCTGGACTCATCCCTGACAATTGGGTGCGAAAGCAGACACTAACTGGATCCGAGCGATATATCACCGACGAACTCAAAACCCTAGAAGTAAAGATCTTAGGTGCAGAAGATAAGATCGGAGGATTGGAAGTACAGCTCTTCGATGAGCTAGTCACTCGAGTAGCAGCCTATATAAGTGAGCTACAGCAAAATGCGCATATCATAGCTACTGTAGATGCAATCATATCATTTGCCAAAGTAGCAATCAGACAACAATATTGTAAACCTGTAGTCGACGATAGCCTTATCATAGATATCAAGAATGGTCGTCACCCTGTTATAGAGCAGCAGATGAAACTCGATGAGACCTATGTACCTAACGATATCAGACTAGACAGCGAGGATACACAGATTATGATGATCACCGGACCCAATATGTCTGGTAAGTCTGCCGTATTGCGTCAGACCGCATTGATCTGCCTCATGGCGCAGATGGGATCATATGTACCTGCAGAGACAGCGACCTTAGGTATTTTGGATAAGATATTTACTCGTGTCGGTGCCTCCGATAATATATCTAGTGGAGAATCTACATTCATGCTAGAGATGAATGAGACCGCCAGTATTATGAATAACATTTCTAATCGAAGTCTCATACTATTAGATGAGATCGGAAGAGGTACATCGACCTATGATGGTATATCTATCGCATGGTCTCTCGCCGAATACTTACACAATCATAACGAATCAAAGCCTAAGACCCTATTTGCTACACATTACCATGAGCTCAATGAGCTAGCAGAAAAATATCCACGGATCAAGAACTACAACGTAGCTACTAAGGAAGTCGGCAATAAGGTATTCTTCTTACGTAAATTGATCGAAGGTGGATGTCACCATAGCTTTGGTATCCACGTAGCACAGATGGCTGGTATGCCTAAGAGTATTGTGCTCAGAGCTACGGAGATACTCACTACACTAGAGCAAAAATCAATTGAAAGCGGAGGTAAATCATCTCTCGATAGCACTGAGACCATGAAAGCACTCTCGACACAAGCCTTACAACTCAGCATTTTCGAAACCGCCGATCCTACTGCTGGTCAACTCAAAGAAATGATCAGTAATCTACAGCTCAATCAACTGACTCCTTTAGAGTGCATGATGAAATTACATGAAATGAAGAAGATATTGGAGGAGTAGATAGAATCTTGGCATTATTTTAAATTCGGAAAGTAAGAAATCGTGTGTATTTCAAACAATGAAATTTTTGATATTAATTATTTTAGGTGCATAAATTGTAGTGAGTGGGTTTTGCCAAAGTGATATCAATGATGATCTTTTAATCTCATTATGGGAAAATTCCGAAAATCCAGATTCTAAAGGGTTCAATGCTCTTAATGAGTATTATAATATTTACAATCAAGTTAATCCAGAATCTGTGCTAATTTCACTTGATTATTACAGTTAACTAGCAAAATAAAATCTACGCTAGAGCATTAATATTTGGCGGCAAAATACACTAGTAACATTAGTAGACTTCTGGGTAACCTTCTTAAGCAATAGATTCCTATGAAAAAGGTAACTCTCTAGTTATAGAAGTGAAAAATGACATATTACAATCTAATACTAATGGAAATATGAGTAATGTGTAATATCCAAGAAAAGATTTTGTTCTGTCACTTCTGTCTTTTTCTAATTCTTTAAAAAAATTATTAAAAAGGAAGTGATGTAAAATCTGAATGTAGAATGTTAATGAGTTTAGGAAGTATCTATATAAATTACAACATTGACAAAAGAAGAGAAGGTAAAAAGCGTAGAAAAGCTTGGTGTTTAATTTGTACACTTCCACCATCAAATTCAAAAAAATTTAATCTGAAGACTAACCTTCATTTAGTATTTCGTTTATAATTAATCAATAATCTTCATTCGTACATTATGCCAATCCAATACATATCTTTACTGTATGAAAAGTACCCGAAAATCTCAATCAGCAATATTATCCAAGTTAGGCATCGAAGCACTCAATGAAATGCAAGAGCAAGCTGCCTTGGCTATAGATTCTGTGGATGAGGTAATACTCCTCTCTCCTACTGGATCAGGTAAGACCTTGGCATTCTTACTACCCTTGATCACAATACTAGATGAAGACATCCCTGAGGTACAAGCGATGATCATAGTACCCTCTAGAGAATTGGCCATACAGATTGAGCAAGTGGCTCTAGAGATATGGGTAGTGGATATAAGATCAATACTGTATATGGTGGTCGCCCTTTCTCCAAAGACAAGATGGAACTGGCGCATACCCCTCATCTGATCATCGGCACTCCTGGTAGACTAGCTGATCATATGAGACGAGGCACTTTCTCTACAGAGTGGGTCAAGACATTTATATTAGATGAATTTGATAAGTCACTTGAGATAGGCTTTGAGGAAGAAATGGATGAGATCATCTATAATCTACCGAATGCTTATCGAAAGATAATGACTTCAGCCACTCAAGGCGTTGATATCCCTGATATTTTGTGGGTCTCAAAAAACCTATGACTATCGATTATCTCGCTGATGGAGTCAAAAAACTGGATATCAAAGCTATTATTTCTCCAGACAAGGATAAACTAGATACTCTTGTAACAGCTATAAGACATTTAGGAAATCAGCCAGCCATTGTATTTCTCAATTTCAAAGACGCTATCAATCGAGTAAGCGATCACTTAGATGACTGCGATATTCCCCATGGATGCTTCTATGGCGGATTGGACCAGCATGATAGAGAAAGAGCGCTACTTAAGTTTAGAAATGGTACACATCAGTTGCTAATCGCAACTGATCTAGCGGCACGAGGTATAGATGTACCAGAGATCAAATTTATCATACACTACCATCTACCAATAAGAGAAGAGGAATTTACGCATAGAAATGGACGTACTGCTAGAATGCATAGTGACGGTACAGCATATGTACTCCATTGGAAAGACGAGGAATTACCGGATTTTATCTATGGGCTACCTGAAGAAAAATTGACCGAAAACCATAAGATCACCAAATCTATTTGGACTACTCTCTTTATTTCTGGAGGTAGAAAGGATAAGATTTCGAAGGGTGATATCGCAGGATTATTCTTTAAAATAGGCAAACTTAAAAAGGATCAATTAGGAATAATCGAGCTTAAATCGGACTGTGCTTTTGTTGCCGTGTCTACTTCTGCACTCAAGAGTGTTATTCAAAAAGTTGATAATCAGAGAGTTAAGAAGAGAAAAGTGCGCGTATATACCATATAACCTGAAAATAAGAACGTCCTTAGACAAGGACATCAGAACTATAAATATCCGTCTGTGTTGTAATTATTGTCTGACAGAATGTTATCTTCGTTGAGTCCAACAAACACAGTGACCTCGAAGCTTTTTGGTAGTAATGTAATTTCTCTCAAAACTTCACTTCTTTATCGCAATAATATTAATTAATTACTTAAGTACTTTATGGCTAAATCACAGCAAACATACAACAAGAAAGAAAAAGAGAAAAAACGCCTCAAAAAGAAACAAGAGAAAGCGGAAAGGCGTGAACAACGTAAATTAGAGAGAGAAGAGAAAGGTCCAGTTGCTTTCGAAGATCTGATTCGTTATGTAGATGAAGATGGTAATCTCACTACTGAAAAGCCCGATCCAAATATAAAGAAAAAAGTGATCAAGGCATCAGATATCATGCTAGGAGTTCCTCGTCGTGAAAAAGTTGAATTTGACCCTGTCAGAGAAGGAAAAGTGAAGTTTTTCAATCATGAGAAGGGATATGGTTTCATTTTGGATTTAGATTCAGAAGAAAGTATCTTCGTTCATATTAACAATATCCAAGTAGAAGATTTAAATGAAGGTGACAGAGTATTGTTCGAAACTGAGAAAGGCCCTAAAGGACTTAGTGCAATTAATGTAAAGCCCGGTAAGAAATCTCCAAAACCAAAGTCTTTAGAGGAGAAAAAAGAGGAGGCACCAGAATTAGAAGTAGGCACGGATGAAGCTAGATCTTCTGAAAGTGAGTCAACTGAAGCTAATCCTCCAAAAGACGTTGCTGAATAGGCAACTAAAGATTAGCATAATTGCTAGAACTAATAAGAGTAAAAAGGAACTTCCTAGTAGGAAGTTCCTTTTTTGTATCAAGGTTAGGAGATCTAACTAACTCCTCGGCTAATTATTATAATAGCCATCTATGATCTTATGATTTTAATACCTCTGGCTGTATAGTTTTGAATACCTCTGGCTGTATAGTTTTGCATAGTAATTCTGACTATCATCAGAATATGAAGAACACCTTAATTATTATTCTGTCTGATTAATTCTTTTAAAACTTTCTTTATTTGCAAGTAAAACGACTTTTCGTTATCTCGTAATTTCACTTTAGGAAAATATATTTCTCCGAATCACAATTTTCTGGGGAGAGAGATATGGTTATTAACAAAATATCGACCGATCAACTTTACAAGTATTAAATTACCGAATCATAGTTACTACTAAACTTCACAAGACTAAACCAATTATGGTTTTAAATAGAATATTTTACTGCTATTAATGGCTCTGGCATTCATTTTACCTAATTTTATAAGCTTTAACCCTACCGAAAGAAAAACATCTAAAGCTTTAGAGAAAATATAAGATATCGTTAAAAAAATAGATTTTGATCAGTCTAAAATGATAATCAAGAAAGCTAGAGTCTTTTTCATAGTCAACTCATTCAACGAAATGGTAGTAATCCAAACTTTCCACGATGAGATAGGCAGTATAATCAAAAGGAAACTTAACTATAAAACTTTCAACAGTAAAAATATGCTAGTTAACAATGTATATACTCTGCCTATCAGTTTTAAAAAAGAATAGAGACTTTCTAAAGAAGGATGGTTCACAGCCTTAATAAGAGTTAAAGAGTACTTTTCTTATGGAACGTCAAAAATGAATAATCCGTTTGTGGGTACTCTCAATGGTATTTTTTTAGAGCACTTAACAGTGATATTCATTTAAATAATAAAAGTTTTTTGCTTGGTTTAAAAGGCTGGTTGTGTTAGAACATCCAGCCTTTTTTTGTTATAATCAATACAAGATATTATTGTATTATTTATTTGGTAGAGATGGTGAAATATCATCTAACTCCAATTGCCATGCCTTCAACAGATTAAGTCCGTTTTCTGATACACCCTTTAGTTGCGAACTATGAAATCTTGATGCTTCATCATAAAACAAGAATATGACTGGTGCTTCATCTACCAATATTCTATCCATAGTTTGGTAGAGTTTATATCTCTTAGTTATATCTGTTTCTTTGATAGATTGCTCGTAAAGATTATCAAAGTTATCATCGTTAAATCTAGTATAATTGGGTGGAGCAGGATTCTTACTGTAATACATACAAAGAAAACTCTCTGCATCAGGATAGTCAGCAATCCAACTAGCTCTAAAAAAAGGAATTGATCCTTTCCGCATACCATCCCTGAGGATCGCAGATTCCAAAACTTCAATCGTTACTAATAAACCAATTTTTTGTAGTTGCCTAGCAACGAATGTCGTGATGTCCAAGTAATCTTTATTAGTATAAAGCGCTATAGCCTCCAGACCTTTTCCATTAGGATATCCAGCTTCCAACAATAAAGTTTTTGCTTTTTGCAAATTGTACTCATAACCAGGCACAGATTCCTTATCGTGTGACGGTAATCCTGTTGGTACAAAACCACTATCTGCTGGCTGACCAACATTGTTTCTAAGCGCTGTGAGCATTAATTTACGATCTATCGCATAGTTTATTGCCTGACGAATTTCTTTGATACGTAGAGGGCTTTTAGGTGAACAAGCCTCTAAGTTGATTCCCAAATATTCCGAATTGAGATAAGGAGACTTAGATAATTTGAGGTGATTTTCTTTCTCGGGTAAGAGCACTCCATTTTTGTCTAGTAACTTATTGATAAACGAAGACTCTAGACCATTGACAAAATCGATATTCCCGTTTAACAATTCTAACATAGCGATTTTCTTATCTGCCATAAAACTAGTTTTTATACCTTCTAGCTTTGAAGGACCTTTGTAGTAATTGTCATTACGATTGAGAAAAAGCGCTTGATTAGCAATCCACTTTTTGATTTTTTGAATGCTCCTGTTCCTACTGGGCTTTGAGCAAAATCAGATCCATAATATGTTATACATTCTTGTGGTACTACTGCACAATATTGCATGGTCAATATCCCTAGCATAGGAATGAATGGCCTAGTCAAATGTAGTACAAAAGTAGTATCATCAATGGCTTCAAAAGGTCTTTTCTCTCTGATCTTATCTTTAAATAGCCATGATCCAGGGGAGCTGATTTTAGAATCAATCAACCTTGTAAGGCTATATTCAAAATCTGAAGCAACAACTTTTCTACTACCATTACTAAAGCAATCGTTTTCATGAAAATAGACATCTTCTCTAAGGTAAAAGGTATAGTCCAATCCATCTTCGGAAATCAACCAACTTTTTGCTATAGCGGGACTGACATTCAAAGAATCATCTAGCTCTACCAATCCATCGAATAAGTGCAATACTGACCAAATATTATTCTGACTTTTTGCAAATGCAGGGTCTAGAGAAGTAATATGATTAGATTGATTGTAACGCAAGACTTTGTGCTCTCGCGCTTGCCTAGATCCACATGAAAATGTGAAAACAATAAAAATTAATAATATAAGTGTCCTAAACATAAGGTTCATCTATATAAACTATTGAATTTGGATGAAGATAATGAATAAGTACAAGAGGTTTAATAAAACAACTTATTAACTACACAATTCTAACTTTTAACAAAAATCCTTTTAGCAATTCATTGATAGCCTCTTGAGTAGGTTCATTTAATTTACCATCGTTCATGACTTCACTAATACTTGATACTGGCAATTTGGCAGGGTGAATGTGCATACCTAGGTAATGAAATAATCCAGTGAGATGCTCTAGACCGCGAAGATTTCCAGCACGTCCAGAAGAAACTCCTATGAGTGCGCCAGATTTTCCTTTGAAATTTTCTGCATACTTACGGACACTGAGTGCATCTATAAACATCTTGAGCACACCCGCGAAACTACCATTATACTCAGGGGTCAGTATGACCATTTTTTCCGCTGGAAATATATATTCTTCTTGGATCGCTATTATCTCCATTGGCATATCATCGCCTGAGTACATTTGATCGTGAAATATACTATGCGGTATATCTTCTAAGGATAGAAGCTTTACTTCCAACCCGGTTATTTCTTTAGTGGCTTTAAGTACATACTCTGCTACTTTGCGAGTATTACTTCCTGGTCTGTTGGTTCCTGATAGTATAAGGATCATGTGTTCGATTACGTTTACGTGAATAAAAATAACATATCTATTGGTGTTTGGTTGAGAGTAATCAAATTAAGTTAGTGGTCAATTGAGCAGTCTATATCTAAAGGTTCTGAATTCATTAAAGGCAAAATATATCCCAAATCATCAAGATATAAGATATTGCTTTACTATGAAACTAAAATTCCATTCAAAACATTCGTATGATGGAAATGATGATATCAGGGGTAAAGAATTAACTTTGCTTATCAGTAAACTAAATAATACTACAATCACTATATGGGTAAAGTAATAGCAATAGCGAATCAGAAAGGAGGAGTCGGAAAAACTACTACGGCAATCAACTTAGCGGCTGCCGTAGCTTTACTAGGAAAGAAAGTACTGATTATTGACTCTGATCCTCAAGCTAATGCAACCTCTGGAGTGGGAGTAGTAACCGAAGAAGATCAGATAGATATCTACGATCTTGTAGTCCATGGTGAAGATCCTAAGGAGGCAATCGTAGCTACTGAAACGCCCAATCTAGACATAATACCATCATCTATTGATCTTGTAGGTGCAGATCTGGAGTTAGCAAGTGTACTACAGCGCGAATTTCGTATGAAAACCGTAGTGGCGGCAATCAAAGACTTATATGACTACGTCTTCATCGACTGCCTTCCTTCATTGGGGTTGATCACGATCAATGCATTGACCGCTGCGGACTCTGTGTTAGTACCTGTACAATGTGAGTTCTTCTCACTGGAAGGATACGGTAAACTGAAAAATACAATTTCACTTATCCAAAATAGTATAAATCCTGATCTCAAAATAGAAGGGGTCGTGCTAACAATGTATGACAAACGCCTTAGAATGGCTAAGCTAGTAGTAAGTGAAGTGAGAGAGCATGTTACGGATCATGTATTTGATACATTGATACATCGCAACTCTAAAGTAGGAGAATCGCCGAGTATGGGTCAGCCTGTACTTTTGTATGACGCAGCTAGTAAAGGAGCTATCAACTTCATGAATCTTGCGGCCGAATTTTTATATCTCAACGAATCCGAATAATTATAAAAATATTTTTACGAAATGGCAAAGAAGAAAGAATTATCAAGAGGGATACGTGCGCTCCTTTCTAACATCGAAGATAAGACATCACTTCCTCAGACTAAAGAAATCGTCAAAGAACTCTCTAGTAGTATCGCTGAGATATCCCTGGAGGACATTGAAATCAATCCATTTCAGCCTCGAACAGAATTCGATCCTGAAGAACTGGTGAATCTAGCTAAATCAATTAAAACTTATGGACTGATACAACCAATCACTGTAAGGTCCCTTGGCGGCAACAAATTCCAATTAATATCTGGAGAACGAAGACTTCGTGCCTCTAAGATGGCTGGATTGAATGCTGTACCTGCTTATATCCGCATCGCTGATGATCAAGGAATGCTAGAAATGGCTTTAGTTGAGAATATTCAGCGATAAAAAGAATAGAAGTACAATTACCAACTATATAAGACTGCTCAAGTTGCCTCCTGTAATACAAGCCGGTGTCAAGAAAGATCAGATCAGTATGGGTCACGCACGGGCATTAGCTGGTGTAGATAATGTATCACTGCAACTAACATATTTTCACCGTACTGTAGAAAATAAGTTATCTGTACGTGCACTTGAGCAACTCATCAGAGGCGGTGAATCATCAAACCAAGGAAGTAGCACATCATCTAATACCCATTCAGGTAGTTCTTTACCATCTGAGGTAGTGGCGATCAGAGATGAACTCCGTGATCAGTTTGGTTCTAAGGTAGCCCCAAAAGAGATACTAAGGGTAAAGGTCAATTCGTCATTAAGTTTAATAATGATAGAGACTTTAATAGGATTTTAGAAATTTTACAAAAGGATTAAACGAGAGTATATCAAGGTCGAAGTTATCCTTGTAATTCCTCTATAGCATCTATCCATTCCAAAGGTATTTTAGTCTTCGATTGCGACTTAATACTATATGGCATAATCACGTTATTAGCAATAGCTACTAATCTATTATGTTTTTTACTAAATATGCGAGCTTCACAGAGAATACGATCAGATTTGACCTCAGACACTCTGAATCCAACTTCTGCAGTGTCTGGGTAAGTCACGGGAAAGAGATATTTACAATCTTGCCAAGCCAATATAGGTCCAACTTCTAAATTGTTCAAATTGTTTTTACAAAGATATTCATCAAAGTATTTTACTCTGGCAGACTCTACCCATCCGAGGTAGATTTTTTACAATATTGACATGTTGAAAAGCATCCATATTTCCCCATTGCACAGGGATAGATACATGACAAGCATATTCAGATAGTTCAGTGTAGATATTAACCGTCGGCATCAGATAAAAGTATTGACTTGTATTTTTCTAATAGCTTACGAGCATTAACTTTATGGTCGTATTTATCTTTGATCAAAGTTACTGCATTATCAGCAACTGTCTGCATTAGTGGAAGATCTTTTGTACACTCAGTGAGCACGGCAACGAATTCCATAGCTGTACCCCTGCTACAAATATCTGTTCTCCATGATTTGCTTCTATCCCTTCTTTACCTAAAGTAGTAGATACAACTACTCTTCCAAGAGCTAGTCCTTCAAGAATCTTTACCCGCATACCGCTACCTGAAAATAAAGGAACTACCATAATAGGATATTTTTGCATAAACTTCAAAGCATCAAGCACTTCTCCGTGTACAACTACATTATCAAGATCAAGATTAGTTATCCATTTGGGTGTATTTCGTCCTGCAATATGAAATTTCACTTCAGGATTCTGCTTACTAAATATAGTCCACACCTCTTTTAAGAACCATTCCAGGCCTTCTATATTAGGCAACCAATCCATAGAACCTATGAAAGAGATTTTTTTGAAGATCACGATCGGTAACGGCGACAAGATAATCATAATCGTTAATATGAGTAAGTTCGAAGTTCTTTAACTTCTTTGTTAAGTATTTGAGATACAACTTTTTGGGTAAAAATTTGGTATTCGCAGATATTCGCTCCCAGATTTCAAACTCTACATTGTGTGAGCGCATAGATACAATAGCATTACTATGTTGCTTAATTGTATCTATATAAGGGGTGAGATAAAGAGTTTCCAACTGAATGACGTCATATTCATTATCCTGTAGAAGTGCTATTAATTTATCACTATACTCTTTCGAATCAAATCTCGAGATATGGTATGACTTACTAGAAAATAGGTTGGCAAAAGCCTCTAATACCTTAACTCTATTGTCAATATCCGTTACATGTATTTCTTTATAATGATTGAAGTCATTTGGCAACTTCCCGATCTCAGTATAGTGCTTTGTTGTATTCATAGCTAAAAGAGTTATCTCACAGCCAAATTCATGAAATGCTTTACTTTGATAAGTTACTGCAATAGACTCTCCATCTTTGAGAGGGTAAGGGAATTTCTTGCAAAGTTGTAGTATCTTCATATAATTATGAAACGAACCTATTAGTTAAAAAATATTTAAATGTAATTTTTTTCCAATAGAAGAGTCCTAAAAATAACTTTCCCAATTGAATAGTAATAACAGAAGTAGTTGAATTATTATTTTATTAAACACAAATAATCCGAAGAATACACATTTTATTTCTGTAATTTGTTCTAACTCTATAAATACGATTTCTGTAGTTAATTGCTATTTATTAATTAAAAAAATTAGATTTGAAATATTGATAAAGATATTTCAAAGATAAAGTTAGAACATGATACAAGGTAAAGACATAATCAAATCCTACGAAGACCTACAAGTCCTCAAAGGTGTAGATATAGATATAACAAAAGGAGAGATCGTGAGCATCATAGGGAAATCTGGCGCAGGTAAGAGTACATTACTCCACATTGTAGGTACTTTGGATCATTCAGACGCAGGAACTATTATTATCAATGGTGTAGATACCACTCGCCTTAATAAGAACAATTTGGCCAAATTTAGAAATGAAACAATAGGATTTGTCTTTCAATTTCATCATTTACTCAATGAATTTACTGCTTTAGAGAATATAACTATACCTGCACATATTCGAGGCACTAGTGCAACTAAAGCAGAAAATAAAGCCAAGGAATTACTAGATTACTTGGGACTAGGAGATAGAATGGATCATAAACCGCAAGAACTTTCAGGAGGTGAGCAACAAAGAGTAGCTGTGGCTAGAGCATTAATAAATGATCCTGCGGTAATATTCGCCGATGAGCCAACAGGTAATCTTGATGCAAGTAGTTCTGATGACCTTCATAATTTATTCAAGAAGTTGCAGTCCGAAATGGGCCAAACATTCTTGATCGTAACACATAATCAAGAACTTGCCAAGTTAAGCGATCGTACACTTACTATGCAAGATGGACGTATAATTAGTTAACAAATGAATACAAAAACGACTGCTAAAATCGACGACCTACAAGAAGAATTATTTAGACTAGGAAAGTACTTTCGTAATGTTATAGATCATAGTAAGATGTGGTAATAAAAGATCTGTAATAGATGAATTATATGATAAAATACACCCCCAAAATCGCATCACGATCAAAACAAGAGCAAACTGCATAATACTTATGCTATTCTTAAAGTTAGTTTCCTAATGTAAATTTATAAAGAGAAGGAATATATTGTGATCATTTGAAAGTAGAACAATGGAAATATTATAATCAGATAGATGTAATTATATGTTCACTAATAACATATAAATAGAATAAAAAAATGGTGTTACAGTAAAAATTTAGTGTGCTAAATTTTTTAGAGAAAAAATTATTAGAAAGTTCACTCTTAGACGAATAGTAAATTTTAGATATTTATCGTATAAGTACATCATTATTAATTATTTAACTAAAAATTATTTT